>Ga0302271_10003284_pt1 | contig 13800 bp, 9 predicted proteins | sample III_Bog_N1_1_FD_198767 | JGI IMG/M metagenome (GOLD analysis project Ga0302271, IMG submission 198767) | Peat permafrost microbial communities from Stordalen Mire near Abisko, Sweden - III_Bog_N1_1 | ecosystem: Environmental > Terrestrial > Soil > Wetlands > Peat | place: Sweden: Abisko... | reverse complement strand
TGCGTATTATTTCGGTTTATCTTTGAAAGTTGATTTCAGTTTCTTTGCAAGATATTAGCTTTACGAGAGAGATGTTGACTTCCCCCTTTATCTGAGTTTACTCTCCTCCTCATCTTCTTTCTACTGAATTTCTCCGAATCGAGTTAGCAGATACTCTAAACGGTTTTAATTACTCAAAAAATAAAGATCAACAAAAATTAAGAAAAAATAATAAATCAAAATCAAAATGACTAAATTCTTTGTTTGTACGTACCTTCATTCTCACTCTCTAAAAGTCTAAATGCTTGATTTATGTGTTCGATCTCATTCTCCGCTTCTTCTTAAGTAATACGTGAGATCGTCTTGAGAATCCTGATGACTTGTTCTCTGTATTTTCTAAATGGCGGGACGATCAGCGCTAGAAATATAACTAATATCACAATCGCTGTGATTAACAGAATCGTGTTGATTGATTTGATTTTCGAATAATAATCGTCCATTATGGAGCTGAATATTTCATCGATCGAGTCAAGTTCTGTGTTTAACTGCTGGTAATTCTGTTGGATTAAATACAGCAAAGCAGAATTCTCTTGAATCGAGCTCGATGATAACGAAAAGCTATATGAAAGCTGCTAGATTTTCAGTAACAATTCATAAAACCCAAGAGTTAAAGAGCTAACTGTACCAGCTATTGTATTGAGGGCTTTGACTGTGAGGATTTGTTCAAAAAAGTAGTTTTAATATGAATAAACCATGGGTTGATTTGATTACAACTCTAATTAAGTAAAAGTATCTGCTTCTGCTTATTAAATAGTCTCAAAGTAGAATGTAATAGCTGAGGTGCTTGAAGTGCTTGCTGGTATAATCGCAGAATTATAAAACGATATGTAGTTACCACTCAGCGAGAAGAACGACACAGGGAGAATATATCCAGCGGAGAATCTATGAAGAAGAAACAATTCTTTGAGACTTTGAAAATTCGTATCTAACAGAATGCTAAAAGTGATGCTCAAGATGATAAACATCGCCCACTGAATAGAATACGATCCATAAAGTGCAAGGAGAAACCCAGGCATTCTTTTTTCATTCGCCATGCCATATATTTGCTTCACAGAATTGTAAGTGTTCCTATTTCCAACACTTGAACTCCCACCACCTAAGTCCTTTCCTGGCTATCCTTTCCTTTAATCGAAAAGATAATAAAATTAGTTTTTGTTAAATCAAGACACAAGATGTATTTCAATACAATATGTTTTTTATTCAAGATTTACCATCCTGTTTGATCTTCAATTTCTTGCGAAGACGATAAATTAAGATCTTCACATTGAAAATCCAAATCATCCGAAGGCGAATTCATTTTGGAAAGTGTTATTATGGTACCACTTTTTCTGGAAAGTTCCTTCATGTGCTGCGAGAATTCATCGGTATGCACCGATCCACAAGAATCCAAATCTTTGTTGTCTTTTGTTTCGCTGAGGGACTTTCGAAATGAATTTTTACGTTGTTTCTGCTGTTGGATAATATTATTGTTGGATTCTTTATTTTCTGATTTCAAGATATCTCCCTAGGATTGCTGTTTGCTTTTTGCAGAATTCTTATGTCCTTGACTAAAGATGCTGTTCAATTATTGCGCGCTGTGATTATTAATTGGTTATTTTTAATCTCTAGTACTCACAACTGAGTTCTCAATCGGAGTGAATGTATTCGTCCCTCTAGAATCATCATGTACTTCGTTTATATCAATTTTATATTCATGCTAAGGTGTGTTTTCATTTGTTTCCAGAGCCCTACTACCATTCAGTAAATTATCATTATAGGTGTCGAAATTCTAAGTTAGATTTAGTATCGAGTTTCCTTAATTTTACCCGATACTTGTGCTTAAATATTGTTAATAATAATATAATGGCATGACACCATCGGCTAGATTTTTATCGGCAGTGTTGTATTCCTCTTCCATAAACAATGGGATAAATTATGGTTAATCTGCTTAAGCAATATCGTTGACTTTCTCAGCTCTAACGCTATTCATATCGTCATCCATGCTACGTAATTACGCTTCTAATTCTAATCTACGAGTTGTAGAATTTTCCTCCTTTTAATTAGCTCCATGTAAGTGAGTCAACACTTGGCTATCGTCATACAACAGATTGTGTACTTTTTCTAAGGACAACTGTGATAAAGGTGGGATAGGATTGGAGTGCTTTTTGTTACTATTTGGTAATGGAAAATTAGATCCAGGATGAAAAACAGAAGGGTCTTATTCATTTTAATTTCCAACTGGCGTGTAAGACACTATTTCTATTAAATACAGGATAAGTGCACCACCATGAAAGAAGGGAATATTCTCTTATTTGATATTCATCGTTGCTTCAAAGGCTAGAAAATGGAAATCGTAGTTCTTAGAAGATTAGGATTTGTATTCATGCGTAGTGCCTCTTGAACTTTCATTTTCTCTCCCTCCACTGTTGACGTTTGCTGAGTTCATCATACCACTCCCAGCTGCGTTGTTGAGATTACTGTTTCCAGGGTTATGAGGGGTAGTTTTGTTATTGAATCCTTATGGTTGTTTGTTTTTTTATTTATGATCTCGAAGAAACTTGCTTAATTCTAAAAAAAAGAAAAAAGTATTTATCAACAACAACAAAACAAGGAATTGATTGAACTTTGAAGCTGAAAATGTGGCATGCAGATACTGAAAATTTGAGATATTTTTACTTCTTGGAAGGTTGACTTCAAAGCGGAGTTAGGAATAGCTTCTTTTAGAAGCATCGTAGTTCGTGAAGACTTCAGTTAAACTTGGAATCAGGAGAGTTATGTTAGATCCCATGAGGATTGATCGCTCGATTTAGTTCGGGTAAAGTTCATTAAAGAATAGAAAGAAATTGCTTGTGATATCTTTGATTATGCCATTTATGTCAACGAGAACGAATTAACTGCGAGATTTGACTTTGAGTATCAAGGCAGAGAAACAAAAGTCATTGTGGATGTGCCAGAAGTAGTTCACGTAGATGTTGATTGGGAATATGTACCCATCTATGAGGGGAGAAAAAAGACAGCAACAAAGTAAGGAAAAGTAGAAACTAACGGTGATTTACAAACAAATTTACCTTTATTTTTAGCTATTGCGACTCGATATTTTCGAATGATCTTGGAGACACCAGTTTCAACTAATCTGATCATGTAGTTATCATGCCACATTGCAATAGATTCTGGGATAAGGTCATTCATAGATGAAAGAGTCTAAAACTCACTTTTCTTATACCCGAAGAAACTTGGAGAGCTCTCTGAGAAGGCTAGAACCTTTGCGATTTCTGTACTGAACCCACTGATCATTGATACAACATTCCCGCTGAGAATATTCAGAGAATTAACAGTGTTTTAATCGAGAAACTTATCTTTTTCAGTGATTTCATTGATTTTTCCTTCAATTTCACAGCATGATATTGGATCATTTAAAAGATGAATTTTAAGGATAGAAAGCAAACGTAGGTACTCGATATTATCAGGTCGATAGGCTAACTCATTTTTAATGGAATTCTCAAGAATTTCAATCTTCTTGAGAATATCCAATGTTTCACTAAACAATGCGTGGAAGCTATCGAATCCACTGATAAGTTTCTCCATCATTATTTGTTTTTAGTTGAGTAGATTCAAGAGATATTGCTTGATATTTTTCTTTACAGCTTCACTTGCAACCATGTTCTCAAAGAGTTCAAATTGTTTAGCTTGCTGAGCATCTTTCTAGCGATAGGAGTATTTCATTGATTTATCTCTAGTTTTGATAGTATTCTCGATTGTGCGTGCTGTCGAGAGTTCCAAAAGCTAGAAGAAAATACTTTTGTTTTAAAACTTTTTGCTGTTTGCTCTTAACGAAAATAATGCCTTAATAACGTTTTTTTGAGTTCTAATTGCAAAGAACCAGAATCGCATGGAAACATCCTAGTAAACCTGTGTAAAATGTATTTTAAATCAAAGATTGTTTATTTAAAACCATAGCAAATGCTTGATTTACTTTATTCTGTTTGGTATGAGTCTTCTCTAGTTTTTTAAGAAGATCTCGAATGTGATAATCCACAAACTTTATGACCCAAGAAACAAACACTAAGAAAAAATAAAACAACAATCCATAAGTGATAATAATCTTTTAGGGCGAGCATTTAATAGAAATTATGCATACCATTGCGGTCTTTAGCTATGTTGAAGAAGTAGACTCCAATTGGGGCATTAAGCAGTTTGATTTCAGACAGTGGCATGTCATAATTTTCATCTTGCGGATCGAGAACTTTTTAGCAAGGGCATTTGGAATCTCTGCAATTCTCCTGATGGAATTGTAGCATGCCCATGACAATCAAGTATGTGCTGTGCTGTCGAACGGAACTTTTTGCTAAATAAATTAGTTCCTCAAAATACAAGCATGCAAGTTCTGGGTTGCTGTGCGCGTTTTTCACGTCGAAAGAGCGAAGATTCTAGATTCTAAAATGCATGTAGCTCTGCTAGAGTGCCATGAGAAAAGTTGAAATGATCGCTAAGTAAATGATAAAATTGCCATCTTGAAAGCTAGAATCAGCGTAATGGACTGTCTGAAGTATGCAAGCGAACGCGTAGATATTAATAACATTTGCATAGATTGTTGTGTATTCCCTTGTGAGCAATGGAAATCTTAAGAAATATTCGAGCTGATAATACAGCCCAATTATGCTCTAGGCGACTAGCGTAACAGCAACTGAAGGGACAACTTACGGGTAGCTAAGCAGAATGAAGAAGAAAAGCAAAGTAAATTCCACAAACTTTCTTTGGGAATATCTTGGCTTAATAGGATTTTAAGCCATAAATCCAGCGGTGTTGAACACGATAATGAAGAGGGTGCTAGTTAAAATAAGCGAAAATAACTGTACGAGACTAAGTACTAAAGAAACATAAGGAAACGAAGCAAAAGAAGGAAGTTCTTTGCACCTATCGATTGCAGATGCCTCTGAAGAATCCACAATCCCACAGAATATCGCCCCTAGAGTTAAATCCAATTTAGGAACCAGCAAAAACCAGCGGAAAATCTCTAAATATAATTGTACTCCTTGAATTTTCGCTGATTTTAACTTGTAGTTGTTTGCTTCTTCTTTCGTTGAACTAGTAGCTAGATCCCAAGCCATGTAGAGAAATACTCCATCAATCACACAGAATGCTATCTAAATAATTAAGCCAATAATTTCTTAATATGGGAGAAGTTATAAAAGTGGCAAGACTCGAGAGATTCTGATAAACAAGTAAAAAGTGTTTAGAGTCTATTCCTTAGCGTGATTCTCTACGCGACTGACACTGATACTGAACAGCTAAGTGAACAGCACGCACATGAATAAGGTGTTCATGAACTTAGATCTTCTGATATCTCTTTCGCAGTGTGCGATGAAACTCCATAAGTTAGAGAGTTTCTAAACAACATCGAATTATTCTACACCAGCAAGAGACATAGCATTTGTGTAGTTAATAATACTACGAACTCTGCCTTTTTTTAGAGTAGAAAATCGACTTTCTCGTTCGAGATCTCTTTTTAGTTTCTCGCGTTCGATGGCTGCTTCTTTTTTGAGTTTGTCTTCATCTTTATTAAAAAAGTAACAGCAATTTTTTTGGTGGAATTTTTGAGATAAAAAAGAGAAGATAAAATGTAAGAGAATGATGTTGGGTGACCAATCAATGATATTTCTAATATATTAGCAACCTTTGATATGCTATTACTATCTTTTTATTTAGGGGATTAAGAACATATTCTTAATTGTAAATTAACCCAGTTTATTTTGTAAAGTTCTAGAACTTTTTAGCAAAGTGAAAGCATATTTTTCTTCCAAAGCTAAAATATCCTTATTTTTCTCTTTTTTCATAAAAACAGTGAAGGCATATCGAAATGAAGTTACTATTCATTGCAATTGAAATATATTAATCAATTTTTAATGGGCATTTTCTTTCATTTCTAGACTTTATATATCTTCCAAAAGTTTTCACAGTTAAACTAACCCTTTCCTTCTATAAATGAAAAATACATTACCTCTATCTGGATTGACAAAATGATCCAGTGCGTTGCGGAGATGTTTTTCTTTATTTTATTCATCTTAAAGCTTATTATCGTTGAGATCCGCTGGATACTTAGACATCCTAGATTGTCTTTTTTTATAATTCCCTGAAGTTTTCATCATCGTTGGGAGATGGATCCTTGCCCAATGAGAGATCTACTATTACTCTCTCTCTCTTTCTCTGACTGATTAGAAAAGGGTTCTTTATTTTTAAATCTCAAATGCTATTAATCTTAATTGATATTTTGTCTCTTAAAATCTTCGAGAATTGATGTTTTCCTAGTAGTTGGTAAATCGATAACTTCAAAGCAATCTTATTACTATTTCCTATTACAAAAAGACCAAGAACAAGAAATATACCTTTTTAATCTGCTTGTGCTTCTTCTTCTTCTTTTCTTCTTTCAAATATGATTGATAATATTTTTACATAAAAAAGTATTGCATTTAAGCAAAATGATCTTGAATTAATTTGAAATTAAATTAATTAACCTAGTTAATTAAGGTGGAATTCATTATTATTTTGAAGCAATTTGTTCAATTAAAGAGGGAGGAGGGTGGGAATGGGGATTATATTATGTATGTTAACAGTTCATAGAAAGATATTTCGTATTTGTTTTTTTATTCTATTTTCAAGTTATTTAAAAGATTGACTATCTTTTTTATTCCAATTGAATAACCCCACTAATTATTCATAAAAGGATCAATATATCTCTTATTATTTTCTAACAATCATCATAGTCTACAGAAAAAGAAGAAAGATACTTTTACAAACTAATGCCTTCTTGTCTATGTTCAATTATTCCTCTTTGTAAGGCTTCTATTTTGAAATTGTTTGTTTTAGATAGATAAAATTTCTAAATAAAAAAGGAAATTTCAATACCTTTTTATTTGTTGACATTTTTGTGTTTCCTTTGAAGTATCTAGCTTAACATTTCTTTAATTCATTGGTCTAAGTTTAAGAAATTCATGCTACAACTCGTTTTATGATTTTTTTCGTTTTTGAAGAAGTTGAAATATCTATTGGTACTAGATTTCAGATTTATTATTATTTGAGTTGCTATGACTGTATTAAAATTCATAGAATCGTTTCAATGACTTTTTGTTTTCATTTGAAAATAATTACAAAACGCAAGAAAAAAATAACTTATTCTTGTTCTATTTTCTTAAGAAAGAATGTTCATTCTTATCCTGTTTGGTTACAGATAAAGCAAGATATTTGCAATTGACTGTCTAACAGCAACTCTTATCGACTCCATTTGGGCTACAGCTATGAAGGAAATTAACGCAAATCTTAAGGCAAAGGAAGAACTTTTAGGAAAGGAAAAAACATCTCACTAAAAGAAAATTGCTAAAAATGAAACCAGAATAGCAGAGATCGATAAGCAACTTAAAGATGAAGAGGATAAATTAAACGGGGAAAGAGGAACTACACCTGGAGATAAGAAGAAAGAAAAAGCACCTCCTCCTAAACCGCCTGTGAAGAAAGGAGGAAAGGATGCACCTCCTTCTAATCCTTTAGAAGCAGAGAAATTCGAGATTCAAAAAGATATCGATAAGTCAAAAGAAGCGATTGGAAAGTATGATGATAAATTAACAAAGCTTAAGGTTGTTAAAGCAAAGAATGCAGGTAATAAATGCAGAAATATTAAAAGATTAGTGTGCTTTCCTTGTTAATGTTTATTTTGAAATAAATGTGGTGATTTATTGTTCTTTTGTGTAAAAATAGAGATCGAAGGAAGCGATAAATTGATCATCGAATTATTTGACAAGCAAGGAGAGCGTAAGTTTGTCAAAACTAAACTAGACACTATCGCGAATACGTTCTTAACTGATAAGAATACTTATGTTCTGGGCTATTATGCGCCTCCATCTGCAAGTGAGCTAATAAATTAAAATAATATTAGGATAATTAATATTTATAATTATATCAAATTTTTTCATTGATTGTTTTTTTGAAAAAACCAGATGAAGAAGAGCAAGTTATGCCTTTAGAAATTGAGGGATACTGCCTTCGAACTGTTGAAGAAGATGAAACTGCAGTTGATGAGCCTCTCATTCCAAAGAAAGATGATAAAAAAAAGGGGAAAAAAGGAAAATGAATAAAATCAACTCAGTGGATAAAAGTTGAGATAATTTACAGCAAAAATTTATCCAAACATTATTATTTTAAATAAAATATTCGTTTATTTTATGCAGCCCAAATTTGCAAAAGCCTTGATTGTCTTGTGTGCAATCCAAGTAGAAGCTCCCTATTTGACATTAAAAATTAAACATTTTAGGGTAAAATTAACAATTTCATATTTATCTCTAAAAAAGAAAGAGAGCGAGAAGGAAACTCAGTTTTAATGAATTGACATCAGAAGTAGATACTTTAAGGCAGTGAAAGATAATTTAATATAATATTCATTATAATATATGCTGAAGAAGATCTTGAGCAGACTGAAGAAGACTTATTAATTTAGAATCTTCTCAGCAGACTAACCACAAATTCATTCTTTTATAAAACCTCTTAAGTCAATGGAAGAAGATCATTCACACATCGCTGTTGAAAAAATGCTCATAGAGAAACCTTAGACTAGCAAAGCAGAAGAGACGAAGCAGTCGATCAAAAAGGAAAATATTCAATTCATCGAAGAAGGCTATGCAAAGATACAAAAAAGTTTTAGAGAGACAACTCAATAAGGAAAACAAACAGAATCGGAAGTGTTCTACAATCCTGTTTAGGTAGTCTTAAAACATATTTTTAAGTATAGAATTGTTGTTGTTTCTTCTTTTTCTAAATCCATTAAGTTTTATGTAAACATTAAATGGTTTTGAAGGTATTCAATAGAGATATTACTGTGCTAGTCATCCATATGTTTACAGAGTATCTAAAATCAAAAGGTAACAAATGATATTTTAAAGTTAAAAGGGAAAAAATAGCAAAATAATTAATGTAAAAGTCTCTCAAGAAAACATTGTGAATTTGAATTTCTAATAGGAGGCGATAAATTCAAAGGAATCACGATTCTTGACGCCCTTTCTGCTAGTGGTTTAAGAACAATTAGGTTCTCCAAAGAGCTTAAAAATATCAAAAAGGTCTACGCGAATGATATTTCTTAAGCTTCTCATAAGCTCATGATGGACAATTTCAAGCTGAATAATCTAGATCTTTCTAAGATTGAAAGTAAGAATATGAATAACATCATAATTCTTTGAACATTTCAAACAATAAAACTGCAAGTAACTGAGTGTCTAACAAGCATAACAATTATTTCAATCTTAGTGACACTGAAGGATGCAGTGCAGTTACTTTACGAGCATAAATTCATGGTTGCAGCTGGAGATTATGAGTAGAAATTTGATGTAATTGATTTAGATCCATATGGTACTGCAGCACCTTTCCTAGATGCTGCGATCTAATCCTCCAACGGAGAGACTCTTTTGTGCGTCACTTCGACAGATTCACGTATTCTGTGCGGTCCTGATACACAAAAGTGCTTTTATCTTTATGGATCTTCTCGAGCAAAGATTGCTGCTTTTCAAGAGGTACAAAAACAAATAACATTTTGACAATAAACAACTTGTCTAATAATAATCAATCGTTGTAAATTTAAAGAATTCAGTAAGAATCATCTTGAACACAGTGAATTCCATAGCGAATCGATATGGAAAGTCAATTAAGCCGCTGATTAGCTATCAAAGTGAGTTCTATGTGCGAGTGTTTTTGATTGTGGCACCTGGAAAATCAGATTGTGCAAAATCATTAGTCAGAGTTGGAAACGTCTTTCACTGTGATACCTGCTAGAATCACTACTACCAATCATTTGGTAAGGAGAAGAAAGCAAAGAATACGGAATAAGCTAAGTTTGTACCTGCGAAAATGACCCTACCAAGCACCAAATGTCATCAATGTGGAGACACCTTAACAATCAGTAAGAAAAAAGATTAAAATATCAAAAACTTAAAAATGTTGAATTCTTTTTTCATTTAAACTAGATGGTCCGATTTGGGTTGGGAAAATGAACGATGCTGAGTTCGTTCAAAAGACAGTTGACTACTTAAACTCCGAATAATATGATCTGCCTTTAGTTACAAAGAAAAAGATTCAAGGGATTCTCCATTCTATTCAGCAAGTAGAAATTAATTTGCATACCAACAGTTTTTCCTCAAAATAAGGAGCAGTCAAAAAAAAATGTTTTTGGAATTTGTCAATCTCAGGAATAGCAATTTGAACTCGATGATGTTCCATTAGGACATCATTTCGAGCATATCTGCAAGATGATGAAGACAACTGTGCCAAACAAGAGAAAGATCTAATCTGCTTTTGTGAGCTTAGGATATAAAATAGAATAAACTTATTTGAATCCTACGATATTCAAAACAGATGCACCATCCGAAATCGTTTATGATGTGATCAGAAATTGGGTAACCAAAAAAGAGAGTTTCAAAAGTTATTTTGAATGCTGAGGATTCTGAGTATTTTTCTTCAAATATATTTTTTAGAAACGACTCCAATAACCAAATGAAGAAGATTATCTCAAAGCATTTGAAGTTGGATCTCCAGGATATAAGATGGTGAATTAACCAGCAATGTAAAATTAAACAAGCTCGGAAGTGGGTTTCAATTGCAAGCGATATTTTTGAATTTGATGAAAAATTGCTGTTTTTGTTTGCAACTTTAGCTGTCAGCCCAACTGGGATCTGGAAGTTTCACATGATTCTGCTACTACTGCTGTTAGAATGGCAAGATGGATACCTAATCCAGAGAAAAATTGGGGACCAGGCAGAAGAGCTGTTGTCAAGTAAAATTTGAATTTAATGCAAAACAAAAACCAAACAACAACAAGGATAAATAGACAGCAATTAGCTTAATAATTTTTAAATAAAAAAAAGCCGCTTAATTGAAGAAAACGAGCCAGAAAAGAGTGCAGAGAAGACCAAAGAGGAGGAGGAGGAATTAGACAATGGAGAAAAGGTGATTAAGAAGAATAAATAAGAATGATGTGTCTGTTGCAGTTATTAGACATTTTGCTTAAATTAGTTTCAATTATTCTTTGAAATGACAAATAAGACTAGACAGTTTTCAAAAAAAAGCTGAAAAGATAAAATAAAAAGGGGACAGATATGAGATAAGAGAGGGAAACAAATATAAACTGAGGTTGAAATCGAATTAAGAAATTAAATTTTAAATAACTAAGAAAGTATCAAAAAGCTTGATTGGTGGTGAATGTTTTAGAAAGAAAGAGAAACCAAAGGAGAAATTGTTAATCTTGGTGTATTTATTATGTATTAATTGGGGGAGAGGAGGAGGAAAGAACATCTCAAATAAAAAGGCAATCATAAACCTTTTCTAAAATACGATGGGGGAAGAAAATAGGTTAACAAAGTATCAAGAATTAAAGATTGGGGGTAGATGTTTATAAACTAATATATATCAGAAAAAGAGAGATTTGAACAGGAGAGGTTGAGCATAAGAAGAAGAAGAAAAAAAGGAGGAAGTAAAGCGGTGAGAAACATAAAAGATAAAAGAGATCGATAAATTTTATGATATCTCCAACACAATCCTTCAACTTGGAAAGGAAATCATCGAATTGGGATAAGGTCAGGAAGTTCTCCGAGGATATCTGTGAGATCAGTTTCGTTATGGGAGAAGAAGAGAATGAAAACAAGAAGATTTCCCGAAAGCCTTCATAGGGTCCTATTCCTGACAATCATTACGAGGAACAAATTTTGTTATCACCTTAATTGATCCCGGAATAACTTCAAAAACATGCAGATCGGAAGAATAGCTATTATATTCTAAATAGCGGAATTAGTACATCTTCATTGGTTTCCAATTAAAGCGCTGAGATTCACCAACAAGATCTCGATCATGGAGAATAATAATCTTAACGAATGAAGACTTTGTTCCTTGTAGAAAAGGAATTCTAAGATTTCTCTGTGATTGATTAAGTCAGTGAGAAAGAATACGCATAATAAGGTCTAAGTAGTGAAGAATGGAATAAAATATGCCGAGCAGAAAGAATTTCACCAAGTTATATCCCTAAGCTCAGTGACGCTCTCTTCAAAGGGATCTCATATGAGCAGTAAAGCAGATCAAAATATAGACTTATGAGAATGAAAAAATTAGATGAAAAAAACACATTTTTCAAACAAATCAAATTAAAAATATTGTTTTTTTGAAATATTTTAGTCGATTGATGCTATGGCCAATGCTGTGCAGTGTCAGCACAATGGAACGAGAACACGGGAGTGAACTCAAGGAGAGTCACTTTAGATCACTCTGTCCTTACGAAGAATAGATAGAAAAGGATATTATTAGTACTATTTTATCACTCCAAACAACAGAAGGGAAACAATTACCTGAGGACAAATGGGTAAAAACAATTATTTCCTTTACCCATCGATGGGTTTTTCTCCTTTTTGAATTTCTTAATTATTTCTTTTTTCTACCCTCATAGCTTCCAGAGTTGATTATGCTGACCAAGAAAGTTTGTCGAGCATATGCCCATTTCGACAAAGAAGTTGGCTACGTTGATAAGATGTGCGTGATAATCTTTTCTATCGTCTCATTTATGCATCCTCTCAACGATAAAGAAGCCATCAAGGACACATATTTTATCGATAAAAAGTTTTCTCGAATAGTATTCTGGATATTCCATCATATTATGTATCAAAAGCAATGGAGGACACTCTTTTTAGATGGACAACCTGGTCTTTAGATTCTATCGAAGGGAATTGAAAAGAAGTTACTTGAGCATATTCCTGCAGTGCATGATCATATTCTTGAGTTCAATGTAAATTTAAAAGCAAGATTCATATGAAATATTTTTTAAGAAAAAAATGGTTTGATGAATAATATTGTCTTTTGATATTTCAAACTCAAAGATAGGATTTAAGTAGCTCTTCCAAGAAGAATTTTTGACAATATTTTAATCAAGTGCATTGAGGAACATCCGCAAAAGACATTTCGATATGTTTCTTTTAGGTAATTAGGAGTTACATTTATTTTTTAATTTTTGTTAAAATCTAAATTTGTTTGTTTTTGGGGAAATATATCATAAAGATGGAGAAGATCTCTATTTCACAGTTTATCTCATTATTATTAAGACTTTCGAGAAACGAATCCTTCAGATCAGAACTCAGCAAGTAATAAAAACTAATATTCTAACTATTAAGAAGTATAATTTAAATTTAAGGTTTAAATTAATTTTAATTATCTTTATTCCCTTAGGACTTGTTGAAATTTTTCCAAAAAGACATGATGAAAGAATGGTCGGTATTCTATAAAGATAAAGTATTCATGCTGTCCTTCGAGGAATACTAAATACTCTTGGATTCTTCCAAACAAAATCTCAATAGACTCTGAATGAACAATCAACCCATATCACAGCTAAGAGACAAACAAATTAAACATGCAGATGACAACATATCCATACAACTAATTCAAACACCGAATACTAATTAAAACAAATAATAATCAATACTCTATCAACATATTTATCGTACTTTATTTTTGGATCCTTACTAATCCTTTTTCAATTAATCAAGTGGATCATATCTAAAAAATAATTATTAGCAAGAGGGGGATGCATAAATAATCGATTGAATTTATTAATAAAGGATTATTAATTATTATGAAATATTTGAAATAAAAATGCTTGTTTTAATATAAAATTATGATAAAAGACATATTTATTTAATTAAACAGTAATTTGATGATATTTTTACACATTAATCAATTAATTGAATAAAACCAACCTCTCTATTTATGTTT
>Ga0302271_10003283_pt1 | contig 13802 bp, 15 predicted proteins | sample III_Bog_N1_1_FD_198767 | JGI IMG/M metagenome (GOLD analysis project Ga0302271, IMG submission 198767) | Peat permafrost microbial communities from Stordalen Mire near Abisko, Sweden - III_Bog_N1_1 | ecosystem: Environmental > Terrestrial > Soil > Wetlands > Peat | place: Sweden: Abisko... | reverse complement strand
GCGTAATGTCAAAAGTGCTAATGTGTTTGGTACCAAAAAGACTCCATCGCTAGCTGAAACCAAAGCAAAGAAAGATCAGAAACTTAAGCAAGCAGCTGCTGGAAGTGGTGTCTCCGGAACAGGATAGAATAAGACTCCCTCGCAGCAATCAAATGGGAATTAGAATGGAGTAGCAGCAGCATCTGCTTGTGGATCGGATTTAGATGAAGACAGTTATTTTCAATTGACACAGAAGTTCAATACAATCAGTGATCCAAACTAATTCAGGGATGTGTTCGCTGCTACGTTAACGAACTAAGGCAGCAGCAACAGCAAAGAGAAAGACAAAGAGGTTAAAGATAATAATAATAATATAGAAGAAGACATTGAAGTTGATGTTTAAACTAACAGTCCAAATGGTAAGGGTAACAATAAGAAATAAACTCATCAACAACGAGAATAAGAGACAGCTAATTCACAAAAGAACTAGCAATAGCAAGCTTAGAATAGAAAGAATAATCTGCAATCATAGGCTTAGAGGTCGCAGCAGCAATAGAATCAGTCCTAACACGAAAAGAAAAAGTAACCATAGCAATAATAGGATTCAAATGATAGAAACAATAGGGATTTAGAGGATAGCTTAGAAAGACCTTATGGATAGCAAAATAAAGAAGAAGAGGAGGATGAGGGTAACTTTAAAGGAAATAATTCCAATATCGGCAAGGATGGATAGAGATTAATAAGTAATAATAACAATGGTAGCAGTTCAAAACAAAGTGAAACTAGCAGCAATTCTCACTAGTAGGGATACAATGTGTACGAGAATCATTTGAATAAATTTATCAATGAATCCTCTAGACCATTTACACCTCCATTTCAAGTTATCGTGCCGATATAAAGCAGTTCGATTGTCACGAAAAAGAACAATGAGACTGTTGTTATCAAGAATAATCAAAGATAATAATCAGATAACGAGGATGATATTAAGAGATAGAAGAACTATGGTGATTAATCAGACGATAAAAGCGGTAAGAATGAATATGGTGAAGACTTTGATAACGAAGAATACAAAGAAGAGTAGAATGGTCAAGATAATAAATAAAAAGAAGATATTGATTAGCTGGAGGTTATCTATGATCCAGTGCTGTAATGCTATTATGATCCAAACACTAAATCATATTATGAGCTCAAGCAGAATTGAAAAAAGATTAGCTTTTAAAATGTGAACCTAATGAATTATATTACGTTGTTTAAAAGGAATACACTGCAACTTTGGCAGCGATCTCTGTGTCTTTTTTTATGTGGACAATATAATTTGTAATATATCAATAAACATCCATCACATTGTCTTTCTTCTTTACCATTATTATTATTATTATTCTCCATATGATTAATGAATAAAATATTTATGAAGTCCATTTGTCAATGTAGGATATGTTCTGCTACTAACTGACTCGTATTTGAATGTCAAATTGAATTAATGTGTTAGTGATGCTTGCTGAAAATAAATAAATAAATAAATAAGTAGCAGGAAATACAACTGCACACTATGAATGAGTGAGAAAGAGAGAGAGAGAGAGAGAAAGTGTAAATAGATCTTGTTGTTACGAGTGAAACTAACGAACGGACACACATGCGTAGATAAAAGAAAATATACTATGTAAAATATTTGTTAATAACATTTTTCAACGATGCTCAAGGAGTTCTTCTTGCTTTTTATTGATCATTTAGCTGGGAGGAGAAGTATACAGTCTTGACTACTTGAGTAGTATGTGATCGCTAGTAGATGGGAGGTTGGAAATAAGAAATCCATAATATGTGAATATTGGATTGTTTGTTATCTGCTGTTTTTGTGCCAGCAAAAAAGATGAGTTTGATAATATTGTGTAGGTTCTTCCGTGGTCTTTCAAACTTTCTGTTATTTTGAATGGTACGTAATCGATTTGGTATTTGAGCTCACACCACTGTTATCATTGCTATCCCCAAACTATGATTTATGTGGATTTATTTCCGGGGAAAGTGGTGGGGAATGCTCTTCTGCTAGATCTTCGAGCTTAAGTCTCTGCAGTGTTGGAGGATGCGCTGGAGCGGCTGAAGATGATGGCTTTCTTCCACCTAAGAGAATTCCAGATAGATTCATGATAGGAATTTCAATAACAAGAGCTACTACCGCTGCAGCTACCAATGTGAATGAGAACTCTGTGAAGAACAATGTCAAGAGATTCTCGATGTTGTAGTAGACTGCATCTTAGAATTCGTAGATTGTAAATAAGATGATTATGTAATGGGTGAGATATCCACCGAAGGAGAGTCTCTACATGAACGCAAAGAGTTTGCAGTTGAAGAACTAGACGATCAGATCCTTCGATCCGCAGATACCAGGTAGGACTAGGAATGACACACCGATTACATAGAATGTTCTGCAAGTACCAAACCAGAAGTTTTAAATGTAATCTGGCCAATAATCTAATCCTTGAGTTTGGAGTGTCCTTGGTCCAAACATCAATCCGAAAATGAAGAACATGCCGATCCCATAGGAGATGTACTTCTTCCAGGTGTGGGCTAAGGATTTCTTGAAAAACATCAAGAGTGATCGGTGAGTTGATTTAGCTTTGTCAATTTAGTATTCCTTGTAGAGCACTCCCAGGAACAGTCCAATGAAGTAAGGAGGAGATCTTGTCCATGGTTTGGTGTAGTACCCATCGTAGTAATGTTCGGCACCTAGATTAACGATATTCATGGGGACTTTGAAGTTCCAATCATACGATAAGTAGATCGATACGAATTGCACTGCAGCGAATGACACGATAATTGAAATCTTGCCGATTAATCGATTGTTCTGGTAGACTATTAGAAGGATCATACCAGCGATGAACATCTAGAAATCATTCGAGAGATACCACCCCCAGCCAAAGCATTTCTCATGCTAGCCTGGGAACATATTGTCAATGAACAGAAGGTTTTACCACCAGCGTGCATCACAATTTGCAGCTTAGCTATTGTAGATATCCCAAGTTGGAGACGCACCTAGATATGGACTAATTTTCCAGTAGAACATTAAGACAACGAAGTAGCATGGGAGAATACGGAATACTCTGTTGACAATAGCGAAGAAAAAGGAAATCAGCACTTTGACAGGCTTTTTCATGTTGAAATTTCTAGCTTGTTTCTCATCTGCTACGACGTAAGCCAAAAAGAAACCACCCAGCCAGAAGAACACATCCACGGAGTACAGACAAGAGAACAAGAATAAAATGAAGGGTTTCTTCTGCTCGATCATCAAGTCAGCTATGTTACTCATGTAGTTCATGTGCAAGTAGAACTCGTGACCGAAGATAACCTATGCAAAAAATCAGAAATAGTAAAAATATGTTGCTTATTTTAGAATATATCGTTACAAAAAGTTTGTAAAAGTCTTTAAAAGTGTATTTACCTGCACGAAGCACAGTGATCTGAGCCCATTGAACACAAGCAAATCGTCGTTGTTACTCTTGAGTGTGAACATTTTGCCAACATTCTCAACGATATTCCAGCATTATGCACATCTAATGTATAATGGTACTCTTCTAGGCTTCTTGGGGGCTTATCCAGTTGCTGCTGTAGCACTCGTTGTAGGACTATGAATCTACGATGAGGAGTTCTAATTAGCTGAGGGATTTCCACCAGCAGCAGCAGGACCAGCAGCGCCAGTCCAGCTGACTGAAGGGGAGACAACTTATCCAGTCGCACTTTTGTTCAGCGTGGAAATCGCAGATCCAGCATTCATAATGCTGTTTGCACCGTGTTGATTGTAATTAATGAGCGTTTCATATCTAGTTTCGTCTTAGACTCCAGCTCTGTTCTTTTTCTTTCTGTCTGCTAAGGTCTTCATGATTGGAGTAACAAAAGCTGTGAGCACGCAAGCACCGATTGACAGAAAGGCTATGATCAACGCAGCACTCACTGATGGAGCAGAGTCTTAGAATGGCACAAACGATATGTCATCTATAGAAATACCTTCGGCAGCAGCGAGTATTTTGTTTGTAGTAGGTAGCTTAGTTGCTTCAGCAGTCTGCCATCCTTCCAATAGTTGCTGCTCTTGTTTTGTGATTTATTTGGGGATGATTCTCTTGATGAAATTACCTATTGCTGTGAGGAGATTGGTGATATCCGTATATGCTTGAAGTTTATTCGTATTGAGAACATCAGCATTGCACATTTCCGCCATGCAAAGTCCCTTGAAAACGGGGATATTTATAGATGTACTCGTTGTAAACCTCACAAAAGTCATGCCCTCTGCATCACGGCATGCTTCTACATCACCTTCATCGTTGATTTAGCGACCTGAGTACAACAGAGACAGCTTAAATGACTGTGGAACATTCATGAGATTGTTGGCGTTTAGATCAGCTATGATCTCATTGAAATATTCTCCGCAGGGTGCGTAATCGTCTTATGCATAAGCTTAATTCGCGAAGACTAGCAGCAGCGGGAGCAACAAGCCCAGCAGATAAGTTTTTGTTCTCTCTGTGTTGATTTGTCGCATAAAGTAAAAAATCTATTATTTTATCCCCTGTGCTCAAATTCCACTTTTCCCCTTTGAAACAGCAAATAATTCTTATATTTTAGTTATTAAAGGTTTTTATCTGATAGTTTGATCTCTTCCCTCTTCTACCCAGCGATGAAACACTCCCCCCACTTTGATTAGTTCCTCTGTAAAAGAATTATTTGTTATTTCCTAAGATATTATTATATTATTGTAAGCTGAAAATCAATATTTCTGATTTGGAGTTAATTCCTTAACCAGACGAATCATACAGTGGGGGCCTTAATTCAAGTCCATCATTAGTATCGGCTTATTCATTCAGAATTGATTTCTTTATGACTAATATCTTGAATAACGTGATAAACCAATTTTTCTTTTGGATTCAATGTGGGTAATTTATCAAAGCGAACATATGTAAAATAAGCGTGTAATCATACTAGAATCCAGCATTGATTAAAATTTTAGAAAGTCAAATAGGGATGCAGATGCATTCAATTTTACAAAGATAAATTGGCTTCAAGTTTCACCATATTGTGTAATACTGTAAACATTTTAAACGAGTAATCCGTTTTTACATTCAAACTCTCATTTATCAGAAGAGAATTATATTAAACATTCGCTGATGGCTGTGAAAATTGGAAACCAAAAGACAGAGATAATAAAAAGACTCGATAATCCATACAAACAACATTCTTCTCTATCTCAAAATAACAAAATACTCTCAAAACATGTATAATAGTTGAGGGAGATCCTTTCATTCTTCTTCATCATCCTCTTCTACATCTCCTCCTTGAGCACCTTATGCGTAGACAAACTACGATTGCTATTATTTCTCGATTGAATGTGCAGCATCCTCTGAAATTATGCTTGAATTCTTCAACGAATTCAATTTACTTTTGTCATATCTTTTTAAATATTTATTTTGTCTCTCTTTTTGCTGTTATTATTCAGATGGTAACTCAGACAGTTCAGCGTTGATAGGTTTATTGATTTCTCTGATTTTTAGATTCTCAATTCCACTGCCTTTTATACCTAAACTACTACTGCTAATACAATTACCTTTGATACTACCTATTCGAGGTAATTTGGATCCTTAAATAATTGCTGGTAATCGATTCCTATTGCCAATAAATACAGAGAATAATCAAAAACAACATTTATTCTAGTAAAAACTAGTTTATTGTTTGCTGTACTCTTCATAGAATGGAGAAGGATCGATGGATTGACTTAACTTCTTGATTTTTTTAGACACAATTGGTTTGGATTCACCTTCAATATCCAGGAGATTTTAAATAGGATTGGGAATAATATTTCGTTTAAGAGGAGAAAGCTATTTCAATCGAGCATTGCTGGTAGTATTACTGCTCTTGAGGAGCTACGGTGGAGCAATCACTCGTCTCTCATATGGCTTTGGGAATTACAAATAAACCAATTAATAAAGCTAAAAACTGAATATCAAATGATCAATGTTGTGTTTCTTACTTCTTGGATTGAAAGAATCTCGAGTGCCTTATTGTTTCGCTTCTATGGAAGGAGCATAGAAATGCTTTTATCTAAACCAGAGGGACTATTTGAGATAGGTTATGGCATTTTCCGTTATTTTATTCTATTATTGAGACTGAGATTTTATGGCAGAGAAGAAGATGCATTCGATTGATTATCGGTAGGTAATGCTATTTATGTCACACCATCCTATTATCCAGATAACTATGATGTTCTCGTTGGAGAAGAAGATTAATGGTGATTCTTCCTTTGATTTGGTAATTTTGGTAGGACAAGTTAGCTCATTTCTTAGGGAGACTGTAAATCTGTGTTGGAAGCTTCCCTGTATCCAGCGAGCGTCTACAATAATCTACGTTTGTCGATGACTTTCGTTTTTAATGGCTCATAGTTTGGTTTAGGCAATCTGTCAGTTAAATAATGCAGGTTTTTTGGTATTTTAATTGTATTTAGCAAACTGTTTCGCTGAAATTCCTCGTCGGCTATTTCCATCAGCAGATCTCCGTTCATTCGCTTGATCACTGCTGGCATCGAGAGGATCTTATCTAATTTGGGAAGTGAAATATTCAATGAGTTTGAGTTGAGAATTTAGATCATTTTTCATATTACCACAAGAAGGCCGAAGATTCGGGGAAACTTACAGTAAATCTCTAATGATATTTGCTAAGTCTTGTGAGAAATGAGGAGGTACTCTAGGGTAATGCCCTTTGATAACTTTCTTGTACAATCCTTCCATGTCTTCAGCTCGGAATGGAGGTTTCAGAGTAGCCATTTCATACAGCACACAGCCTAGTGACCATATATCCGATTTAGAATCGTATGCTTGATCCTTCCAGACTTCAGGGCTGAGAAGAAAACAACACCAGAAGATCAATAAAAATAAGAAATATTATGTGTTTTAATTCAAACAAACATTTTAAAAACAAGTATTTTGTCCAGTCTTCTACTAAACTAGTTTAGTTTGCTTGATACCTTGCATAATATGGAGTGCCCGTTTATGTATAAAGCAATCCTTTTTTAGCTACTTTGGATACATTCATATCGCCTAGCTTAACGATCCCCTCTTTGTTCAGAAAGACATTAGCACTCTGTTAGTAATTATTAAATTATCAGGTTAGAAAGAATTTTAAAAAGAATACTTTCATTCCTAAAAAGGAAGATAGAGAAAAATACAAAATCTAAAAAAGAATTCATAAGATTTATCACCTTGAGATCCCTGTGGAAGATTGATAGACCATGCAGTGCCTTGAGTCCTTTGACGATCTTTCGGGGAAAACAAAAATAATAAAACAACAATCAAATGTTGAAAACAAAAATAAGTAGAAATATCTATTAATATTTTTGTCATCAGCTAACCAAGACAAGCTGAAAAAGAGGGGGATTAGCTGCAAAATTTTAGGAATGTTTGTTTATTTGTTTTGTGTACGGGAGAAATACATATAATATTGGAAGAAAAAAGTGCATTCGCTATTTACTTAAATAAAGATGCTCCATATCTCGTGCTCTGGAAAGAGCTATCCTTTCTTCTAATACTCGACTATCTTCTGAAATAGATCACCATTATCAGCATATTCCATCACGATGCTGAAAGAGAGAAATATGCCAAATTAAACAAAAATAGATTCGTAAAAATGAATGGTGTAAACAGCATATTCGAGTGCAATCAATCCTCATTCTTAAAATAATTATTCTTGCTAATTTTATGGCTATGATGATGATTCTTCAAAAAATATGTAAATTTATTTCGTTCCTTTGCGCCCAACACTTTTGAATGTATGTGTACCATAGGGAATTGGAGTGTTCATCGACGAAGGCTTCTTTATATCCGATAATGTTTGGTTGCCTGATCGATGCAAGAATTCTAACTTCATTCAAGGCGTTCTCCTTTTCTTTGTCAGTGAGATTCATGAGTTTAACTTTCTTCAGAGCATACTCGTTGTCATCACATACTCTCTTGATTTTATACACACTACTGTACGCTCCCTCGCCTAGTTTGCTGACCACAGTGAACTCTTTTAGAGACATCGATCAAGTCCAACAAAATTGACGTGTAAATTGGATGGAAAGATGACTGTAGAAGATTATTGTGATAAATTGATTACGTTTTGATGTGAAAAATAATTAATTTTTAGTAAAATCTAGTTATTTTTTCTTCTCCTTCTTCTCTGAGATCAAATATTGCTCCTTATCTTGAATTTTATTATACACACACACACAAAGAAAAACAGAATTTTACTAAATCAGATCAATTATAAAAACAGAGGGTTTCCTTGAAAAAGATTATTAGCTGCATTGTTTTTGGAATTCTTTTTTGTTAAAACTCTCAATTATGGGTTAATTATGCAAATCTGAACAATTAGAGGCGAATAAAATATTAGTCTTGTACAACAAGGATAGAACAAACAATTTTTGATTTAGTTTAGGGTGTGTGTCATGTTTCTAAGTCAAAGAAAGCAAGCTGGTTAGATAGATATAAGGTGTAGACATAATGAATGTGCTGAGGACAAACGATGGTTCCAAGATGACTTTAGATTTGTTTAACCTTCAGTCTATCTTGGTACCCTTAGTTTTTGTGAAGAAACCTCTCAGAAATTGTCGAAAGGGTCATTTCCGTTCTTGCTCACGATCTTTCCTTGGTCATCGAGCACAGGCTCTGTAGTGATGACAAACATTAAAAGGTTAAGAATATTGAAAAAAACTTAAAAGAAACAGCAGAATGTAAGTTTCATTTTTGTTTTACACATGCCAGTGAAGTCCTTATCGAAATTGTTGAGCCATCCTTCTTCGGAGACATTTGGTTGGAAAGGAGGCTTGATTTATTTGTTGAGCAGAGCATTCCAATCCATATCTTAATACCAAGGGTGATTCATGATTTCTTGCAGATCACTCTTAGCTCCAATTCTTAGTCTGCGATCTCGAATCAAGCACTAATGAGATTAGAAAAATAGAAAATTAATGAAAGAATAGATCAAATAAAAAGTAGACCTTTGTGATGAAGTCTTTTGCTTCAGGAGTAACAGCTGGTTTTTCAGGGAATTTCAGTTCAGCTTCTTTAATCAGCTTAAACATTGTTGCTTGCTGCTTATTGTAGAAAGGTGGCAGTCCATACATCATCTCATATCTACAACAATTTATCAAAATTAATCAAAAAAAGTATCTCCAAGAGAATTTAAGTTTTTTATTACGTGAGGATTCCGAGTGACCACCAATCAGTAGTTTGATCGCAGCCGTGACCAAGAATGACTTCAGGAGACAGATATTCAGGTGTTCCACAGAATGTCATGGCAAGTTCATTTTGCTTAATCATCTTGGCCATACCGAAGTCAGACACGTAAACATTGCCTATTTCATCCATAAGAATATTTTCCAATTTCAAGTCTCTGTAGACGATGTTCTTCGAATGAAGATGTCCAAGACCAAGAGAAAGCTAAGCAGCGTAGAATTTAGCACGTTTTTCTTCAAAACGTCTTGAAACCCTCAAATGCTAGAATAACTCACCACCCTCTGAGTAAAAATGTCAACAAACCGAAAAGTTAAATTAAAATAACTGCAGAGGGGAAAGAGATATATGGAAGAGGTAAATAAATTGATAATCTCTATTATTATTGGAGTATTATTAAACAAAATTCAGCTGCATCTACGCCAGAAGTCTTAATTAAACTCTAAAAATAGCCTTTTTTAGATGATTCCTATTTTAAACTAATTATTGCTGATTTTACAATTAAAATTAAACTAACCCCTCTTGAACATCACATCATTAAATTAGCAAATAACCCAACCAAATGAAAGCCCTAATAACCATAATTTACTCATGAACTGCATGACAAAGAAGAGTCTTGCTGGGTCTTAGAAGGCATACACAAGATTGACAAGATAAGGATGATTCACATGCTCCAAGATCATTTTCTCTGTTTTGGTGTGCTCAAATTAGCCCTTGTCAAGAATAATCTCCTTCTTTATGACTTTCATTGCGAACCATTCACCTGTGATGATTATTTTGTTTAACAAAAAGCTCATATTTATCAATTATTTACCCTTCACTTTGTCTTCGACTAGGAGTACAGTTCCAAATGCTCCAGCACCGAGAACTTTCAGCACATTGAAATCGTCTAGCTTGACGTCTTTGCCCTTTTCTCTGCTCCACAAGGTTGAAGTTCTCTTCTTGATGTCATGATAAACATTTGCTTATTGGTCCATCATAAGCTTAAGAGAAGCGTCATCCATAAGCTATTGTATTTTACAGAATGAATAACTAACTAATCGAGCAGTCTTGTTGTTTGTATACCTTTGGTTCATCGGTAGGCATCCTGTTCATTTTCTTCTTTTTGTCGTGTTTGGTTGTTGCATAGTTGAAGAGACTAACTTCATCCTAAAAGAAAATTGTATTAATATTGTTGGCTCCAAATATTGAATTATCAAAGTAGCTTCAAGAATGCGGAACTAAGCACATTAGCCTCTTCTGTATTTTATTTCAGTTACTTTTTGCAATTAATTTCTTAAATACCTTAAAGTAGCATGGCATTTTGGATCCAACTCGCATATTGTAGGACTTAACTAGACTCATGATGATCCTGTCCCATTTGTCAGTCGAAGCATAGCGATAGTCATATTCCTCTGGAACGTGAATAACGAATTCCGTACCAAGAGTACTGATTGTTAGAGCTTTGATACTTTTCATGTCAATCTTCCTTTTTATTGCTGAGAAAACAGACATTTTTGTTAATTTTTGTGAATCGAGAAAAGTTCATAAAAATGGAAAGATAAATAATTGCAGCTTTGTGAATGTTTACTTTAGCCGTTAAGGTTATAGATGGCATGGGTGGTAATGAGTAAGTTGCGCTCTTGTCTTTTCTTGTAGTCGTTGAATTTGTAGATGTTGCAGCTCATGATGATCCGTTCTAGCAAAAATAAAAATTGAATTAGTTTTTTTGTATTCCAAGCTCGAAGGGGAGGTAACTAACCGAAATGCGCATAAAGAAAGAAATTCAATGAATATACCTCCTTCGTTAAACTGCTTGTTGAGAGTCTTCTCGCAGCCTAAATTAAGCTCATCAAATGTCTCGGTCAATGCCTCCATTGTTGTTGGTTCTTCTTTTCCTTCTTATAATTTTCTTCTTTTTGTTTTGTTTATTTGTTTCTTTTATTCTTCTTATCAACTTACCCACTCACTCACTCACTAGCTGGTTGTTTCCACGCTAATTAAACAGCCCCCCCCCCTCCCCCTTTCTACTCTAGTAATAAATATCTCTTATTTGTTAAAATCAGCAATTAAGTAAATCTATGTTCCATAAGTTATAATTCACCCTTCTTTTCTTTTTTTTTCATGTATGACAACTCTTATTCTCTCACTTTCTCTGAAAACTACGTTCCATTTCTCAAATTCGTCCTTCTCCGCTAACTCTCCTAATCCGTAACGAACTTTTATTTTACTTTAATTATCTCTCCGAATTCACATCTTTCGTCACCCTGTTTTGTGTTTGTGCCCAAAAAAAAAACAAGAAAAAATTGTGGTTGCCAATTTGTAGAGCATAATTTTTAAATGCTTTATCTGATCTCTTAAATGCCATAATTCTGCTTGATTTTTAATATTAAATTTTATTATTATTATTATTATTATTTCCTTCCCTTTTCTTAACTCTAAAAGTCTACCTGGTTCTTCAAGCTGTTTGCATGTTTTAGAATATTTCATCAATTCATTTACAGATAAGAGAATAATTTCTCTGTAAATTATGTTGTTATGAATACCTAATATCATCATGAAATCTTATTTTTTAGATATCAAACAAGCTAATCACTTTTTATTAGCTTTGAATAATTAGATTTTTAATCAATTATTTGGCACATGTGTTTTATGTCTTTTGAGAAATGTTTCACTCAAATTAACCATAATGCTAAAATGTTCCAAGAAGAAGAAAAAAGGAGGAGCCTTAATGATTGTAATTTTTTATGAGAGTAGTTATTTATCTTTTATTTGAGTCTATTTGCTCTTTAAGAAAATTTTAATCAATTTCTTCAAAAATATTACTCACTCTCTCTCTCTCTTTATTTTACTAAATAACCAGCGATTTACTCAAATTATCAACTAAGATTCTTACATTTGTGTTCCTCATTTTGGATATTCATTTTGTTTAAAAAACCACTTCGGTATCGTTATTTTTTATAGAATAGTAATGAAAAAAAATAAACAAATCTTCAACTTAGAATGATGGATTTTTTGCTCAATGCAGCTTTGAACTAAAAATATCAATTTTTCCATATTTCATTAATGAAATAATATTCATTTTTTCATAAACACACTATTAAGTTCCCAAAGTGATATTTATTTCCCCTTCTACTTTGATTACTTTATTTCCTTTTAAATTTACGTTATTTCCAATCACCCAGATCCTCTTCTGTTCCAATATTATCTTCACATCTTTGAAACTCAATTCCTATTAACATCTGATAAGGCATTAATCAAAATATGTCTGTTCAAATAGCAAGAAGCACCAAATTAATTAAGTATTCTCTTCTCCCCTATTATTACCAAAACCTTGTTGAGAAGTGTTGCGGAATAAATATTTTAATCAAGATAATACAACAAAATCTACAATAAAATACTAAAAGCAAATTCAACATGATAAAAGACTACGATTATTTGTTCAAGCTTGTCATAGTCGGTAACAGCGGTGTAGGTAAATCATCCCTGCTACTTCGATTCAGTGACGATTAGTTCAATGAGAACTACCTAACCACTATTGGTGTTGATTTCCGTTTCCGCACTCTCCAAATCGACAATAAACAAGTCAAACTCTAAATCTGGGATACTGCTGGACAAGAGCGCTTCAGGACAATAACATCTGCCTACTACAAAGGTGCTGATGGAATAGTCCTTGTCTATGATGTCTCCGCTGACAAATCATTTGAAGACATCGATAAATTCTGGCTGAATGAAGTTGAAAGTTATGCTGAAAAATCAGCTTCATTGCTGCTAATTGGGAATAAAAACGATCTCACCAAATAAGTCGCCACAGAAACAGCTAAAGAGTATGCCAAATCCAAGAATATGGATTTCTTAGAAGCATCTGCGAAGACTTCAGACGCAGTTCAGGAAGCATTCTTGACTCTAGCTAGAAAGTTAATGACAAAAAGTGAAAGTACAAGATAATCAAAATAATAATATGGAGTTTCATAGAACAACAAAACATAAGGCTAAATCGTCTTGAATGAGAATAAAGCAGTAAAGATAGACAGCAGTTGCTGCTGAACGTAGATTCAAACTAAACCATTAGAAATAGATCGAGTTAGGCTCATAAAGCAATCAGGAAATGCTAAAAAGTGTTTTTTTGAGCCATTCTAATGAAGCGATATTACCATATTCTGAAACAGTGCCTTAGAAAAAAATAGTTTCGTTTAGAATAATTCTTCATGTTGTATGATTGTATGAAATCAAAAGTGATTTGGAATTATCTTTTCTTTTTTCAATTCTTGTTTTTGTTTTTTCCCTTTTCGTGGATGTTTTATTTATCTGATTCTATAAGGATGAGAGAGCAGAGCTGGTCTTAAATGGTTCAAAGTTAGAAGCTTAGATTCTTACGTTCCTTTTACGATGAGATTAGATGAATTAAAGAAATGCGTTTATCCCAAAACTCATCTGATTTGGCAAAAGATAAGAAAAGAGAGAGAGAGAGTGTTTGGAGAGGATTGTGCAAAATCAAATGAATATTCTCAGGGCAGTTTATTTTTGAGATCAAATTTAAGAGGGAAGTTTGGTAAATCAATAACAAAAACAAACAAATAAGATTCAAAACAAATAATT
>Ga0302271_10003282_pt1 | contig 13805 bp, 4 predicted proteins | sample III_Bog_N1_1_FD_198767 | JGI IMG/M metagenome (GOLD analysis project Ga0302271, IMG submission 198767) | Peat permafrost microbial communities from Stordalen Mire near Abisko, Sweden - III_Bog_N1_1 | ecosystem: Environmental > Terrestrial > Soil > Wetlands > Peat | place: Sweden: Abisko... | reverse complement strand
GTGTAATATCCATTGGATTAGGTAATAATTGCTAATTATCTACTATTATTCCATCTTTGTCTTGATTGTTTGCAGTAGAAACTAGCAATGTTGGAAGCATTTAGTTATCGGTGTTTAGATTAGATGTAGTGTAATATGTATTCTCAGCTCGCTATGTGCCTAGTTCTTCGGGTGCATCGTTTCGTTGTGAATCAAGAAATGTACTTTGATTATTATTGATAATTTCTTGATTAGAATTCAATAAACTGCTTGTTTTATGGACATTCATATCTAGATAATCTTAATATTTCAAAGCTGGACTTGGGATTAATCGTGTAGCGGAAAGATCAAGAGATTCCTATGGATATTGTTGCTAAATAAGTTTGAGTCGAGATGAATCAAGGATAAATTTACTGTCAGCAGAGGCTTATTCGATTGCGTGAAGAAATCTACCACCAATGTCAAGGTCAAATTACTTTTCATCAGTTTTACGCCGAATAGGGTTAAGAGTTACAGAGCCGCTGTGATGTTTACTACCAGCATTGTGAGTTTAGTGGGTGTTTTCTATTGAAAGGATATTATTTTGATTTGATGTTATTTAGGTTATTTTTTCACTGGATAAGTTGTTCTAGATGGATTATCCTTCATCTTCTTCTTCGAGACTATTCTCCTCCACTAAAGCAATCATAAAATGAAGAAAAGAAATGTAATTGATTAGCTGAATTTATAAGATAAAATGTTACTTTCATCAGAAGACGAACTTTGTTTATATGAAGTTAGCTGCTCTACTTTTTTAAGGATTTTTAGGTCATAGGTGATATCAAAATCAATATTAAGAAGGCCTTTTAGTTGGTTCTTGAATAATGCTAGGTTTTCCCTTTGAATTTGAGAGGAGATAATCTTCCTGATCGACTGGATTTCGATGATATTAAATGGCTCATAGGAACTTCTTTGATGGTAGAATTTGATTTTTATTGTATACATATCGTAATGTTCAATGGAGTATCGCTGGACCTCTCTTTGAAGCGATTAATAGCCAAGTTTTTCAAACAGCGGATTTTGTTTGTTGGATTTTACTGATTCTATAAGGCAACCCGCTTGAATGCTTTCTATTTTAGGTAAAAATGCAACGGTTTTGACTAAATCTTTGTGTATTTCACCTGGTTTGTCTTCTCCCGTTACCCATTGTTTCTCGAAATAATGAAGAAGAGGGATCATTCGGTTGAAGTAAATCATGCTTAATTAATCTTTAGTTATGTATTTTTCAAGTATTTTCTCGTAGAACAACTTTGAAACAGATTCTATTCGGAAGGATTTGCAATTCGTCATGATATACAAGTATTCTGAATTGATAGTCCTGATAAGCCCTGAAAGACCGCAATCGTTGAGTTAGATACATTCAGGTCGAAAATGAATAGACACAGGTACAGCCCAATTATCGTTGTTTTTAGCAATCATGATTGGAAAAAATGTTGAATGTGAGGAACTCTAATAATCTCCAGATAATGAGCCAGCTTTGATTAAGTTATTCGTAGATGTTTTTCCTACGCTACTTCCTTTTTCAACATAATTCATCAGTGCTAGATCATGATATTTAGCGACTAGCTGAGGTATGATAATTGATATGTTTTTCCCTATAGTCTGTTTTATTGACAATCCAAATAGAGTTTCAAATTTATTCTAAATTCTCTTGATTGTCCCAACTTTATCTGAAAGTGACACAAATATGATGCAACTTTGCTTATCAAATGCGGGGAAATTAGTAATGCTCTACTTTGACGATAGGAATTGTTGTTTCTTCTATTTTAAGAGAAACAATCTCTTTTTATTCTCCCCAAACCCCAAGTATGATATGTAATTATCCATGTAGAATTGTAATTTTTAGCTTTGAAAATTAATTGAACCCAAATAGATTAATCTATCCCTAAGCTAATCTCTTTCCTTCATCAAGGTCACAGCTGATTACTTCACAGCCAAGAGATCGATGAAATCAGTTGACAGCAGAAGTAAAAATTTATATTTCTGCCGTAAGACTTGATAATATTTTTCTTCTGCTTTATTTATCGATTCATCAAAGAAAATCCCCAGAAGTAAATTTTAAAGCTCGAAGATATTCTTTTAATCTTTTTTCGAAGTCGCAGCTAGCAATTCATTCTCTAATAGATTACTGTCAGGCCTGGGAGGCGCATCAAATTAGTCTTTTGCAGATGTAAAAAGATCTTCGAGATAAGCCTCTTCGCGCAAAGAAAAATTAACATATTTCTTAAGTCTAATCATCTCAATGTAACTCATGACTTTGGATTACTCGATTTCAACTAAGAAACTAATATAACTTAGGATGATTTAGCTGTTTGAATTTGATTAGTGGGAGGATGCGGATTAGTATTGCTCCTTAAAAAATCTTTTGTAAGACGAAATAATGTAACCTTTTAATGCCTTTTCTCGCAACGATCCATCAAGGCAAGTCTCTTGTGAGTCCTAAAATTAGCAAAATGATGTATTGTGTAAGATAACTGGGGAATCACTAGTTTTCTTTCAAATTTTGTGTTCTAAATTGTAAATTTAAAAAAAGATCAAATTAACTCATTTTACTTTTTGGGTATTCTAGCAGACGGAGCATTTTTCAATTTCAATCGAGCAAATCAGCGAATGACTTGTGAACAAATTTTCAAATATTATTGACAAAGATGCTTTTTTCTTGTAATCTTCATAGGGTGTCTAGATTTATTGCCAGAGTAATCGCATATAAGTATCGAACTCTTAAGATCCTTGTTTTTTGTCTGGTTACACTAGATCTTTAGAGGAATACACAAAGAAAAGGTTCCTTAAATGGTAATCAAACTCCATCGCTATCTTCAGAGCCACTGGAATAAAGCAAAATATCAAGAGAGTTAAGCAAAACTGTGCATCTGCGAAGATTGAAGTTGTAATTGAAAGACTAACAAAGGTATGTAAAAGTGACAGAAATAATTCAAATAAATGAGCTAGCCTATTTGAATACGTTCTGCTAAAGACACAAGTAATAACTCTATACGCTCCAAGACACGTATTAACCACGAGATTAAGATTATCATAACTAATCAGAGCGCTGACGAAAACGGCGAGAGATTCCAAAATTAATAAAACTACATCCCAAAATATACTATTTCGTTTTCTTAGATGATCCGTCTAGTTGTAACTGAAATCTTGATCTTGAAATTTGACTACTAAACCTAAAAATCCACAACAATAAAACAAACAATTAGCTGAATTCAACTGCAAAAATCAATCAAATGATAACATCTTGTTCTGTAAATCAAATTATTTGCTATTTTTTTCATTGTGATCCTCTAATTTAAGGGATTAATTGAGCTGAAAAAGCACCATAAAATGAATATCCCAAAATGCTTACTATTTGTGATAGTGAAAATTAAAGAAAAGAGAAAGAAGTGACGAAACAAAAGTCTCAAAGAGTTTTTAATCAAATTGGATAATTATTTGTTTAGGAGGTTACTGAGCAAAATGGCAAATACTACGTTTACGATTGCTAGTCTGTTGACAGACTGTAATGCCAAGTTCAAGCTGATGATAGGGATGAAGAGAATGTAGTCGTAACTTTAAAAAACCAAACTTAGCATGTTCTTAAGTGTAGAGGCTTAAATTCCAAAGTAAATCTCTATGGGAGGTAGAAACACTATCGCTATGATGGATAAGAGCACGCAACTACTCAGATACACTACCCATTCTAATGAGGAATCTAAGGAAATCACGTTAATAGTTTGAATTCCTGAGAAATTGGAGTCAACCTTGATCAAACTAGATTGTATGGAATCATTGGACAATAGGAGGAAGAAATACAATTGTCGAATCGATAGCAACATCAATCCATAGACCGTATGGCGCTTGAATTACCTTAGATCTTTAGACAAGGTCTTCGTATAATAATCCTTCAAGGTTTGTAGGATTTCAAGAAGCTGAGACATATTTCTTCAGCTTTGGCAAAATCTTATCTTCCTTATGTACTTCTTGCTTTTTTTCTAGGAGATTTTAATTAGCAATGTTTGTCTGTGAATCAGAAAACAAAAAAGAAATTTGCTTGTCAAGTTCATATTTAAAATGCTAATTATTTATCAAAATCCCCCCTTTTGATATTTTGTTTGTTAGATTCCAGTTTTTTAGCCTTCAAGAGGAAATTTGAAAAATCTTAAAGAATGTGATGAAATGTATGATACTCGATAGTGATGACGCAGGGGTGATGAATGAAAAACGTAAATTTATTACAACGTTTTAAGAAAAAAAAGAATCTGGAAATCGAAGGAGTTTTATCTTTATTTATTTGATGTTTCGAAATATTCATGTTTGATTCAAAATCATCAAAAGAAAAGCAATAAAACTGCAGCTATCTTTATATGCGTTTATTTCCCATCCGTATGTTCGAAGAAATAGAAAGTAAATTCTCTACAAAAATATTTAAACAATTGATATCTTGATTGAAAATTTGAAGATTCTGAGTTTCTTAGTTTTATGGGAAATCAAATTTGCTCCCATTTCACTGAAAGAAGAAAGTTAAAAAAAATTGGTGGCAAAGAGAAGAATCATAATTAAATTAAATTGGTTGTTTCCAAGAAAGTATGTCCCATAAGGATTATAACAAGCGATAAAGAAATCATAACAATTTTAAATCAGTTTTGAAAAAGAGAATGTGAGAAAAGAGAGAAAGAGAAATGAAAAAGTCCATGGTGAAAACATAAATTAGCAATTAATCAGAATAGTTGTGGATGTGATTGACTGCTATGCATGATAATGGTGAAATCTTTACAATTAGTTTTTTTTGTCAACACTGGCAAGTCGATTTCTCAGGGTTTTCTGTCGAAAACGGAGTAATTTAATCATACTATTTATCTTTATCTTAAGTAGGTGTATTTATCTAGAATTAGTTCATATTTGGCGTAGGGGATGGCGTGATCGTGAAATTGTTTGTATCTAACCTTATTTTATGAGAACTGTCTGAATTATTTTATCCATTTGTTGGTAAAATTTTCTCTTTGATTTATCTCGCAGTCTCTTGGAATAACTCGTTTATGTTGATATTATCCTTCGCTGAGGTTTCAAAGAAAGGTACATTGAATTCATTCGCAAGGGATTATCCTTCTGCTTTGTCAACTTACCGCTGATTTTCACTTTCATCACATTTGTTTCCAACCAAAATCACAACGATTTACTCAGACACATGCTCGGAGATTTATTTGATCCACATTCTCACATTATTGAAGCTATTTCTGTCTGTTATGCTGTAGACTACAATCACAGCTGCTGCGCCATTATAAATACTATGTGTCATTGTTAGATACTTCTCCTATCCAGCGGTATCCCATATCTGTAATTTCAATTATACTGCATCAACTTTGATGTTTTTCATTTTAAAGTCGACACCTATTGTTGGCATATGCGATTGTTTGTAAGTACTATCACAGAATCGAAGCATTATGTTAGTCTTTCCAACTGCACTATCCCCTATTAGCAGCATTTTTATCAGATAATCAAATTATTCTTGCTGTTTTCGTAGATTCGGGCGATTCATGGATTCTCAATTACTTTAATGCTAATATGTATGTATCAGACAATGCTATCGATCCTTCAAAGATATTGTAGGTTATGTTTTTTGCTGTGAACAACAAAGCCTTTTAAAATAAATGGTAGTATGATAAAGTCAATAAAATGCTATTATCTTATCTCTCTAGGACAATTATCTTGATTCCTATATTAGAGTTTGCCGTGCTGTTCCAATTGACCAATCTTGGATATTAAATTATTTTTTTCTTCCAATCAAAGAGAGTTAATAATCATCTGGAATTCAAATGTACCTTTTTTTTTGTTCCATACTGCCAAAAAATAGCAAGGAATTTCTCAAAAATAAGGAAAATATTCTGAAAAAGAGCATTGTTTTAGAGAGGGATGAGTGATTTAAACTGATGAAAGAAATAGCTTACAAAAATATAATTTTTTGAATAACCAAATGCTATCTGATAATTGGAAACCCTCAAATAATAATATGGGAAAAAGTGTGTATGTGTGTGTGTGTCAGTAATTCGAAGGGAGAAGATTATTGAACTGATAAGATTTATCGTTTAGATTCAAAGGGAACTATTATTCCTCCTCGAATATCTTCTTCTTGCTGAAGGATGTCGTTTTCGTTTTAGACATCATGGGGTTTAAAACTGTTGAATTCTATATCTAGTTAATAGGGAATTGCATGCTTTCTAGGATAACTGCGTTGTTAATAACGTGTGGCTGACCAACCATGTTCTAGGAGATTGGTAACCCATTTCCCATGAGTTGATTATGATTGTATGGGTTGCTCTTAGCGTTAAACTGCGATTATAGAATATTTGTGTTTCTCATGATATCTTATGGAGCGTTATTGTAAGCAAGAGGCTCAAATGAAGATGTATTCGCGTGTCTCATTTAAACGAGATCTTAAATGTAAGGGGAAGTCTTGTACATTTCTTCAAACTGTTCTTTAATAGGTCTTGGAGGGGCACCTAGAATACCAGCTGGAGGTTAAGTGTATGCTTATTGAGTTGGTTTAAATTATTGCTGTTAGTATTAAGGCGCTGACTAGAATTGATTCATCTATTGTAATGGCTATTATGGTATTTAAGCTGGAGTTTATCGTTCTTGTTGATATTACTTAATAAGTGCTTGCTAATATTCAATGATCTTTTTAGCATTTGGATCAGTGATGGAGTTGATATCTATGGCTGTCTGAGGAGGTAATCCAACAGCTGGAGTTCCACCAATCCCATTAACACCTGTAGTTGCTTGGTTCTGAGCAATAAATAGATCTTATCTTTATGCTTTTGGAGGTCTTTACCAGAATAGATCGACTCCTGTGAGGTCTTTAGGATCAACTTTAGGTAACTCGTAATTATTCTAAACTGTGAATGTCCGCAATTATCCTTGCTGATAGTTTTGAGAGCCATTTTGCATCGAAAATGGTAGAGTAGGCATGAGTTTCTTGGGAGCTAGCGGTGGAGCCTCAAGGTATTGTTCTGGAATGATTGTGTAGATCTAATCTGAATGAGGATGGTGGACAATATTAATGTTTTGCTTGAGCAGTTCAGAAACTGTAGGGTTTTCAGGTAGAAACACTGGTTCATGAGGGTGATTTTTCTCTACAATTCTTCCTTGTCGATCCTTAAAGAAAACTTTATCTTAGACATTCTCATATTGACCTCTTGCAGCAACAGGAATCGCTTAGCTGACTTGTAACTAAGACATCATGCTATGCTATGTTTAGTTCAGATTATTTGTGCTGGGATTGAAAAAGCTGCTATTATTGTAGTTATTGTTAGTGTGAGACAAATTCAGTGTCTTCGATAAATCCATATCCTTGCTGATTTCATGATAATTCTAAGCTGAATCAAGCTGATACTCATTTTCAGCACTGAAATAAGGTAGATTCGGTGCTAGCATATCTTTGAAGTCTTAAAACGATATGGTCTCGATCGTATCAGGCTTATTGAGTCGTCTAAGCAATCCTAGATATTAATTTGGTACCATTTTACTCTTCATTCTTCTCACAAAACCCTAAATCGCATCGAAATCGATAAATCCTTTTTTGTTGACATCAATCATCTCAAATAGCTGCACAAGAGAAGTAGATTACAACGAATGCTGCAACTTCACCTTCGCTTTCTCAGTGAAAGTAATCAAATTAGTCTCAATATCAAAGATTGAAACCACCGATTGTATGATTGAAGTTGAAGGTACTGTCCCCTTTGTTGGTGCAACCCCTGAGGCATCTGCATTCTACTAATCCAAGACAACAGCGCCTTTTTCGTAAATCACTTTTCTCTTAAGTACTTTTAACCTAGCAGATGGAACAGTCTAAGGCAGCAGTAATCTAAGAAACGCTTCATAAGATAATCCTCTGGAATAACTCACAGGATCGATGGATTTCACTAAGCATTCGATTACTTTATCAGAGCATTTCACTTCATAATATTGCAACATATGCAGCAACTCTGGGTATGCTATGAATCCAGATTTATAGCTATCCAATTAGTCGTACTCCATAACATCTCCAGGCGAGGAGAAGTCAAAGAACGAAGAGTATTTCTAAACTGAGTTGAGTCTCTCAGTGAACGTTTTAAGAAAGTTAAACGCAATCTCCGGATAGAATTCGTTATCTTCGCTAAGTTTCAATCGTTCTTCTTCTATTTTTGCCTCAGCTGCCATTGTCCCTAGAATCACATGCGCTAACCGCCGCTCAATATCATCACTCGTGGAACTGAACCCAGACATCATCATACTTGAGTTATCCATAAACATCTCTTTTATTCTTCCTTCTTCCTAAAATAGTCTCCTTTCTGATCTCTTCTTTAATTTCAAACTGTTTCGACCACAAATCAATTTGTTTTCTCTCAGAAATCAAATCATATTAATCTATCTTTTTATTCTTTATAAACTCAAAAATTCTTCATATGGATACTTGATTTTTCTTTAATTATCTCATTGCTTAGCTAAGATATTCCCTTCTTTTTTTTTCAAGAAGGCTTAACACTCATAAGTATTATCATAAGCTCAAGCAAATCTCAGAATAAATGCTTTGGTATTCACAAAATTAATAAGGTTGGGATTCATTCTAAAAAAGAAAGAAAGAGAAGATATCCTTCAAAATACGAAATTAAAGAAAAAAATACATATTGATTTATGTTTAATTAAAAAAAAAATGCTAATATCTTGTACAATGTTGGATTTTTTTAGATCTGGTGTAACATCCGATGGAGATAGTAAATAAAATAATTGGTTTAGATAATCATTTAGAACTTGAAAATCATATTAACTAACTTGGATAAGTAGAAATACAAAATAACAAAAATAATAAAATACAGAGAGAGAGAAAATATTGATATTGGAAATGAATACGCGGACTATCGTGTGAATTACATACTATTTATTGGAGAAATCAGAAATCACTGAATTAATAATAAGCACAGTAATCAGCACATTTGGAATGCTAAATTAGTCACCTCAAAATGGGAAACAGATTGAGAAAGCTCAAATTTCCTTGATTAATTATTAGAAACACAAGTAAATTATTTGGTGTATTATTCTTATTATTACTATTACTACTACTACTACTTATCTGCACTACTTCATTCTGAATATGACTGGTCTATCAGCTGCACAACAAGTTATCAGTACCTTCCATCATGGGACTTATTCTATCAGCTAACTAAAAGCTTCAGACATTGTAACAACAGAAAAAGCATACTTTTTATCTGCTGATAATCAAGACCTAATTGCATATGTATCATTTGTGAGATAGGATGAAGTCAAGGAAGTGCTAGCAAGTCATAAGTATCCAGTCAGCTATGATAACCTCCACAGTACTCTTACAGATTTAATTATATTTATTGAAATGTTGCTAACAAACTTCTGAACTTAATTTTTCTTTGATTTTTGTTCTTTGCTGAGTAGAGATCTTGAATGACATGAAAAAAGATGATCCTTAATCATTTTACATTGGTAAGATTCAAAAAACATAAATAACCAGCCAATCATTGTTAGATTATTGATTGGCTTAATATCTTCTCTTCTTTGGATTTATCAATAACTTATGTTTTGTCTTTAAATATTCTACAACAAAGTCATCAGAGATAAACTTCAAAAGCTAGTAGGACTTGGATATCTTTGGTTTGAGAGAAAATACACTAGAAAACTATGCACACTTCTTCATATCGGATAGCTCTTTACACATATTTCATTATCACCTTTTAATGCTTCTGAAGTTGAATTCTTGTAAGAAAAAGAAATAGATGAACATTCTAAAACAAAATGCTGCTTTTGCTATGGAAAAGAAATGATTATTTGATTGGGAAGATATTATGTAAACACGCAGTCTGATCAGAAAGAAAATTAGAGAACTGATGCAATACATTTTAACTAATTCATTTTTGATTTTTATGAATATGTAGGCTAGTTGAGTGCTTGAGCGATATTGGCTTGAAGATGAAGGACTGCTATAAATCGACTATGCATATATCTACTGATAGGGCTTCTCAATACAAGCAAGTAATTATCCCTATAACTGAATGTGTTAAGAGAATAAACTTGAAATTTATGTAATTTTTAAAATAAAGCTTCGTTACGAGCAGTCTGAGGTCCATATGTCACTTTATCACTTCATCAAACCCACTTAGAATCTGTGAAATGAGGATAGCAAAAAGGGGAACTTGATATCAATTACAGACAAAGGATTGTTCTTTTAATATTGACTTTTATATTAATTAGTAGAATTTAATGAAATTTACAACAAAAAGTAATACAAATACAATTGAAAGATGAAGATGTTTATATGTTTTTATCTAGAAAGATTGTTCAAAACGACCTTCATATCATTAATTAGTAGGATTGAATTCACTTTTCTTTCTTGACTCAATTCTCTCTCTTTTTCTTCAAAACAGTTGAGACGTACAAAAGAAGCAAGGATAGTTTTATGTTTTGAAAGGATTCATTTCTACATAAACAGTTTTTAACAGAGAATAATAGTTTTAGATTGAAAAATAAATAGAAGGAGAACAAGAAGAGGAAGAACTAGTGTGATCTGAGGATGTGTTAAATGAGTTAGTCATTTTCAATTCATGGGATGAGGTGCAGTAAATTATAAATGCACTTGATTATCAGTCAATTCACTTACTGGATTAACTATCATTGCGTTGCTGAGAAAATTTAAAAAAGATACATTTTCTTAGAAAATCAAAGGGAATTTGCATGTGAAAAGGGTTTTACCTCATGATGATATTAATCCAAGCAAGAAGAACGAATAAGAATATTATTGAGTAGAATGCGAATTTAACGAATTGCATGTAGACTGAGAATAGCCATTTCCTTTGGAAAACATAAATAAATATAAAAAATGATTTTGAGTTTATCTTAGTAAGATTTGCAGTTTCAGGGGGTTGAGATAGCTATTAGATTACATTGTTAGAAGACTGAGAATGATTGTAGTTAAAGCTCCATTGAAATACATGAATTTGCTAATACGAGGGTATTGATTCAACCAAGTAATGATTCCTGATTAAGATGGCTGGTTTCCACACAAGAGAGGGATAATAAAAGCTAACTCAGACAGCAAAAAGAACGCAGCGAATATGAACCTACCGTAATTGGTGTAGATTTTTATGTAAGAATCATGGATCATACTCATTTTTAAAAGACAAGAGAGAATTCAAAAATGCTAGTTGAGAGATATTTTGTTTAATAGTAAAATTAATCAAAGTACAATTGGTGGAAATGTGAAAATTAAATATTGAATTTCAAGGAGGGAATTGCGTGAGTGATCAAATAAGTAATATCTGATTGAAGAGCGGGATTATTTTAATTCATTTATGTTAGAAGGTTAGAATATGAATAGAAATAGCGGAAGAAGATTGAAAAAATTAAGAATTTAAGATTAGTTTATATGTATTAGTTATTTCTTGTTTTTCTTGAATAAAGGACAAATATGGATGTTTCTGATAAATAGACGCTTTTATTTGTTTTTCTTTGGATTCAAAACTATTTTACAACAATTTAAATATGGAAGGAATGCTAAATTAGACAAGAAAAAGGGACTAAAAGCATCATTTGTTTATTAAAATGGCTTTGAAAATTTAATAGGAAAGTAACAATAAATGGAGAGATGATCATGGTTTTTAATTGGAAAGGTGATGGACAAAACTTATTGAGAAAATAAGAACAAAATGAGAAAGATTCTTTGAAGAAAGAAACCAAGAGATTTGGTTAAAAAAGGCTAGAAAATTTATCAAAATTATACTAATTTGTTTGCAAAAAGCGTCGAGGAAAAGAAATATATTTTTTCTGTGTCCATTTGAGAGATAAAAAGATGGAAGAAAAGCCAAAGGAAGAGATAATCGTTCTGAATTCAGAAGACGAGGATTATAGTGATTTACCTGCATGCGGTACAACAGGGGATCCCGCTCATAAGGTTAAAGTAGCATCTTCAGAGAAAAAGTAGAAGAAAAACGCAAATGAATGTTGCAGTAGCATCAAAGGAGATGCCTCATCAGCACCTTGCCCTTGTGAGGAAGAGAAAGTTCATGGAGAAAAAGAAGAAACCAAGGAGTTAGATGAAGCTTCTAAGAAAGATGAGGATGATAAATTAGTCGCCGAGTTTAAGGATGACAAGAAACCTAAGACAGTTTGTTATAAATGTAAATTACTACCTGCTTAATACAAATACAGGTAAGAGTTCGCTTGTAAAGGCTGCATGGAGAGTAACTTGGAACATAAGTTAAAATCAAATCTAAAGCTACGAGTTGGATTAGAAAGAAATGAAAAAGTGTTAGTATGTCTTAGTGGAGGCAGCAATAGTCTAGTTATGAGTTAACTAGTGTCGAATGCGCTCTATAATCTTTCAGGAAAAAAAATGTTTTTTACTGCAGAACTGCTTCATATCGATTAGTCTGAGATTTATGAACAAGATGAGGAAACAATTCTTCGTAATTAGCAAATCATCACAAAGATCAGTGAGAGACTCAAAATTAAGCTGAATGTTGTTCGATTAAGCTCTATTTTTAGTACCAATAATGGCAGTACAATCGATGAAACAGAAAGATTATCAAATAAAGTTAAACTCCTTGAGCTGTTATCAAGATTCAAAGCAACAGGATCTTGCAGAGAGGATATAGTCTAAGCGATGAAAACGCAACTCATCATGAATTACGCATTCAATTAACATTACGATAAAGTTCTACTTGGATCATCTGGGTAAAGACTAGCAAGCAAAATATTTGCTCTTTTTGCTAAAGGCAGAGCAGTTGCTGCTGACAATGAAATCAATTATGCTGATAAAATTCAATATGACGATCTCGCAACGTTCTTTGATTTTGATACCAAATCAGGGGAGGTATCTTATCCTAAGAAATAACTGATTGTAGGTCGTCCAATGAAAGACTTTTTGAACAAGGATATTTTGAACTACACACATAGCTAAGAGTTACTTCCTTTAATCATTGCTTAGACTAAGTATCTTTGCGAGACAGAAAAGGCTAATTTGAAGCTGCCTGGAAATGGAAATATTGATTGGATCATGGAAGATTTTATTGATAATATCTAAGAAAACTTCGTTTCAACTGTAAATAATAAACAAACAGAATAATTATTTTAATTTTTCGGCACTTTTCCCCTCATTTAATAACTTCCTTTTATTTCTTTTCTGAAAGACCCACACAATTCTTCATACAAGTGAGAAAATCATCAAGAAACAGAAGCCGTTTGAAGGAATAGCTGCAAGATGTCCATTATGCTTTTAGTACAGAGATGTCATCAATAATCCACTTGAGATAGAAACATATGATTCTCTTAACAAGGAAGCTGATCAAATGAAGGGAAAAGATCTAAGAGAAACAACACTCTGCTTTGGATGTACGCGTATTTTCTAGAACAGAAATGATCCCAAATGCAATATTTTTGAAAATGATTTACTCCCTAAATCGATAGTCTCAAGAGCCTAGAGGATTCTTGATTTTGTGCCTTCAGGAATTGAAGAGGTAGTTTAGTAAGTAGAAGAACAAGGAAAACTTGAGGATATTCCAACTGCATGAATATATGATTGTTTTTTTGGATGTAACATAAAAAAATTATTTCTATTATTTGTTGTGCAAATATAAACTCACACATGTTCGATTGAAAGCAAATAATTGGTTAAAAAAAGCTCATTTCACAGGATTATTGAGATGCTACGATAATTTTTATACCTTAATCAAATAAATGGGGTTGGGGTTGGGGTTGGGGTTGGGGTTGGGGTTGGGGTTGGGGTTGGTGTTGGGGGTGTGGGT
>Ga0302271_10003281_pt1 | contig 13812 bp, 16 predicted proteins | sample III_Bog_N1_1_FD_198767 | JGI IMG/M metagenome (GOLD analysis project Ga0302271, IMG submission 198767) | Peat permafrost microbial communities from Stordalen Mire near Abisko, Sweden - III_Bog_N1_1 | ecosystem: Environmental > Terrestrial > Soil > Wetlands > Peat | place: Sweden: Abisko... | reverse complement strand
GTCTACAAAACATGAACTTCATCAAATTGCTAAATATTGATTTGTCAGTTTCACTCAAATAAAATAATATTTAAATTAGTTTATCTAGGCTTGCTTGTCTTCTTTGGAATGTGGCATCTCTTAAAAAACCAGGGGATTAAAACTGTGGATAGCTTTATTCCCCCATAGAATCCCCGACAGTTTAGTGGTAATTCAAAGTAAACATATAAAAAATAACAAATTCACTTAGAGACACTCTGCATTCTGTCACACTTTAATTTAGGTTGAGAATGGCAAAATTGAATTCTTAGAATGCCTAATTATAACTTTCATTAGTTTTTGCAAGTAACAACAATTTAATCCTGTAAAATTCTTCTCTGCTTCTGATTGAGTAAATAACAATAATTTAATCTTTAAATTGAATCAAAGTATGGCTTGGTTAGGTGGATTTAAATCATTAATTATATCACTTAGAAACAACTCATTTAGTCATCTTATCTCAAATGATGATGATATACCTTAAATTATTGGTCTTACACTTGATTTGGGTATTTGTGTGGAATTTACTGTTTGAATTTCAATTAAAATCGATAATTAATTATGGTTCAACTTTAGTCATGAAGGTTGTGGTTGCTCTAGCTAAATTCCTAGTTGAATGTGCAGTTAATTAGTAGAACTAGAGCAACAACAAAAAAAAAACACTATTAAATCATAAAGATTCGAAGGGTTGCTGCTTGATCTTAGGATTTATTACAGCGATGAAGAGTATACAGCTCGGTTTTAAGGAACCTAAGCTAGAATCGGAGTTTTGTAAAGATCGAAGTGAAGAAGGCCTTCTATTAATCAGAGTATTCTCAATCGCTGTGTTATTAGAGGGCCTTCTAGCTTTATTAGACTATCTCATCAACTAAAGACTGAGAGATCTAAAAGTTGCAGGGCTTTGTTTGGCTCAACTGCTGGTGAGTTTGTTTAGCTTATTACTAGGAAGCAGGTACATACGAAGCAGATTCAACCTAATAATTTGCTGCTTAAATATTATCTAAGCTGGTCTGAACTGTCTCTCGATGGACATGCTTCTTTCACGTCCTGAATAGTTTTACTTAAATAACTTCTTTTACGCTGCAAACATCATCTTCAAGCATGCTTATCTGCTGATAGGAAGCAGCTTCATCTTTAAAGTATTGACTCTGATTAATATAACGTTAGTGTATTTTTTGAATTTATTATAACTTTACGATGAACCTGGCATTATCCGCCATTTCGTAACATCGTTTCTAGTTGGAGTGTGTCTCTTTGTGTTTAAGATTCTAAGACAGGAAAAAGCGCTTCGAAAGCATTTTCTGACTTCAAAAAGTGAAGAAGAAATGAACTTTCTGGTGAAGAAGTTGCTTCCTGTGAGCATGCTTATAACTAAGTATGACAGTCCGTGTGAGAGAATGAGCTTCCACATGGCCAACGGAAAATTACAAAAAATATCCCCCATAAAAGACGATGAAACTATGAAGCAGTTTCTGATGAAAATTCAGCTTTAGCCACTGGATTCTTATCAGCATCACATTCTTTCCAACACAGCACATCAATCTCTTTTCTAGCACCTCCACTTTTAGGCGAAATAATAGTGTAAATGGAAATCATAAGAAGCCAACGAAAAGGAACATTTTACCAATTTTAATAGCAACGATAACACTAATAACTGCAATCCTCTCTTGGTTAACACAGCTTTTAATAATATCAATAACAATACTGAAATGGCGCGGCTAAGCATAAACTATCAGAACTAACTGAGCACCAGCTATAAAAATAGTCCAGTGAATCTATTTAAAACTTCCAAACAGCAAGGCAAGATTGCATAAATCAGAAACAAGAAAACCTCCTTGAACCAAAACAACGTCAAGTCCAATCTAAGCCAGGGATCTAGCGGACTCAATAACATCAAGAACCTCCCCGAGAGCGATGAGAGCAATAGCAATCTGTTTAATAATCTTCACAACGCTAGTCAACTCAATGATGCAACTAACAATGACACATCTCGACCATTGAATCTCTTAAATTTTCACCACTCACGCAATGACTCCGTGCAGTACAATGGTTGCATTTAAAATGCATTGGCAGTGAATTCTTCAAATCGAGGCTAATCTTTGAGCACTTCCTAAACCTAATAATTGGCAAAATAAATCAATTTCACTGAGTAACAGAACACTGGGATTTCGTTTGAACAAGCTAGGAGCAGATAGCAGTCAGTTGCCCACGATGAGGAGGAACCAGGTTCAGCGAAGAACAGGATCAGGATCATTAGGAAGAAAGAGCACAAACGCACAATAATCAAGCAGTTTGAGAATCTGACGATGCAGGACTTAGCTGTTGATATGAAGGACACTTAGAGAGGCAGAGGGAATGCTAACAACGGGAATACTAACTCGTAGAATTCAATTGAAGATATCTCTGATGAAGTCTTCAACAGACTGGACGTGGTCAAGGGAATGTTCTAGAGAAACAATAAGCCCGTTGTCCTTAACATCAAGATCTACTCCTTCATCCTAGAGCAAGTCTTCTAAGTATGTTGGTTTGTTCAACTTTCTTTGCAAGTCAATAATACTAACAACTCTCATGAATTGCATAACAAAGTATTTTTACCTGTTTTTAACACCTAAAGATCATCATTTTCGAAGAGGAAACCTTGTAGTCAAAGGTGAATTACCTACAGAAATTGAACAGATATTACACCAGGCTTTTCGATTGTATGCTGAAAAAATTACGCCTACCAATAGCTCACAGCCTTCTCAAAACTAAAAGAGCCTTAGGCAACATTATCGATCTTGTCAATACAGTTGAGCCACCTGCGAACAAAGAAAATTCTGGAGATAAGGAGCTCAATCGGACAAGAAACATCATCAACAGAGAGTTCAAAAGGAAAGATGGGATTTCAAACTTTCAACTAGACACTGAAGGAAGCTTCCAACAGAGACAACAACTCTCTGAGAATGGACTCAGTTAGACTGAAGAAAACAAAACCAACAATAGGGACAACGAAAACAATTCTTTAGAGGGAATCACTTATGGAGAAGATGATTAGGAGCATGAAGAACCACATGATAGCGATAATACGAATAAAAATAGGAAAAAGAAACAAAATTTCTAGAATTTAAATTTAACTGAGAATAGTTCAGATGATTGCAGCGAAGACAGCATTAATAGTAACGACAACTAGAAACTTAATGGAGAAACTGGTAGTGATGATTGTGGCAGTTTCAGCAATAATAACAGCACAAACAATTAATATAACATGGAATTTGAAGAAAATGAAAAAGTTAACGAAGTATTTGATTCCAAATCTCAAAATTCGAATGGAGAAGTCTAATCGAACCAAAATAATTCTAAGAAGAACAAAAGACGTTAGAAGGATAAGGATCTAGATGAAAAAGATTTGAATGAAAGTGAAGCACTTGCACCGACTTCCATTGAACCATTTAAAAAAGGGAAAAAGCAATAGACTAAGAAACCAAGGTAACAGCAAAACTAACACACAATGAAATTTGATGAGCAACAATCAATTCAAACTCTTCAAAAAGAGCAAACCAATCAAGATCATCCAGCAAGAAAATCAAATTACACAGTGAACTATACTTATTATTAGAATTACCAGCAGCCTTCTTATCAGGACCGTGAGTAACGAAAGTAGTTGATTGCAGAAACATAGGGCATGTTCTACAGCAATTACACAGTCTTAAACACGTTGTACAACTACTAAGACGTTTTTAGGATATTCTTAGACAATCCGATATCGATCAACCCTACAAATATGAACATTCAAAGGTTGATAGCAGATCTCAAGAAAATCTTTTTATCAGAGTATGCGCGTTAGAAGCTAGACCTGTATTTCATGATCGAACTCAACGAAGAACAGCAATACATCAACCAAGATGAAAAGTATCTTAAGCAGCTCCTGATTAATCTCATCTCTAACTCTCTTTAGACACTCTAGAAGCGAGATCACGGGTTAGACTACATTCAAATTTAGGCATTATTTACTTTTAATAACACACTTCTGTTTGTATTTTCTGTTTTGAAATCAAATTTATGTGTTAATAGATACACAGTTGTTCATTTTAAAATGAACAAATTAAACGAGGAAGTCATTGACATATCAATCTTAGACACAGGGCCAGGCATTGACGAAGAAGAAGACCTGCATGATAAAATAGAACTCAAGTGTCTCAATCAAGCAGCACTCGAGAAGAACTCATTAGTCAAAGATCTAAGAGTTGGCATCCCAGTCAGCTTAAAAATAGTAGGCAAAATAGGTCCTTTTGAGAAACTAATTATTGAGGGAAATGTGGTTAAATTCTAGATTTTCAGGGATTATTCAGCGCTCCTTGTGCAAAATGCATCCTATCCTTTAGATAGAAAGAGCAGGAAGAGCGTTTTTATGCCCAAGAGGAATTCATTTGAAGAAGAAGCTGACATAGAAGCTGACAATAACGAAATCGAAGAGGATAAGAGCTAGATCATCGATGCAGTCATGAAAATATAAATGACTAAGAGAAACAATGGAAACGACACACATAGGCACTCAGATTACTTCATCTAGAGTTGTTGGTAATGACAAGAAAAGGTTAAGTAGAACATATTGAATGTAGCATGGTAATTATTGACAGAGGAGAATGACAGTAAAAGAATTAGCAATTTGGAATTATTTATATTTTTTTGGTTTAAAGAACGATCAAAGAATGCTATTTTGTTTAAGAGTATTGGAGTGAAATTTGAATTTTAAATTGCGGAGGGTGTGTGTAATTTTTAGGCGCGCAGTGGGGAGAACTTGGTTGGGAAGTAATGGTGCTTTCGCGTTGTGTTATTGCACCCAAGTTTGAATTTAAAATAATCAAATAAAAAACAAGATAATAATCCCCATATTAACGCAATAATACAACGCCCTTCAGAGGATTCTTCTCCAACACTCGATTTCTTCAAAAAGAAAAACACGCAAACTAATACTAAATAACACAATCTCAATCTCAGTAATAGTGAAGCACAACTAGGATGATCAAGACTGACTAAGAGAACATTCAGGTACTTCTGCGTATCCGTCCACTCAACTCAAGAGAGAAGGCAGAAGGGGCAACACCATGCATGGAAGTCGATCCAGTAAAATTATTAAAGATTTATTTATTAAGAGATAGCAAAGAAAGAAAGAGAAATACAGGAGAGAATTGCAAACTAAATGTTGCTTCAGAGAATGATTTAAGTGCTTACTGTTGTTATGTTTGACAGAATAATCCAACTTCAGTGATAATAGAAGGAAAGCCTTATAACTATGATTATATCTCTGGGGCTGAAACTACATAGGAGGATATATTTCATATCGTAGGAAAGCCAGTTGCTCTCGCATGGCTTGAAGGTAAAGTTTACAGACTAGAGCAATAAATCTCAAGTTATCAATGATAATCGGCAAACAAGAGCAATTTGCCACAATGCAGCCAACTTTCTGTTTAGGATAATAATGATATTTAGCAAAGGACTGACTATTTTTATGAATGCAAACCATTTAGGATACAATGCCTGCATCTTTGCATATGGTCAAACTGGAGCAGGTAAGACATTCACCATGCAAGGAAAGGGTTTGCTTGAAGAAGGTGCTGATTCGGTGAACAGAGGTCTGTAACCAAGAGTGTTTGATTACGTATTCGGACTGTTGAACTCACTCAAAAAGGATAATCCAGAGAACGAATACCTGATCACATGCAACTATCTTGAAATCTACAATGAGCAGATTATGGATCTCCTCGCTGAAAATAAGCATGATGGAAATCCAAAGTTGGCATAGCTGTCTGTCAGAGAAGATTTGAAAAAAGGAGTTTATGTTGAAAATCTTTGTGAAGAAGCATCAAATTCGTCAGAGGATGCAATTGATCTACTCATCAGAGGTAATAGGATCAATATTTTTTTGATTTTACCAAGAAATCAGTTGTAATTTAATAGTAGATCAACTGAACGCTTATTTAGCTAGCAGTTTCTTTATCAAAATCAATTTGTCTGAATGTTCGAGTATTTATTATTTTTCATGTTGTATTAAGGTTCTTCTTCTCGACACGTTGGCTCAACTAAAATGAACGCAGATTCAAGTCGGTCCCATTCAGTGTTCTCTCTTAATTTCTAGTCTAAAGTCTCAACAAATGGGATGATCCATGTGAAGAACTCGAAGCTACATTTTGTCGATTTAGCAGGTTCTGAAAGATAGAAATCAACTGGTGCTTCTGGAGATAGACTCAAAGAAGCATCCAATATCAATAAGTCCCTCACCGTTCTAGGTAATTCAACTCATAATTCAGATCTTGAAATGAGGTTAAGAAAAAAATAATTAATCTTCAGTCTAACACTGCTTTGTTCGATCAATTAGGTTAGGTCATTAATGCACTAGTCGAGTCTTCTGGAGGCAAATCTCGTCACATTCCTTATCGTGATAGCAAATTGACTTTCATATTGAAGGATTCCCTTGGTGGTAACTCTAGGACATTTATGATCGCAGCCTGCAGTGAGGCCAATACATAATTCTAAGAAACCCTATCAACATTGAAATTCGCTTAGCGAGCAAAGATGATCAAGAATAAAGCATCCGTCAACGAAGAAAGCCAAGGCAATGTTATGCAGCTCAAAAAAGAAATTGCCAAGCTTAAGGAAGACCTTTTAGAAGCAAAGAAAGCAGCTCAATTGATGGAAGAAAACCAGAAGAACATGACGAGAATTATTACCCCAGCAAAGTACACTCCATCTTCATTCAACCATGAAGCTGTGATTCAGTTCCAGTAGAAGAACTTCAGAGACATCAGCAATAAGCTTGAAGAAGTCACTGTCATGATGAGTAATCACATTAATCCACCACTATCGACTTCAACTAACTTGCTTTATGTTTGAACATTCACTGCAGATGATTTCTGTGAACAGCGCGGTCGTGTCGAAGAATGCTTCACAAGTGAAAAGCTCTCTCTATTAAGCATCTTCTAGTTGATAGTAGAGAAAGGCAGTTAAAATCCTTAAGACATTGATCTGATTAACCTGCTTCTTTCTGCCTCAAAGGGAGAGTAAGCAACTTAAGATTTGAAATCTAGAAAGAATAAAATCTTCCTTGGTCTATGCAGTGTGCTGATATTAATGAATGTAATTTAGAGATCGTATGGACGAAGAAGGAATGTAGGGGATCCTAAGTGAAATCGACGCTGGAATCGTTGAGGAGATACAATCAATGAATCAAACTAAGATGAAGCTGCTCGAATTTGAAGAGCAAAGAAATGATTTCACTGACAAGCTGGATAGAATTGGACTCATGAAGTTTGCTACTCCGGAGAAAGAAAAGGAGCTAACTGAACTCATCCACGCTAAAGAGAAAGAAATCGCAGACCAATAAGAATAAGCGCATCATGCTGCTAAAATGTAAGACAACTTGAAACACAGCTTTCTAAAAATATCAGTGATTCAGGCAAGACGCTGATTGATTGATTGTTTAGTTGGAAGCAGCAAATGGAAGAGTTGAATAGCCAAATGACACATTTGCAGGAGATCAACGAAGGGCTGAAATATGAAACAGATCAAGTCAAGGCGCAAATTCAAGTAATCAAAGAGAAGAAATAATGTTCAGGTAACTAAACTCTTTTTGAATTTTGCAGAGGAATAATCAGCACCATGAAGAGCGGCTTTAATCTTTCCGAAGTGGCTACGAAAGTAAGCTAGCAGAGTATGACGAAAGCTCTTCTGAAATCAGAATTAAAAACATGGAACTGAGTGATCTCTTAGAAGAGCAAAAGGAGCAGATTGAACAACTCACTACGCTGAAACAAGACATAAAGAACAGGTGGGAGCAAGCACACGAGAACTTTCAAAAAACATTGCAGCAAAAGAACGAGCTTGAAAACGAAAAGGATGAGCTCAGCAATCAGTTGAAGCTGACCACTGAGTAACTTGTTAGCAGCAGGTTTCATGCAAACGATCTAGAGAATCAAATGAACTAAGACAAGTTGCATGCACTGACACTGGAGTAAGAGCTATCTCACCTGAAGCACACCATCAAAGAAAAAGACATGACTATTGAATCGCTGAGTAACAGACAGGAAGAAGAGCAGCTGAGATTGTAAGCAATTATCGACAACGAAAAGGAGAAAGCATCGGGATTGCAAGACGAAATCAACAGACTCAAAGATGATATCGAGACAGCCTGCAGCACGCTGGAGTTCATGAACAAGCAAAGTGATGAAAAGCGCTTAATGATGAATCAACTCAGTGAAACTTACAAAGAGGAGTTCACAAAGAGAGAGAAGGCAGAGGCTGAGTTGAAACATCTCTACCATTCTCAAGACAGCCAACTTAACGTGGCACTCAGAAAGAACGAAGAGTTCGAGATTGTTATTAAGGACATTGAAACTGCAGTCAGAGATAAAGTGATAAAGATTCAGGAGCTGGAGAACGATGTGTGTCTATTGACTGAAACTATGAAGAATAGCGACAAGATGATTAACAGTCTAGAAACTGAATGTGAATACTTCCGGTAACAAGGAGAGGAAAAGGATAAAGAGATAGCTTAATTAAGGGTAGATCTCTAGCAATTTAGTGAGAATTACAGCAAAAAGACTGAAGAATACACTGAATTGAGCAGTTAGTATCAAGAAGCTAATTTGCTGTTGAAGGATCTCAGTGATTAATTCTCTGACTTAAGTGAATAACACAATAAGGTGCTTTGCTAAATGGAAGAGAAAAATCAGCTGCTGGCTTAGAAAGATACTGATATTGCTGAATTACAAGATGCTTCATAGAAATAGAATTTACAAATGACCTAATTAACTGAATAATTAAATGAGAAAGTTGAAGAAATCAATAGTAAAAATGAAGAAATCAGAGAAATGAGTGCATAACTAGTCATTAAAAATGAAGAAAATCAAGCACTTAATCAGCAGCTATGCATTAAGTTTGAAGAATTAACTAGCAGCACTCAAATGAATGAACAGAAAAGCCTGGAGATAGAGTAGATTAACGATATTTTAATAACAAAGAAAGAGCTTCTTGGACAGTAATCTGCTGAAATTGATCTAAAGAATCAAGAAATAGCAAATCAAGCATTGAATATTACACAAAAAGAATCAGAAATATCTGATCTTTTGAAGCAAATCGATGTGCAACTCTAGAAAATCATAGGGCTAGGATAGAATGTTGTTGAGCAAAAAGAGAAACTAGCTCAATGCAACGATCTGATTACCAACTAAACAACTAAACTGGAGTCACAGGATAACACCATAACTGAATTAAATGGCTTGATTTCAAACTAAAATATATTGATTGATGAGAATAAATCAGAAATGGAAGCAAACAAACAGACAATTGAAGGAATGAATGCCTCTATCCAGCAATTGAATCAATAATTAGAAGACAACTCAGTCAGTCACCAGCAGAAAATTCAACAGGCAAATGAAAAACTATTGGTTTCACAATAAACTATCAGCGAATTAAAAGGTCTGACTGAAAATCTAACTCAGGAAATCCATCAGCTCAAAGAGAAAATATAAAATCAACAGCAAGAGAACGGCTAGCTACACGAATTGAGAGCCATTCAAGAACAAGAAATAGCCTCAGCAAAGTAGTAGATTACTTAATTAAACGAGTCTCTTGGCAAAGAATAATTCGACAAAGCAGAGATAGAGAACTAGCTGAGATAAGCTCTTGAAGATGCAGATATTTTAAAGTCTGAAGTCTAAGAAAAGCAACTACTTTACCAGCAAAGCGAGCAAAACAAGCAAGAACTCATAGCCTCCAAGAACGACAAGATCGAGTAGCTGTTTGCAGAGAGAAAGGAGTAAGCAGAAGAGTTCGAAAGCATTCAACAAAAGTATATTGAAGAGTTGCAGAATAACACTGGACTTCAGTAAAAAATGGCTGAAATCTAGCTGGAAAACGAGCAGCTACAGAAATAAGCAGAAGACACTAAAGTTCAAAGGGAAAGCTTCGAATAAGAGAAACTAAAGTTTGAGGAGCAGCGGGCAGCCATTACAAGTGAAATGGCCTCGAAGGATCAAATCATAGCGAAGTTCAAAGAGGAATATCAGTAAATAGGAAACAAGTTCAAAGTCTTCCGTAATCTCCACGACCAAATCGAAGAGCAGAAAAATAGCTACCAGCAGAAGTTCATCGCCAAAACCAAGGATCTCGATTCCTTTGAATAAAAGTATGCAGCCTTACAATCTATCATGGAAAAACTCAATGTAAGCAGATTAATAGCTCATCTTCAAGAAGATTTTAATTGTTTGTTGGTTTTTTCTTTTTAGGAGAAACTGACCATCAAGCAGCTGGAAGCGAATAAGCTGCAGAACCAATTGATGATCATCCAATCCAACAGAGAGAAGAACCAATCCATCTAAGAAGAGTAACTTTGTTAGATTGAATTGCTTTGAGACTAATTCTGTTTGTTATCTAGCTTGCAGAGAGACTTGCGCAGAGAAAAAGATGAATGCCAGTAGGCCAAGGAGAAGATCAACACTCTTTTGCGGGAGAGACAAATATAAAGTAGCATGCGAAACAGTAACCTCAATAGCTAATCTTAAGCTTCCACTGAGTCCAGCAAAAAACTAGAAGAAGAGAATGAAAAACTTAAGGACTAAATGGCGAAATATAAGCAATTAGTTGAGAAAAAAATACAAGAAATTGTAGAAAAACTCAATCGAGGCATAAGTTCAACTGCGATTCTCAAGGAAATAGCAAATTCAGCTGACATCGCCAAGAAAATAGAAGTAAACCAGCAATCTTTTTTATTTTTATCTGTTGAAGCTGTAAGATGGTTTGTTTGGAATGAATTACAGAACCAAACAGAGACCTTAAACAAAGCATCGATGGAGACATTCGAGTGCTGTAGTCTTCTTAAGAACTACTTGCTAGATGCCAAGAAGAACCTAATTGAGAATGTTAAAAAAGAAGAGTGCATCCAGCGCATACAGCAAGGAGACAATCTCACAGATTTCAAAGAAGTCTTCACAATCGTTCTCAAAAACGTTGAGGTAAAGTAGATATTTGGGATCAATATGTTGGCTTATTGAATATGTGAATTCCAAATCATAAGATAATGCTAATTGAATGCATAAATGATCATCTTTGATTAGGAAAGAGAACGCCGAGTATCTCTCGAGTTGCTGCAACTAAAGGAGAAGAAGGCCTCATATGAGTTCTACAAGTCAAAGTGCGAAGAGTTGGAGTTCAAATATGAAAAGGTCAGTCCAAACTAAGCTGACACCAAGTACAACAGGAAGAGGAAATACAGTCTGAAGGAAAACGAAGGTCAGATCTTGGGAGAAATTGATCTCAACAAGAAAGTTAAGTAGATCTCTTCTTGAGAAAAGTTATTTTTAATAATGTGTTAATTAAAATCAATGATTTTTTTATTAATAAGTATGTTATCAGAGTGTGTGTGTGTGCCTGCTAATAAGCAGAGAGTCTTTAAATTGTATTTAGGTAAAAATCTTACTGGGATTACTAATTGCATTTTAATATCTTACAAATAAACAATATTCATTTTGTGAATATGAAAGTAAAAAGTACATAATGTGTTTGTTGAGTAAAGGATTAGTTATGAAAAAGGGGGAAAATCTACCATTTTATCAGTCATTTCAATCAGAAAAAGCATGAAAAATATCAAAATAAATTGAAATTGATAATTGAATAATAAAAAACATAAAAATCAAAGCATAAACACAAAAGAAAGCCGCACATCAATAAATCCCTTTTTATTCTTTTTCTCATTTCAATCCTTCAGCTGGATATCTCCCTTGATTACTGTTAAACCCTTATCTGTTTCCTGCTCTCTGCAACTCCTTTGAGAGATATGGATTCTGATTATTGAATGGCATAGGATTGTAAATTGGATTATGGCCATAACTCATCACTGGGCTGCTGCCTTTGGAAGCTAGTTATTAGTTGACTTCATAATTCTAGCCATAGTTAAGTGGATTATCATATCTCTTTTCGCTTTCACCTATTTTCTAGAATTATCCGAGATTGGGATGGCTTTGCATGACCAGACTATTCTATGCTGCCTTTGCCAGTGTACGATCTGTAGAATATCCAGAGGAAACAAAGTTAATTCACAATTTAAAAATCAGATTTAAGATATTTATTTACTTTGAGTATGTGGTGATGTCATGCTGCCGTTGTTCTACCCAGGATTATTGTAGGAATATGCAGTTGCAAGAGGATTAGCATCGCCACCTTCTGGAACTCCTTATTTTCTGATCTTATCCATGATTTGTTCTTGGAGTACTTCACGATTCTGTCTAGGAGGTAGTTGACCTATCTAAGGTGCCCATCCTGGCAGCATTGTGTAAAGTCCATTGTCGTACATCTTGTATGCCTTTTTAAGGGTAAAATTCAAGAGGGAAAAAGTTGAATAAAAGTGCAAAATGAGATGCTAAATATTTTAGTGCGTGTGTATGTATTATTACTTGAAGATCTAAACGATTGAGTCCTTTTTCGTTTCTCGTCATACGCTCCTCGTTCATGAGAATATCTTGTCTTTCTTTGAACTGAAAACGAAAGAATATTATGAAAAAATAACAGAAATCAAGCTTAGAATTGCTTACTTGTTAATCCAAGAATTCCTTATATTTCTTCTTTCCATCTTGGCCTTCTTTCCTCTTGAAATCTTAATACTGCTAATAGTTCTAGAGCTGTTCATATTTTAATACAAAACATTCGTTAGATTCATTTATTTCCTTTGTAAAACCACTTCAACCCCAAAAATATTGGATTCTTACGTCATCAAGTCTCTCTTTGACTTGTTGTTCTTTAAGATTCTTCTCTAGTTCAACCAGATACTGTTTCTCACCCATCATGTATTGGTTCTTCTCTTTTGTATCTAATAAACCCTGAGAGCATATAATCAAAGAGATTAGTCTGTTTCTTTGGATGAAATATCCCTCTTTTTTTCTATTTAAATTTCCCCCTTACATTCTTTTGTTTTTGAATCCTATCGAGCTCAGCTTAAAGTCTACGACGTTCAGCTTCTGTACAGCTCTTGGAGATCATATCTTCTAGTTCCTTTTGCTTCTTCGCGAGGGGCATGAAAACATTGTTAAAGTGATTTTCATGCAATTTCTATTGGTTTTCCGCTGCCATTCTGTAGAACTAATCAAAACAAGCAAACAATTTGTCAGAAAATCTCCTCCTAATCCTTAATTTTCTGCGTTACATTTCTATAATTTTCTTCTTTAGTAAGTTCCCTTTCCGCATTCATCTAAATAAGGTCATTGTATTCCATTTTGTTTTGCATTTCACTTTGCTTCTCAGCTAGTTTTCTAGCTTGTGCCCTTTGATAATCATTCTACACTGAGTTTTTCAAGAATTCCTTGCATTTTTTGAGATCACAATAACAAAAATATTAGTTAAATCTCCTAATGTATGCCAAAAGTATTTAATTTTACCTTATGCTCTCTATTTCTCCTTTGTTCCTCTTAAATCCTCTGCTGGTTGTAATCTAAAAGCTATCCACAAATAAAGTTAGCATAGGAAACAGCAAAACAAATGAGATGTGCTTGTGTCATATGTATTATCTTTTCTTACCTTGTTCTCCCAGTCATTCTTTTGATACTTGTACTCTAACTCTCTGCGTTATTAGTCAGTCTTCTGCTGCAAGTAGCTATCTGCCATGTTTTACTGGAATAATCTCCTATCTTCTTTGTTCTTGGTATCATCCTATTAATCAATTCAAATAGAATGAATAAAGCTGCAGAGACTTATCTGTGTGAGATTACTTATTGGTAGATGGCCATTCTGCGAAGTATTTCCTCGTGCTCTCTCTTTTTGTAAGTGAGT
>Ga0302271_10003280_pt1 | contig 13814 bp, 10 predicted proteins | sample III_Bog_N1_1_FD_198767 | JGI IMG/M metagenome (GOLD analysis project Ga0302271, IMG submission 198767) | Peat permafrost microbial communities from Stordalen Mire near Abisko, Sweden - III_Bog_N1_1 | ecosystem: Environmental > Terrestrial > Soil > Wetlands > Peat | place: Sweden: Abisko... | reverse complement strand
ACCCCTTCCTTTTTTGAATAATTCTTTCAATTAAACATAATTTTACTTTTCAATTGTAACTAATTCTGTATTTCAAGATAACTTCATCAAAAAATAAACGTTAACTTAATCAATCATTGGGAGGTGAAAAAAAATGCCTTAAATAAGTCTGCTTAATTATTTAAAAAAGCAATCTAAATACAATGAATAAATTTTGAAAAACTGTAATTATTAACCTCTGCCACCAACTAAAAAATTAAAGTAAATTTCATTTTTCTGAATTTCACTAAGGATTTATCCCATTAAAAATGAAAGAAAATAATCAAAAACTAATTTAGGATAAAATATTGGTTTTAGTTCGTTCCTTTCAAAATTCCAACAACAAAAAATAAAAGTTATCACAGAGTAATTTAAAACATATGGGCATCCATTGTATGTTCAGTTAGCTTTTAGCAAGAAAATATCTGGTTGAGATTATCTCTTACCTTGTTGGTTTAGAACTAAAACAAACAGATTATGAGCTGATTTAGACAAAGAATTATTAGAAACAAGAGAGATCTAGCAAGATAAATACAATTTGCTAGTTTTTTATTATTTGGTTAATTTTTGGGGATAAACAGATGAATAAAGTTTTTAAGAATATCAACTGTGGGGGAGAGAAAACAATAACAAAGAGAGAGAGAGGGAAATTGAATTCTGTTCTTGCGAAAAATAATGAAAACGCAGAAAAAAGAGACCAGTGCATTCTAACGAGTCAGCTAAACTGAAGAAGCCCCGTCTAACGAACAAGGAAAATAAAAAATCAACTGTAACTCCTGCAACAACATATAAATTGACGGTCACAACACTAACATGAACAATAACAATAACGCCTTAGAGCTTAGTGGCAGCTTTGAACTTCATGGATCCTTTGACCATAAGAAACAAGGCTAGACATTCCTCAACGAGGAGAACCTACAAGTTAAAAATTTATCTAAGAAATTTGTCGGATAATCGATGGTGAATTTCGATTTCTTATCGAAAGATGATCTAAGTGCTTCTAATGTTATTACTCCTGACTCATTCAAGCGTATTCATTAGCAGCAATAAATTAAATAAAAACTCTTGTTAGCAGATAATATCCCAACAACTTTGTAATTATCTGAATTTACAAATCCGCATGAACCATCAAATAATCTGAGTTCGTTGGTTCCTTGGTAGCCCTAGCCAGGGAAATAACCAAATGGATATCCATCACATTCTAACAGCTTGCAAAGCAGCAATGGAAATATGAATAATCAGTCCAGTGCAAATAACAATAATAATAATTTGAATCTCAATCATTATTAACCATCAGGACTCAACAGCAAAGACAATAACTCAAAGGAACTGAATGCGATTATCACCAATGGGTTTAAATCTTCCTCGAGGATGGCTCTTTATCAAGATATAGACTCTGGACTTATGAATGGGAATTCAGATAAAGACTAAGGGAGTAAGTTCATAGGGTCTTAAGTGATTTTAGAAGATCTCAGCAGAAATGACAGGAATGTTCTTGCCCCAACTGATTCATGCTAGGCTATGATGGCAAAACGACGAAGTTTTGATACGAATAAGTCAAACAAATCAAATCATCTGTAAATTCAAGGAGTTAATGAAGAACGGTCAAGACTAGCGAGTATTGAATCTCCGACTAAAATGAACAACAGCCGCTATGACTAAGATTCTATCAGACGTGGCGGTATGTCACATTAGAGGAGTGGTCTTCGCAATGATTCAGTTCCAAACACGGAGAACGGATTGTAAGCAAAAAAAATAAATTTAAAAATTACCATTAAAATGATTGTTGCTCATGGAGCATATTTCGCTAAAAGACTACAACATTTTGGGGGGGGGGGGGGTTATTTCAATTTTTCTTCCCCAAAAGTTAATAATTAATCTTAAAAATAGTTTTTCTTTTTATTTAATTTTTCCTTGCGTCATACTTTAATTCTGTTCTCATGCCCTTATTATTTCTGATTACTGGTTTTTCGCTTTTATTTTAAAAAATTACTCCTTTTTAGAACTAGTTAACAGAAACGAGCTGTCAACAAAGCTGTGTTTTCTCTAAAATTCTTGATATCGATCAAGCCGAAGCTGAAAAAATTCATGACTAGTCGCACAGTATCTGGAAGAACTACATTACTCTCAAACAGAATCAGAAATTACATTAACGATGCTGTTGATTACACGAAACAGCCCACGAACATCAAGAACGCAGGCAGCAAGTTATTAGATGGATTCTTGTTTAATTTAGAAAAAACATTTAAGTTCTTTGGGCTCAATCACTTGCCACTTTTTGATCCTGAAAGCAAAATCAAAATCTTTGTAAACTCGCTCATCGTTGCGTACAACTGTTTTTACATAATATTGGTATCACTAGAGCTGATATTTGATGCTGAACTTGGTCATCAACTTGAGACATTTCTAACGAATATTGCACTTGGATCTTGGATCACAGAGATGCTCATGGAAATGAACACAGTCTGCTATCATCATAATCACTTCGTCACCGACAGAAAGCAAATCATAAAAATATATGCTAAAGAATACTTTCTCTTTGAGATCCTACCTCTGTTATTTGAAGGGCGAACAGCTGAAAATACATTTTATAACGTCTTGCTGCATCTACCCTTGCTACTGAAGATCAAAGGGATGTCGATTATTCTAGCTAAATTGGAATTCTATATTCTGCAAGTGCTGGAAAGGCACTACATTTTCTAGCTCTGCAAACTTATAATGCAGATGTTCTTGTATGGACATATTGTCGCTTGCTGCTGGAACTTGGTTGTGAAAATAGAGAGCCATTTGCTGGAGACAGATACTTGGCTTGATGGATAACAAATTGAAGCGGAAGAGTGGTGGTAGAGATATTTTATGGCTTAGTATTGGGCGTTTTCCGTTATGATGAATGTGTCCACTAAGCCGATGACAATTCTAGAATTAGGATTTACATCTGTAACGATGGTGCTTTCTTGTATTGCTTTTGGATATTTGCTGTCGACAGTAGGAGCAGTGATTTCTGAGCTCAATAGGCAACAAAAAGACTATAAAAAAGACTTGAATACTCTCAACTCCTACATGAAAAGGAAGAAACTTGATTTGTAATTTTCATGGATTATTAAGAAAACACAATTATTTCCAATAAAAGTCTCTTTTATTTGAAATATGCTTTAATTTTTTCTCAGGAGTTTAAAGAGGCGAGTGAATATTAATCTAAGGACATATTACTAATAAAAAAGCAGAGATAACATAGAAGTTGAGAAGAAAGCGCTTTCGAAGCTTAGCGATGAAATGGTGTATGAACTGCACTGCCAAGCGAACTCGAGAATCCTTAAATAATTTCCTTTTTTCTCAAAGATATTCTCCGAACAGACTCTAACAAAAATGTACTTCATCATGGAAGAAGAAGTGTATGCTCCATAGCAAATCATTATGGCGAAATAAATCAACTAACCGGATTAGCATTATCTATATCTTATCCTCAAAGGGCAAGGTAAATCATAAACCTCATTTGTTTTTGAATTACAAGAACAAAAAAGGTTGTCCTCTATCTGATTTGAAAAAAATTATTAATTCCCTAATTTTTCTTTTAAAAAAGTGAACATTTCCATCGAAAACTTCATTGCACCTAACATCATTGAAGAGGAGGAAACAAATATCAATAATGACGACTAAGATTCTTCCTCTTAATATGACGAATATAATAATTTAATTGTCAAATAGGCACCATGCATAGTCAGGTTAGTTTTCTTTTAAAAAGCACTTATTTTCGTAATAATGAAATTCTTTGTATTTCCCTTAAAAAAGACGCTAGAAAACAGGTGAAGATAAGGCCGGTGCAAAAAAGAAACTTGTCCGATTGAAACAAGGCTAAATATTCGGTGCTTTTTCGTTCTTCACAGGTAACGAGAGGCATATCGAAATTCAATGCAAGGAATTCACAACTCTGATTCGTCTCAATCGGTAGAAGTTTATGGCAATCATACAGGAAAACAAAAAAGATTACGAGAAGTTTTGTGAGATACGAGACAAAATGAGGGAAAATCGACCGATAGAAGAGATTCCTGACTAGCAATGTCTGATTTGCAATTCGAGAGATCACTTATATGATCGATGTTAGTTTGGGCATTTCGACAAGAATAATCTGTTACTTTTCTTTAAGTACAACCATTCTGCGCCGCAAGAAAGAGAAAAAACACTCAGGATGCTCTCAAAGAAAATACCTAATACCTTAGGAGAAAAGGCGAATTTAACTCTAGAAATCATTGAGTACAGGAAAAGAAATAACATAGAATACTATTCTTCAGGAGATGATAACCCAGAAAATGAAGATGATGATGATGATGATGATGATGAAGACGAAGAAGAGGAAAGTGAAGATGAAAATAAAAAGAATAATGAAAAAGACTCAGATTCCTAAGCACTTCACACGTATGCCTCGCATGAATCTGAAGAATAGCTGAAAAAATAAAAAAATAAGGATTTACTTGCAGTTGCCGATGATGACTCTAAACTTATCCACACGTAATATAATAATATCCACAGCAATATGAGTCCATCCGTGAACTCGAAATAATAGTATCTCACACCTTCTGAAATCGAAGTCACTCGACCAGAAGAAGATGCATACAAAATAAAAGCTGTCAGCTAGAAATATGTAAGGATACACATATGCCATTTTGAATAGAATTGCCTAGAGATTATTTCCTTTTTTCTGAAGATTTATTTAATAATTTTTAAAACAGAATATGGAAAATGAAGAGAATGTGAGTTTAAATGAAGATCTCAATTAAACTCCAAATGTGAACGTGCCGCGATCTCCTTCGAGAAGATAAAGCTGCATCCGTCAAGCCAAGCCTAGGAAATCATTAGTGAAATTCACTGAACCTAATAATAATAATGGAAACCCAGGTGGTTAGACACCGAACAGTTAGTAAGCTCCAAGCTAGATGTCTTCTATGAATAACGCAGGTGCAAACAGTATGCGGCGACCAACAGATGCTACTGAAAATGGGAAAAGAAAATCATCATACATCAATGTCCCCTCTCCTATGATTGGATCGTAGAATGATAGCAGCTCTGGGATTCCTGAGAATAATCTTAATAACAATAATAATAACAATGTCTCGAATTTTAATGGACGAGATAATGACGATAAAAGAAGGAGAAGAACATTCATATAAACTTAGCAATCATCCCATGGTGCTGGAGGAGTCTAACCAACAAGTTAGCTTTATCACCATCACAACATTGCGTTCAACTAGCAGCAGTAATCGCAGACGAACCTGTATTAATCACAGAACTAGAATGACTAGCTTATGAACGTAAAAAAACAAATAAGATAAATTAAAGAAATATTTTATGATTGTTTGATTTTAGCAACAATAGTGGCAGTACATGCAGAATATGCTGCAGCATAGAGGATCAGCAGGAGCAGGTGGAATTAATGTTGATGCCCAAAACACAGTCTTCACGAGAATGTCCAACAACAATCCGAAAAGTGGCTAAGTCGTCGTTGGAATAAACTAAAACATGAATTCGTTTAACTACAGAAAAGTTGTCACCATGATGCAGCAGCAAACCATGGAGGAGCAGACTCTCATCTGGGGATTCGATAAACAAAAAGATTTCTTGTTTTATTTCCCTTACTACAATTGCATTAATGTTCTCCGAAGATATTAAAATTATCAAGGGAAATTCACCTCTCGGCATGGGAAATCACAGAAATCTAAAAAATTCACAGAAGTTAACGGAACTAAACGAAGAATCAAATAAGTATCCTAATCGAAGATAGGCTCGCTGCATCAATTGAATTCACTCGCAGCGAAACAAAGCAATCTTGGGATCAAAATGTCCAGCTAGAATTTGAATATGAACACAAATGAACTTAATTTGAATATTGTTCAAGCTGAGATTGCGAAATCAGCGCCTAATTAATAAAATGACAGATAAACTAAGAAATCTGATAAGATTTTGTAGGATTTCATGAAATTATAAGCGAAATCGCCTATGATACCAGCAGTGTAATTAGCAAAGAAATGAATCGTCAAATAAAAAATAAAGGTGAAAAATTTAATTATTTTTATCTTTTTTTTGAGCAATGAGTGATTGCTGCATTTATTTGTCTATTTCTTCTAATTTATGCTGCAATTTTAAATAAATGTCTCTTCCCATCTGATTGTCATAATCTCCAACCAGATCAAATAATATTTCGGATTATTTTTATTATTTTGTGCAAATATCGTTGGGAGAAAAAAGACAACTCTATAAAAGAAAGACAGACTTACTCTTTTTAATAAATTGAAAGAAGATTCTTATTTTTCATAACTAATTTAATTATATGCTCTCTCTCTCTTTCTTATTTTCTTGTGATCTTGATAACTTATCAAAATTCATGTTCAAGAAAAAATAAACCTTTTGGGTTGTCTGATTTAAACTTCTTGAAAAAATTAATAAAAAAGGGGAAAATAAAGAAAGATTGAATTCCTTCAATTGACTTTCCTTTCTATTTGGACATTTTCTTTTTGTATTCTTTTTTTTCTCTTCAAAATAATTATAAGACTTCATCTCCTTTTCCTTAGTTTACTCATTCTTTAATGGTAACCACTTGGAACTTCTCTCGCTCTCTTATTACTTATTCTGTTGGCTGTAACAGAAAAAATAAAAATAAAAACTAAATCTGCTTGAATAGTCATTACTAACTAACAGTTCTTAATTTAAGTAATTACTTTATACTCTCTCTTTGTCTGTTTCGGTATGAAACACATGTGGGAAAATCACACAAAGAAATCAAGATTAGCTTTATGAAAGTGGGTTTATTTAACTTCACTCTCTCACTCTCTCTTTTTACTAAGAATGTGTGTGTTTCCCCAATTATTCATTCTTAATTACTGTGCTTAGTTTTGCATTATTGGAAAGAACACAAAAAGAAGAGAGCGAGAAGAAAAAGAGATTCATTCAAACAACTAGGAGAGATAAAAACAGAAGTTAATCTTGGTTAAGGAAACATTGTAGAACGAAGGGAAAGTATGCTCTTGAATTAGCGAGGCAAGTCGAGTAGTTCAGGGACGAAGACTATCAATTCTTTAGAAGACACTTTAGTTTAAGTTACTTAGAATGACGTCAAAAAGTAGATTCAAGTGAAATCAAACAAGAGTATTGAGTATTAAGAAGATGGGAAGTACAGCAAGCAATTCAACTAGCTCTTCACCAAACAGCGAACTTACATCTAATCAGAAGAAGTTGCAGCGTTGCACAATATCAACTTAAAAAAGGAATCGAATCTCACGGAGAGTGAATTAGATATCGTATCAGTTGGCAACAACAACAACAACACCAAAGATGCAGTAAAAAAAGGATTTAACTTAGTAATAAAATAATTAGTTAGAAAAATGGTATTTTAAAATGAAATTTATACAAAAATCAAGAGATTAATTAAGGGGTAGTTAAAATAGAAGCATGAATAAAAGATATTTTTCTCTTTGGAATGGTGAAGTTGAAGAATTAGAGATTTATTGATCGAGAATAAAATGGGAAGATATTGATTTGAAAAAAATTACTCATTGAGCAGGAGAACTTTATAAATTTCGCAATGCAAATGGATTTTAGATTAAAAAATAAGATGTAGGTATGAATAAAATTGAGATACGCAGCAGCGGTTAAAAGAAGGGAAAGAATAAACACATGAAAAGGGATCAGTTTTGAATTTTATAAATGTAGAGCTTATTTCAGTTAATTCGAAGGGTTTTTTTAACTGATGCTCTCCAGCAGGCAATTCATTTTTGTTTCTTTAGATTTTAATTTACCTTTTTTTACTGAGGAATAGTAAATAATCAAGTTAATTGTAATATCTTTTTGAGATTTTAAAACGAAAAATTTAATGTTTTTAATAAATTCTTTTCATTTTTTGTACAGTTTCATCTGAAAAACGTCTCAAATATCACCACGATTGATCAGAATGCTCCAGCTACTGTTTTGCATACTAACAATGGAAAATATGAGCTTTCCTTGAGCGTTTCAGCTAGCGCAGAGAGCCTGCCAATGAATTTTCTTTCGGGTAGAACAGATTAAAAAAATCCACTCGTCAACAATAATGGTAATATTAAGAATATTACACATATTGAAGATAGGAATTTCTCGTTCGAGCAGGAAAGTAACTCTGCCTAGTAATAATCATACAATTTACTCTAGCACAATAACTCTAGATCTCCGATTCCAGGGGATTAAACTGATATTAATAGATCACCTATATCAGGAGCTGATGTTAATGGGCTTAGTAGATTTGCTATCGAAAAAACTGTGTAACAAAATAAAAAATAATGATAAAAAATATTCAAATTCTCCTCAGTTTTTCATAAAAATTTTTAATATTTTTGGGTTGTTTTATGGCATAAATTGTTCAAGATGTTAATTGATTATTTTCTTATTCAAAGAGAGGATCAGGAAGATTTCTTCAAAGCGATTAAAGGTGTTGGTAACATCTTTCGATTTTTAGGCATAATCTAGCCAAAAATTAAGCGTTTTTTCTACACAAAAACGATGGCAGGAAAAATGAGAAATCTGACATATGCCGTACGCAAGACAGTCAACGATTCCTCTGATTATGAGATGCGCTAAGAAAGCAAAAATTGTCTCAAACGAACCTTCAATAATTTTATTTATATCTTAGGAAGATTGTATTATTTCTTCAAGCTCGATAAAGTCCCCATTTTTAATCCTGAAAATCTTTGGAAAATAACCTTCAACTGCATTATCGTATCGTACAACTGTTTTTATCTGCTAATCCGCTCTCTGGAAATCTTCTTTGAAGCTGAATTCGGTGTATATCAAAACTACTTCCACTACATCGCCGAAGCAGCTTGGGTTATCGAGATGCTCGTGTAAATGAACACATCCATGTACCATCGGAACCACTTTACTAGGGATCGCAAAATTATCATGAAAATCTACATGGAAGAATATTTGCTATTTGAAATTCTTCCACTGATTTTCGATGGCAGATCATCTGATAATTTGCTGCTGAACATTCTCTACAAGCTACCCTTACTATTGAAAATCAAGGGAATGCTAATTATTCTTAAAAACTTAGAGTTCTACATTCTCTAAGTCCTCGATAACCATTCGTTTTTCTTTCTCATCAAACTCATCATCTAAATGATGCTGTTCTCCCATGCTCTGGCGTGCTCATTCAGTCTCCTGAATTAATATGAAATCAACTTCATGGAAGTTAAATCTGAATGGCTGGACCTCTTTGAAGATCAGGCTGCTCATTGGACAACGAGATATCTGAGATCACTGTATTGGGCATTCACAACAATGATGAATACCCAGCGATATACTCCACAATCCGTTGCAGAACTTGGATTTTCTTGTTTTTGCATGTTGCTTTCCTGTGTAGCATTTGGGTATCTTCTCTCAGCTATTGGTGCGATTCTCTCTGAAATCAGCAAGGAACAAAAGGAATACAAAAAAGATCTTAATATCCTAAATCAATTCATGAAAAGGAAGAAAATCGAAATGTAAACACAAAAAAACATATCCAAAAAACAAACAAATTATCTAATTTAATCCAAGAATTATTAACATTTTTCCTTTGAAAACTCTCCTTTAGTGGTCTTGTGAGAAGAGCAAACATCTAGCTGAAGAAGTATTACGAGCAACAAAGAAGAGTGCGGTATCTAGAAGAAAACAAGACATTAATGAAATTGAACGAGTACATGATGAAAGAACTGCTCGTTTCTTCGAACTTCAAGATCATCAAACGCTATTCGTTCTTTTTCAATCTCTTCACAGACTAAACTCTGCAGAAAATATGCACAAAAATGCAAGAGAAACTCTATGCTCCAAATTAGATTATCTTTGATAAATCCATCGAAGAACAATAAGAAGAGTACTACCTCTATCTGATTGTTACAGGGTCAGGTAAGATTGTTTTTCAAAACTTGTTTTTAATTGACTTTTGAAATGTTTATTTCCAGTTATTATTGAAGACTAATTCGGAATGATGATGAAGAAAGAACATAAAGTTGACAATAAATATCACTTTCTCTATGAAGATTAGTCGTAATGATTTAGAAAAATATTATTTGGAATCAAATAGACAATTTCTTCCTTTGATTTGTTTATGAAAAGTAAGCAAAATGACGATGAAGATGAAGAAGAGGTTCTCCATTAAAACGAAGATAAAAAGATAGTTGGAAGAAAACTAAAAAAAGATGATTATTTCGGACTGCAAGGGTTCTTCACTGGCAATGAAGTCATGCTCAAAGCTGTTAGCTAGGATTTCTCTTCAGTCATGGTGATCAGTAAATCTGACGTTGAGAAGATTCTCTAAGAAGAAAAGAGAGATTTCGAGCGATTCAAAGAAATATCTGATAAAATCATGCTCAGTAATGACTACTCTGATTTGAAAACACAATGCCACTCTTGTTAAAGCAGATATCATTCAACTTATCAGTGCACTAAAGTTTATTACGATAAGGATCCTCTTTATATCATACAAAAATAGAGTTTTAGTTTTCCTCAAGAACGAAAGTTGATGAATCGGTCTTCTTACAAAGCTCGTAATGCATTGATGGCATAGAACTCCACGGAAATCGAGTAACTTCTCAGCATTTTAGGTGTTAAACCCGATGAAATCAACGATTATAACTCAGAGTAGTATTCGGATCCAAGTATATCAGGAAATGACTCAGTTTCTGAAAATGAAGATATTTCAGTTTCAACGAGAAATTAAACCAAACAAAAAACATTCCTTGTGTCGAATAACAAAGAGCCATTGATAAAGAGTGACTCTATCAATGAAGATCATCGTATCCCACCAGACCTGACCAAAGCGGAATCGAGAATTGTAATTGAACAAAAAAATATGTGGGAAAATCAATTATTTTGATGTATTTTTGTTTTTGTTTTGTTAGGATCCTAGTTTCAACAATTTCAATGAGAGTAACGTGCATATTTAGTTGCCTTAGTCAACTTAGCAGCCTGAAGACGAGGGAATATATATGGAGAATAATTTTATGAAATCGAATAAACATATTATTGTTCCACCGTCCGAAAGCAATCCCCTATCTTCCAATTTAGATGTAGATAAAATTGATCGATCGGATAGACCAGATCGATCAGAAAAACCTGAAAAATAAGAAAGAGTTGAGAAAATCGATCGATCGGAGAGATTGGATAGAATCGATAGAAATGAACGACCAGGTGGATTAGGATAAAGTATGATTTCAAACATGAAACGTGGATCGATTGAAGGATCATAATTTGGATTATCTCGTGCACCTTCGATCATGAACGCTGGTAAATCAGATTACATGATGAGATAACTAATGGAGTAGATGTAGAATCTCATGAGTAGTCTAGCAGGTGGAAATAGAAGATAAGGAAAATAAAACTCACTTATAGGAAGTACTATGGATATTGGCGGGAAAATTATGTCAAGCAATAATAACAATAATCTATCCTACAGGAAGTAAAGTATCGACAAAGGGTTAAAAAGTAATTATGAAGAAATGACTACAGGGACATTTTCAAGAAAGTCTGTTTTAAGGCACACACTAAGACAGCCATCGATTAGCAACCCAAATAGCACTTCTAATAAGAGACAACTAACTTTCTCAGAAGGTGCAGCAAGGGAATTCTCCCTTGCTCATAGTAAAACGCAAGTGATCGGAATGAACGGATAAAGTGGGATAAATGGAGATCTATTAGCAACACAAAGAGTCTTTGGTGATCTTGATAGGATGCAAAGTTATGAATTCTACTTCCCGAATTACAACATGCCCGAAATTCTCAAAAGATTAGCAGCTCATTTGGTGAAGAATCTCAAAAAATAAAAAGGAAAAAGGATCAAAACACATTAAGTGAGGAAAAGTGTCACTATTAATTTGAAAGGACCAGGACCAAGATCAATAAGGTTAAATTTACAGCATTCCAAGATGATGTTGTGAGAAAGAGACTCACTTCAAGACGTGGCCTAATTATTATTCTTTATGAATTATTCCTTCTAAAATTCCTTCAAAAACATAATAGTCTACTTTTTTAATTGAAAGTTAAGATATTTTTGTTTTTTTCCAAAACAATTCATAATTTTCTTTTAAAATAGCTGTTTTTGTTACTAGAAAACACCCCCAAAAATCAATAAACATCAGTCAAAAAAGATCCATCTCTCAGTTCACCGCTAATAGAAAATTAAGATTTTTTGCATAATTGTGTGCAACAACAAACCCAGAATAGATTAACAAAGCATTTGATTTTTCTCAGCAGCAAAAATCAGGAGAATTATAAAAAGTTTGTTTATTGCTTAATATCCCCCCCCCCCTCCCAACACGCATGATCAAATAATCAAAAATCCCTAAAATAATAACATACATAACAAAGTCCAATCAGTTATTGTTACTGCTACTATTATTGCTATTTGGTTTCATTTTTTTGAGGCAGGTTGACTCAAAGAAAGAAATTATTAGATCGGCGTATCTGTGGGACAGGTTTGTGGAAGATACAATACTTTATTTGATATGGTAAGGATATCCATCTACTTATTTCCAAGACACTTTATAGTAATACTGTTCTTCTTTGTAAACAACGCCTTCAACTTTTTCAGGAACATGCATTGCGACATCACCAATTAGATCATTTTCTTCAGACTAGGTAACATTGAGGATGATCTCAGATTTCTTCAGTTCTGAAAAATCCTTATTTGAATTGCTACATAAAGTGCCTTAGGGTTTCTAATGTTCAATTTAAGTGTCATTCTCTATTTTTTTCTCAATATTTGCGTGTTCTTCTTTCTTTGTTGAGGCTGTTTCAGTAATACTTCCTTCTTTCTCGTGATCCATGCCTTAGCTCCTCAAAGCTTCGCTTCTTTCCTTCTCGAAGATTTCAACTAAACCTATTGCGCTTTCGAGATTCTACTTTGGTTCCCATGTATTATCTGTTTCGGGATATCCTTCCCATTTCACTAAATACAACTTTTTCCCTTTTTTAGTTTTCACATCCATGATTTTCTCTACATTGTAAAGAGGAACTTCTCCTTATGTCGCTTTACCAATAGGCTTTTCATTCTTATTTTTCTTTTTAGAGCTTCCTAGCTCCATCTCTGAGCTCATGTTTTAGTTCGAAAGTTTAAGTAAAAAAGTGCTAGTTCTCTGTAAATAATAATAATCTTTAAATTTAATAAATATTTTAGCTATTAAATCCTTCCTCTTCTTAGCAAAAAATGCTCCAAAATTGCTTTAAATTGATATTATTAAAGATACAGTGCAAGAATTTAGTGATTCCCAATCTCGCATTAAATCAATTTGAATCCACTAATAATCTTGATTGATTTTTCTTTAGATAAATTAAAATATTCTGAATACGGATGTTTCTCCTTTTTTATGTAGCTTCCTTTGTTTTTTCTGGCTATTGTATTCATTCCCAAAATGAGTTATTTTTCTTGATTCAGGATAATTTGTTTATCTTTCTTAGCTCTTCAGTCAAAATTGCTGCATATTCAATTTGATTTTTTTCTTCTAACCGGAGAGATATATCATGAAAATCAACTCAAAATAATCAGTTTTCATAATAAATTTATTCCATTTATGGTATTCAATTTGTTAATATTTTTTTTATTTAAAAATATTTTTTAGATAATAATATCTATCTATGATTTCCATGATTTATTTTGTTATTTTTTGTGTGTTTTTTTTTGTGGATTATTTTTGTTTCTTTAAATTGCATGTATTGGCAGACAGACAAAAAGATCAATCTATTAAATTCCCCCTACCCATCCTCCACCCACTACTCCCTTACGTTGTTAAAAAACTCAATCG
>Ga0302271_10003279_pt1 | contig 13815 bp, 10 predicted proteins | sample III_Bog_N1_1_FD_198767 | JGI IMG/M metagenome (GOLD analysis project Ga0302271, IMG submission 198767) | Peat permafrost microbial communities from Stordalen Mire near Abisko, Sweden - III_Bog_N1_1 | ecosystem: Environmental > Terrestrial > Soil > Wetlands > Peat | place: Sweden: Abisko... | reverse complement strand
TGAAGAGGTTATTTTATTTGATTTAAATGATAATGGAAGGTTAATTTAAGTGCTTGATAATCTTACTTTTATCTTGTCACTTGCGTAAAGCGGCTTAAAATGGTTTGAGAAGATGAAATTCAGGAAATAAGTAAATGATTCGCATTCATTCTAGAAAATGTTAACCATCAGTGCAGCAATACTCACCATCCCATGTATGTAATTCAACTCTTGTCTGTGACACAAGGTGTAACATAGCACTCGCTCTATTGTCTGTAGCACAATTATTATTATGAAAAAATGAAATCATTTTGTGCAATTCATTTTCAAAAAGGTTTTTTTTCAATTGAAGCAAAAAATCTGTAATTTTGTTACTGCTTAATTAGGTTGAAAGATAGCATTTTTCGCTACGAATTCCTGTAAATCACCTCTCATCTAAACTATTTTACCGAGTAATTCTTCTTATTTATTGATCATTCCATCTTCTTTGATTTCTTCTGATGTTCTATTATTAGTTTCTTTTGTGTTCTAGGACGATAAATTCTTCTTTAAGAATTCCTCTGTCTGCTCTTTGATAATTCTAAAGAAATTCTCTGAAATCTCCATCTTATTCCCAATAGACAGTCTATACAAAGTTTTTCTGACAAAATGAGGAAGCCCTTACTTCCAGAGTCTGATAAATAAAAGCTCTTTATCCTTAAGGAGTTCTTCTAAATGCTCATGAACACCTTCAGCTTCACTTAAGACACTGACTTATGAGTATTTCGTTTGTTTTTTCCTCTTGAATACATTCTTCCAGACATTTTAACTAGTTAGCTCCTTTTTAGCACTTTTATATTTCTGAAATTTATCCATATGAAGTGCTTTGTTATGCTCATAATCCCAATACTTATCGAATTAATCAAATATTTGATTTTTCCATATATTCACTATCTCTTCTTTGTACTCTTACTAATCAAACTTAGCCTTCTTCAGCTCAAATGCCTGCTACTTGGCGTTCAGTAATTTCTAGTAACAGAATCGTACCCATTTGTTTCGTTGATCTTCATCTTTGGCTTATAAATCGAGACTCCTTTTTCCATTATCATGTCCAATAATATTTAAGGAGAAACATAAGTTATTCAATTATTTAGGCACTTTATTCCTCTTCATAACCTCCGTTGTATCACAGCCAATCGTGATTTCGTAAATCTAAAATAGAACGATTTCATTAAGTTGAACCAAATACAAAAATATTCCCCTAAATAATTTTATGTAATTTTTACATCTTCAATAAGAATCTCTCTATGCTGCCCTTTTGTCTTTGGATTGCACCAACATATTTGATCTTCTTTTTCAGATAAATATACGAATTTCTCTTTTGGACTGCCTTACCTACCATATTTGATAAAAATACATCCATTCCTGAAATATTTCACATCTTGGACAAACTTTTTTGCATAATCACTTTAAATGTCGCAAGAGGATATCAGCAGTAGATCATATGCCTTTTCAAATGCTACACAGCAACAAAATGTTTATCATTATTCACAATTTGAGCACAAGTATTCAACTCTAAAGACTTTAAATTAAGCAAAAAAAAATCTTTACCATCTTATGCGCACTCAAATTATTTGGCTTGAATTCGATCGAAGATATCCGACAGCATTTATCCTGTGAGAGTGGGGTTCTTTGTGACACTAAGCGTTCTCTCTATGAAGACTTCTTTTTTCATTTTATCCTTTTTCTCTATTTTATCTGAATGGGCATCTGTATGAAGCATCATGATTGAGAATGCTAGAATATATACAATATCACTGTTTGCAAATACAGTTGGATTCTATTCGAAAAATGAATCTGAAAATGCACACATTATGCGATCTATCTGCTATGATTCGCCAGGAAGTCTAAATTTCTACATCAATTGCCTGTCTGTCACAAAGAATCATGTTTTTCTTTGGTTTTTTAGGGAATATTGTAATTTTAAATATTTGTCCATAATAGGACTAAACTTTTAACAATCAATTTTTCCTTCATATTTTCATTTAATTTAACCTGAGAGCTTCATCGATTGTTCTTCCTTTGAAGTCAATAATGTGACAAAATTCTTTGAGAATAGCTTGATTCTTTGGGTTATCCTTCCCGAAGAATTATCCAAGAGTATTTTTCCTGATGCCTTCAGCTTTTGCGAGGAATTCGGAGATATTAGATAGACTCAGATGCTGATCTTCTTCGAGTTTTTTGATGGCTTAGTTTGGATCAGTGTTGAATTCAATCATGAATTAATCTCTTTTGAGCTATTTTTTCTATTCTTCCTTGAGTTTGTTGTGTTCTTAAATCAAATCGGTAACTTAATAGTTTCCTGATGCACCTCTTCGCATTTGGAAGTATCCTGTTGGCTTTAAACCATATAATATAAATACATTCATGAAATAGTCAAACAACTTAAGGCCTCCAAGCATAATACATTTTCAAAATAATAATATGTTACAGGTCTTGATGAGAAGAAATCAATCGAATCGGAGACACTCTAATTCATTAAATCCTAGTCTTATTAATCTAGCTATTCAACTTCCTAGTTAGTATTTTTCATAAACAAAGACACTGAAGAAGATATTCCATTTTCAGAATATTCATCGTTATTCTAAACCTTATCTTATCCAGGTCTTTCCGCTCTCACCACAGTAGTTTTATTAGCTCCACTTTCACTGAAATACCGTTATTTTTAGCGAGTATCACAATTCTACTAAAGTCGATCGTCATCATCAGATGTTAACGATTCTTCCTAAAACGATTTAGGCACTAACCTCACAGATACAGATGCTTCATCGTTGTCATTTTCCCCACTTAGCCCCTTGTCAGTGAATTATTCGTTTTGATCATCCTCAAAACGAACTTATTATCCTGAAGAAGATTTGCTTCGAGAATCTCTAGCTTAGCTGTTTATTAGTTCTTCCGTTTCGGTTGTGTTCATTAAGAGATTGCTGCCCTTTGAGCTTCTTTGTGCGTCTGCATCGGATTGTTTAATAATATTATTATCTTCTTTAATTGTATCTTCTTAAAGTTGATTTATTATTTTATTCATTTAAGCAGAATTCTCATACCCTTCTTGTTAATATCTATTTGGAGTAATTGCAGTTCCCTTGGCGAAAGAGTTTCTTCCTCCTTCAGATTATCTTCCATTATTATCAACACAATTCTCAAAATCTTCCCATCTTAAAGTACTGAGATTATTCGTTTCTTAAATCTCAACTTCCTCCTTCACCTAGCAGCCTCCCTTTTGGTTTGAATCAGTGGGCATGAATTCATTTGTCTTTTCAAGTATTTCACCAGATTATGTTTCTTAGATAATTGATTTATCTTCATCTAATTTCAGACCATTATTATTAATAATATTTTTCTCATCAGTTGATTCTTCTTTTTGAGTAGCTTCTTTGGCATGTTTTTCTAAGTCAACTCTATTCATTCATTCACATAATCAACCAAACCAAATCAGACAATTTGCGAAGAAGAATCAATCAAAAATATGAACAAATGACATTTTTACATTTACGAAATCACAGGATGATCATGATTGGTTTGCTAAATTGATTCATTTTAACCATTCGATTATGATTCCTAGGTATCTTTTTATCTTCGAGGAGAGGAAGTTGAACATGCTTAAGAAGAACATTCATTTACGCTAGCTTCTTCTGAAATTGCTATTTAAAATCAGAAAATAATAATAATTTAGCGTATTTTTCTCAATTTAAAACAATCTACGCTGCATCATCGAAGGCTTTTGAATTGTAATAGAACTAGTAGAGGACGCTCCTTTCAACCAAAACTGTTTTGGGTTATTTTTCTGCGGATTCTCTTGCAGTTCCCCTTTTTTATGCATGCATTAAAATGAAACTAAAAAGAGAAAATAGAATAATACCAGTCTTGTTGTTGAGATTATCAAGCTTCTGAGAGGTTAAACTACTTGCCTAAGGATCTAAATAGAATATTGGTAAACAATCAGAGAACAAAGTTAAGGGAACATTCAAGTAAGTTTACTTATCTCCAAACTCATTTTTTTTGGGTGTTTTTGATTCTGGTGAGAATAGGATACCGCTGATAAAAAAAGGGAATAGTTTTGATTAATTCTTTTAATTAAAAGCTGAGAGAAGAAGAAGGAAGTGCAAATAATCTAAATTCTTAGTGATTTACTTTTCATGCATTTCAGTGCGATTATTATGAGAATAATTCCCAAAAAACAAAAATAAATATCTTGAATTCACGCTATTGTCCATAGAACTGAACGAAGAATTATTCATTTACATCAATTCAATTTCTTTTCTCCTATAATAATGCTTTTCAGTGAGAATAACTATTTTACTGCTTGAAATTGTAAAGTAAAACAAAAAAGAGAAGATTTACATTTAGCTATGTTAAACAGAAAAGAAAAATGGAGGATTTCATGAAGAAAAAACATAAATAAATCAAATAGCTGGACCTTTTAGAAAAAATAAATATTTTTCCAATATTTTCATTTGGCATTCGATGCATGCAACACCATTGACTTTAGTTTACTATTAATCATGTTTGAGTTGCTTAATAGATTAATCGCATTGAGTAGATTGTATATTTGTAAGCTTGAAAAGAAATAAATTACCCTCAAAAAAACAAAACAAAAAATAATTGAGGTCAATTTTTAATGTTTCAAATAAAAAATCAGATTCTAAGCAATGCTTTTTTAATTAATACCTAGAATTAAATTAAAAATGGGATTCACAAACACACACACATATGGCAGTTAGTTAGCTATGATTGAAAATTTAGTAAAACGAAGAAGCATAATTCTTAATTTAAGAATCTCTCTTCGAAAAAAAAAAGGAACAAGGATTTTCAGTCTTGCAGTAATTATTAAAAATCTATTGGTGATTTTGCAAAAGGAAATTATTTTTAAGTCTATTGATAAAATTGCAATATTTTAAGCAAGACTAATAACTCTCTTATGATAGAGCAGAATAGTCCTGCTGCTTAGAACGTGGTCACTCACAGTAGTATTTAAGTTGGTAATACTCCTGCTACTAAGACTCCAAAGGACTCATAGAGTTAATCTCCTGCAGTTACCTCTCCATTACAGACCTACAATTTTTCAAGTCACAATCTGAATATTTTAGTGCAATAATATGATGAAAAAGTGGAAGAATAAGTGGGTGGATAGCATTAAGGAGAAGTAGCAGAGTAGCTTTCATAGATCTTAGAAGATTAATCAGAAAATACACCTCATTCTTTTTCGAGTGGACATAGCAAATTACCTTCAAATTTAATATCTGGGTTATCTGGATATTAGGAGTAAATTGAGCTGTATGATTAGTAAGAAGGCGCTATGAAACGAGGCAAGATGTTTGCTTAAGATATGAGAAACTTCGGAGTCAAATATCATAATGAATAAGATGAATCTATCCCTTTAACGGAGGAGAATCAAGGTAAAAAAAAGAAAAACAAATAAAAATAACGAAACTAAAAAATAATCAAATCTAGAAAATTAAAACAATTATCTATGTAAATTTGAGGATAAAAGTCCATCTAATCTTAGAATTAATATCAATAAAATTACTTTTACCTATTCCATACTAAGCAGCTATGAATAAACGGGCATACTTTGAAACTTAAATCTTTTTCTTTTGTGCGTGTGTGCTAACTTTTATCAATTTCTTGAATAGACATTGAAATCCACGGAGCAGGGGAAGTGAAGAAAGGGGAATCACTCAAAGTTTCAGTGGTTAAGCATCACCGTACAATATAATCTAAAACATAACGCACGCATGTCGTCACTATTCGATCTCCTGATGTAATCTGGAGATAAAAGTTTTTTTACATTGCAGGAGCAGTCTTGCGTCTTGCTAGAAAAATGAAACAAATCAATATTTTCCATCATCCTGAGTAGCTTTATCATACTTAGCTGAATGCTATCAATGACTTAGCCTCTCCTGATCTCTATGACCCTGCATGGGGCTAAATCATGCCTAGCAAAGATCAGTATTTAATCAAAAAGAGCATGTTTAAGAAATCCATGAGACTTAAAATCGGATTGCTAAAAAGATCTTTTCGAATTAAATTTCGACCATTTATTCGATATTTCAACGCAACTCATAAGAAATTTACTAGGACAATCTAAACCCTCTCAAGATCTATTCCTGTTTTCGATTCGATGTCTTTAATTACACTTCTCTGGTCATATTTCATTTACATTCTCTCATTTGCTCTTTTTGTCTTGATCTCCTTTGCTTATTCGTTCGGAATTGATCACTTGAATGCATTATCGGATATCCTGTAAATCGCTCTCCCGATGATGTTCTTCTGCAATGTGCTTGTGAATGCAAATACAACTTTTTTTCAACGAGGTAACTAAATTAACAATCATTGGAGTATTTTCCTTCACTACGCTTAAAAGGGGCTTATTATAGACGGTATTTCTACAGTTGCTTTAACGTTCTCTATTGATTCTTTGCCTGTGTTTCTCTTCTTTCTTCGAGGGTTTCTTTATCAAAAGTTCTTCACCAAACAAGCTGAGCGGTTTTTACTTCTGCATAAGCGGATTCTAGCTTGCAGTTAGATGCTGAGTATTTTGTTTTTAACATTGCTTGCGGCTCATTTCTCAGCTTGCTTGTATTATCTAGTCGGAAACAGAGAATAAGGTTGGTTAACTTCTGCTGAATTCGGGCATCTTAAAGCAGAGTCTATTCTTGATTAGTATCTTTTTACACTCACAGCTGTGTTATCCCATCTCACTTTCCTCACTTGTAAGAGTCCATTCAAAAACAATTTTTAAAAGATTGTCAAAATTAATTCAAATATAATCTGAATTGTTTTATGATTAATTTACTCACTAGCATATGACAGGGATCTTCTGACAGCGAATACAAGAAGCGAGAAGATATTTTTAGTTTTCCTCGCGATGTTAGGTATGTTCATGGTATCATTCTTAGTCCATGGAGTTTAAAAGGTGTTTAAAGAGGGAGATGTAAGAGAAGAGGAATACTAACAAGAATTAAGGAAACTCAGTGTTTACATGAGTAGTCATGACGTTGAGCCTGTTCTTCGAGAGAGATCGCGAAAATATCTTGAATTCATGTACAGTGAAGAATAAGAAAGAGCTTGGAGCACTTAAAGCAGTCTGAGGGTTCTTTCTACTTATCTCAGAGAAGAAATAATTAAAGATGTTTTCGCTAAATCCCTTCGGAAGGTTTCATTACTTAGCAATTTATTTACCAAGAATCCTCAGTTTCTGGAGAAATTAGCACTGCGAAGCGAGGAACTTTCTCTTGGTCCAGAAGAGATTCTCGTAAGATAAGGCAGTAAGACAATACCGTATTTGTACTTTGTCACTCATGGTGAAGTATAACTGTTTGTCGAAATGGGCAGCAAGGTAAACACGCAAGAAAAAATATTTAAAACTCTTCGAACATCTGAGTGCTTCAACAGCTACGAATTCTTCACGGGTAATTTCACTGCGCAACTGAGTGCGAAGAGTATCGGAGTTAGCAGGCTACTTCGCGTGTCGTTAGATGACATGCAGGAGCTTTTACGAGAGTTTCCTCTAGAACGAGAAGCATATTGCTTCTTGAAAGATTCAGTTATCCTCAAATAAGATCTTTCTTCAATAAATCTACCATGCTATTCCTGCAAGCAAACAAGTCATTATGTTCTTGAATGTCCTTACCTTTTCTATGGCACATAGCCTTAGAAAGTATTGAAGGAGATGAACAAGGTAATAAAAGAGAAATGATGTTAAAAAGAAATGGTAATTTTTATTTTTTTTATTTTGGATGAATATCTCTTAGCAAATCAAGCACATAATCAAGACATTCAAGCGCTCGCAAAAGCGGAAGAAGTTTAGCACAGTTGGGAAGTATTAGTTCATCAATAAGAAAGCGCTGATCTGGCAAGAGAACTATTTTAAAGAAATAGCAGAATTTAACGATGAGTTTGGCATCGACTTCGATGAGGAAGATGAAGAAGAAGGCGATGAAGATAAGTATTCCTCAGACACATCCATAAGGCTTCCTGGAGAGAGCAGTCAAAGTATGCATGATTTTGAGACTTTAACTATGAATTAGTCTCGCTTTGACCGTAAGAGTATCCTTCGTGTCCATTCGGGATCTTCTAAATTCACAGCTAGACAGCGTCATAAGGATTCTGAATCATAAAAAAGTCTTTATAATTCCCGTGTAGACCAATCAAGGTTCGTGATCTTTTGCAAAATCAAAAAAAATTATTTAAAATAAGTAAAAATCCATTCTTTTTTTGGTTTTTTTCTCCAGCCGTGAAGAACGTGCTCGCCCTCAAAGCATTAGTATCAGTAAATTCGGAAGAATGATAAAACTCTCCGATTTAAATGTTGGTCCTTCCGAAGATAGTGCTTTTTCTTCCAATAAAGAACACAGAATAAGTCTATCGAATAATTATGAAGTGAATACTTTAGGTAGATTCAACAGTGGGGAGTTCTTCGGAAACGATGAAGGCCGAAGAGTGATGTCTTTGACCCGTAAATCTGACAGTGATCGGCGTTTAAGCTACGAAAATATCCTTGAGAGATCTTAAGATGAGTTAGACTACGGAGACATCAGTGAAGCAGCTTCTTAGCGAAGAAGCAACAAAAGACATTCCACGCATCAGACAAATAGAACGAACAGAACCAATAAAACTTCGAAGACTACCATCACAAAGACACTCTAATAACTAGAACTAGACGCGAGAAGCTTGCATAAAAGCAACACAGTTGAACCAGATCGAATCGATAAGAGATTCGCACTCGCTGACAATGGCATGAACATATCACCTATTCACTATCCCAGGAAAGAAAGTGGTAATTCAAGCTCTTCGATGATGGCTTTGCAACTGTTTAACAGCAGCAACAATAACGTGAACAACTACAATAGCAACAACCCTGGTTCGTCATAGATAAATGCAAATAATAACAATAATAATCTAAATAATCAGACTTCTTCGTTTTTAAATAACGCGAATGCATCTTCTCAACCTCCTTCAGGCACTCCTGTAAATGCTGGGAATACCAATAGCAACTCAAACAATATTCCCCAAACTAATCCTAATCCTCTTGCTTCGATCGGTGGGAATTAGAATCAACCACTTTAAATGGCAAAGCAGACAAATAGTCTGGTGCAAAAGTAAGGATCAGGAAGTGCATCGAATTCTCAATAGAAAATAATTCCGTCGTCTGCTTCGTAGTATGCCTAAATAGCTGATCATAGAGCCATCAACAGCAGGAGGAGCTAAATCATGGGTGGAGACACTTTTGTTGCTAGCAGTTGGTCTCTGGGAACTGTGAAGTCTTTTGAGTTGTATTTTCCTTAGAATAATGTCGAAAACATCATTGAACATTACAATAAACTGCAGAGAAAGAGAATATCCAGAAGAGCTAAAAAGAAAAGAACTACTAAGAAAACTACACAAATCAAGCAGATAATACCTTAGCAGCCGTAGCAACAAAGCTAACAGTAACAATAGGAATAGCAGTAGTAATCGTAATACTTCGAAAAATAGGAATCACAAAAGTAAGTTTAACCATAGTAGCATATTTATTAGCTTCAAGCACAGCAGGAACAGCCAAAGCTCATTTAGAGTGAAGCATAAGGAAAGAATGCGTAAATAGTATCAGGTAATTTCGAAGAGTTTGATACAAAAGGAGTGTCAGTTGTAGCGATAACGTAGATTAGAAACTAAGCTGTTCCAAGTATTTCTAAAATACAAGCTAGAAAAGATAACTTTAGCTAAGGGTAATTTAATCTAAATGATTCGCCTACTAAAATATCTACAATCTTCAACAAGGCAAAAGTCACATGAGAGGCAAACAAAGCAAGGTTTTGACAGAATTAGGGAATGCAACTACAACTATCAACAAAGAGATATTTACTCAACTAAACTTCCTTTCAATCATATTATTATCTAAAAATGCACGACAACTCATGATGAGAGAGTCTATTTGACAATTTCCACCATTTTTACAAGGGACAATGGCTCAAAAAACTAAAATAAATACTTGACAATCCCATTAATAAAATTTTCGTTTAGTTCAAATTTTAGTTAATTTGTATGTGTAGTCCACAACATAAAACATAAAAAGGATTTGATATTTCCGATCACTTTTCCTTCGATTAATATCTAAAATCAACTACAATTCTATTATCTGCTAACTCATCTTGAGTTATTTGCATATCCATTTTGATCTCTCACAGGAATCATATTGTACTACTATTATTATTGAATTTGATTCGCAATTCCTGCTGTTTACTATTGAATTTATTGCAATGCTTGCTACTACAATATCGGCTGCTGGAATTGCAATTGCTAGTATTGCTGCTGTTATTGCTGAAGCTATGGTTGATTCTATTGTGGGTAATATTATTGCTGCAAATTGTTATTTTTTTGTTTTTTCGCAGAAGGAAGAGTTGGAGGCTGTGCTTGATTTGGGATAGCGAGGACTTAAGCTGGTTAGATTGTTTACTATTAGGTTGATATGTTATTCGGTAGAAGACTGTTATTCGTAGTGTTGTTCGCTTGATTTCTTGGGAGAATATTCGATGTATTTTGGGATCCTCCAAGAATATTGGTAAATGTGTTGTTGAAGTTAATGTTATGGTTGGAGTTGAGCAGTTAATATGTCTGATTATTAGTGTTAGTGGTGTTAGACAGCTAGCAGGTGATGTTGTTTGTGATATTGTTCTATTATGCATTCTCTAGACTTTCCATCAAACGAGTTAATTCTCCCATTAGGCCTTCAATACGATTGAGCATATCCTCACTTTCAGCTCCTTCGTTGATGTTGTTTGTATTTGAGTTCGGATTGCTGCGAGAGTTGTTCGCATTCCTGGAGTTGTTGACTTAGCCAGCAGGAATACCTTAGTTATTATTCTCAAGATTATATGAAATCTAATTTATTGTGTTGCTGTTGTTTTAGTTGCTATTCAGGATATTCTAGTTCACATTCTCGATATCACCAGAAGGAGAGCAGTTATTAGGCGAAAGAGACAAGAGTTACTGCTGTTCTTGCTGTGTTTAAAGATTCTTGATTTGAATAATCAGGTTTAGTTTTTGGTATTCCGAATGTAGCAGTTTATGCTGCAGTGCGAGACAAGATTGGCAATTTGGATCGACTATCTCATCAAGTTTGAGTGCTTCATAGAGTTGTTCCATAACTCTTTCCATTTCTTCAGCTTCAGTTTAGTCCATTTCCTCTAAATTATCATCAACTACGTGGTTTTCAGCTCCATTATTAGCTTGAAGGCTATGTTCATTAATTTGTTCGTTATTTTCATGATGATCGTTTTAGTCATGCAAATCTTCTTCATGACCATGTGGATCTTTATGTTCTCCTTTTTCTCCTTTTTGATGCTCTTCTTCTCCTTCTTCTTCTTGATGCTCTTCCTGCAACTCATCTACACCTTCCATTTCTCCTTAGCCTTGCTGAGAAATTGCAAAAATCAAAACAAAAATATTGTAAACATGTTTGATTTGTTTTTAGGTAATAAATATCACAGCAACTCTCCAATTTCAGGTTGATTACGTGCTTAGCTAATTCGATCAAGTATTCCTTCTGCTGGGAAAGTAAGAATTCTTGAAATACAGCCTCTTGCTGCTCTTCAGTCAAAGACAGAAATTCTTCATTCTATCCGTAGAGCTCATGGAAGTGTTCCTATTGAATCGCTAAGAACTCTTCACTGAGGATATACTGCTATTCTTCAGTTAGCTCCATTTCTCCTTCTTAATAATCTGGATTATGCTCGTCTTCTTAATGATCTCCCTCTTCGTACTATTCGATCCCCTCTTTCATTTTAAAATTCAAAATTGTTTCAAAAAATGTATTTTTTTCCCTCAAGTTATTATTACATCTATCTTCCATATTTTGATAACCATCTTAGCCATTGTGTTCTCTTCTTTCTTCGTCTGTTTCATCTTCTTCACCTTCAATGACCCCTTCTTCATGTTCCTCATTTCTAAATTGAATTGTAGTGTTTTTAATTTATTACAAAGATTTTTGTTTTTTTTAAAAAGAAATTATTACTACTCTTCGATATGCTACGGAATCTGAAGTGGTTGCTTCTATTAAGCTTAGTTTTAGCTGAGTAATGCATATTATTGCTAAAGAAGATGCATTTAATGATCTTATTACTGAGCATACAGGATTTATTCATTTGAAAGCTAAATTTGCTGGTTATTTTATTAGATATTTAATAGCTGCTGTTGAGGCAAAACATTGTTTAAAACAGCTTATTATTGCTATTATTATTGAATATATTATAAATCCATATTAGACGCCTCTTAGTGAAGATTGTTTTGCTAGATGTATTAAGCAGGAAGCATGTTATTGTTCTAATATTAAAGATTAGCTAGCATTTGATCTTACTGCATTTTTCTCATTTTATCTCTCTTATGCTTGAAAGTTTTGATGTTTCTCAGTAGTTTATCGTAGATACTTTTCGATACAAGTTTAACTTCCTCGCCGTATCTTCCAAGGTCTCCTTACGAAGGTGTCATCCCTGGATTGTCACGGATATCAAGGGAAATAAGATTTTCATTGTTATCGAGCATGGCGTTTAATTCAAGTAATCCACTCGCGCAGATTTAATTGAATCGAAGGTTAATACTACGAGTCCATCCGTCGTTTCGAAGGAAATAGCAAAGATCAGTTACACTAGCATCATTCAGGTAATTCCCCATCAAATTAACTTCACATATGCCTTCTAGATTAATGTCATTTTCAGGCACTTCACCTCTTAATCCACAGAGCCAAATATGCTCATCTCGATTCCGAGCATGCCCAGATAAGAGTTTGCCTATTAATCCACCTGATTAACCATCTAATTAGTTAAATGAAAGATCTAGAAGGACAAGAGAAGTTATATCTTTCATGTATTGCACCATTCCGCTTTCAATTGCAGATGTACTTAAATTGCAATTTTAAATATATAACTCCTTCACAGTTTTCGATTTTTGTAATCCTACGCAAACACACGAAAGACTCTACGCTGTCAAGTCTACATTTGATATTCTAACTACTTGCAATATCTGATTCTTTCCAATATTCACGCCGACACTCTGCATAACTTGCAGGAAATCAGAAACATGATCTCCACTGAAATTTTTCTTTTGTTTTTTTGATCCTGCTCGACCGCTGCTGCTTCCTGCGCCCTCGCTTCTAAGAATTCTACTCTTTTGTTCATTCAGACTAGCTGATGAAGAGCGATCATTTCGATAATTCTTGGTGTATTGCTCATGCATATCATGAAACGCTTATGCATCAAATTCCTTGTTTCCTTGGAGTGTAACAGAAGTGAATTCACACTCTCGCAATAACACGCGGAGTACATTCACGTCACTTGGAAGCAAGTTATCAATGTTGAGGGAAAGTTCCCCACCTTTGAGTCCATGTGATATTGCTGTATTCATTGTGCAACTTAGTTTAGAGCATATTTCCTTGTAGAATTAAATCACAGATTAGCTCTTTTTTTTCCTTAAGGTCGATCCGATAGACTTCTTCTTGAGATGTCTTTCTAAACCAACTAGCCCTCCGACAGGTTTCTTCTTTTAGACTTGTGACATCTTAAGACCTTTTTGCCCCTCATTTGAAGCAGTTCTCTCTTGAGAAGGAGTTATTTTCGTGCCTTAGTTCATGATTTGTTGCTTGCTTTTGACAATAAATAAGAGTTTCCAAATTGATTTTAATTCCAAAAAGCTAGGGTCTTATTTTTTCAAATTTTATTTACTTACCTTAAGCTTCCTAAACACCTATCTTATTGCATTTTCATAAAATAATACTAATAAACTTAAATTTATTTCTATTTCTACTCTGATTCTTCATTAACT
>Ga0302271_10003278_pt1 | contig 13815 bp, 8 predicted proteins | sample III_Bog_N1_1_FD_198767 | JGI IMG/M metagenome (GOLD analysis project Ga0302271, IMG submission 198767) | Peat permafrost microbial communities from Stordalen Mire near Abisko, Sweden - III_Bog_N1_1 | ecosystem: Environmental > Terrestrial > Soil > Wetlands > Peat | place: Sweden: Abisko... | reverse complement strand
AAGATAGATTAAGGACTTGAATAAAAGAAAGGGGATGATGATTTAATCGAATTACTTTATCGATAACTTGTGGATGCTAAGCTGGTTGATGCGGTAGTTTTACCCATTTCCCAAAGAAGAGATCTCGCTTTTCTTAATCAAAGGAAGAATTCAAAGAGTTAAAAAGAACATAGCTTTTGCAAAATTTATAATTATCATTAATTTAAGGTGGGATATATTAGTACTGGGACTATCTTACATTATGTTTTTAAAGATTGAATTTTTCTTTAGTAAATTTTTCTTAGCCTTTCAAAAGATATCAATTTATTTGATGAAAAAACCAATTATCGAACGCATTAGAATCATTATTTTGAACAATATCTAGGGATTGTTTTCTTAGTTAAATTCACATATTTTAATCAAGTGAGCTATTTGTTACAATATCTGTAGTAAACATCACTCACCCCCATACTTACAGTTTAAATGAATTATAAATTGAAATTCAAGCTTAAAGTAGCTTTAATTTGCTTCTTAAGGTTTAACCAACGACACTTGCCAATAAAACCATGTAACTAAGTTCCCTTTACAACCGTTCAATCTTGTTACTTTCTTTTTTAAGCTTTGCATAATAAAAGCCATTTGAAAAGCGGATCTTTTTTCAGATCAGATACGTTGATAATATCTTTTTAATTATAATCTGTGAGATTTTTGTTGTTGTTGCTAATTCAGCTCAAATAAAATACACCTTGAGTCCTAACAAAGTAATTATAATTTTCTTTCTGTTATTAAAGTGTAATCAAAGGGGAGATTAAAACTTGGACAACTTAAAATGATGTGTTTTACACAAAACAATGCAATACAACCTCAAATAAAATTGAATTCTTAATACCACTTAGTAAAAGTGTCAAGATCAAGCCCATTTACGTATGGGTCAAGCTGATTATCAGAGAAAGAGGATATTGCCATTGAAAAGGCAAGTTTTTTTGGATCTGATCTAGCAATTTCTGAATCGGGATTTCGTAAGAAAATCAAGTTGAAAGAAGAGAGGAAAAGTGTATAGAGTTCGTTGAATTGAAGAATTCCGTCTTCGTTAATATCGAACACAGTAAAGATTCCTCTGATTTTCTCGTTTTCTGTGCCAGTACATAATAGACTAAAGGCACCTAAGATTTCATTCCATTCCACAAATCCATTTGAATCGAGATCAATAGCATTGTAGAATTCGTTTATTGTCTAAAAAATAACAAAATAAAGAGATAAAAATGGTAAAAAGTAACAAATATGTCTTGTTACATCAACGAGAGAATGGATGTCAACTTTAATATTGCAATGGGTATACAAATCCTTTAAAAAAGATAAGAATGCTCCAAAGCCAAGCTTATCACTGACTTTGTAAGTTTTGAGGAACAGAGATGCTTCAACGAATGGAATTTAATCGAAGAAGAGAAGTTATCTGAAAATTTTGATGCTTGACTCGTTGATCTTAGAGTTGAGCACATTAGTGAGTCTCTTGCTTGTGATCTCATTGTATTCATCATTACATAATCTATTTTAAAAACATAATTTCATAGTAAAAAGCATAAAAATGATGAAATTTTTTGTTTAATTTACGTGAAAGCATTGAATTTTTAGAGCATATCTTTTCTGATTCCAGAAGCAACTTTGAGTAATCCCTTGATTTTATCTTGTTCTTCTTTCAAACCTTCAACCTACTTTCCATGTAGGTTATGCCACACAATGAACTCTTCATAAGAGACTAATCCATTTGCATCAAGATCCATCTCTTTGAAAATAGCAAGAGAAGCTGCAGTAGCCATTTTTTCAACTATCAATTCATGTTCAAACGAATCTTCATCATGAAATTTTCTTCCATCACCCATACGAATGACGCAACGCATATATTTCGTCATTTCTTCTAAGCTTAAAGTCTATGAGCCATCTTCATCGACAACATAGAAAGCAGCCTCAAGTTTTTCTTTTTCAGAAGAATGGCCTAACATAACAAACCCGAGAAGAATTTCATCGGAATCTAGCACACCATTGTTGTTGAAGTCCAAGTAGAAGAAAATCTATGTAAATTAAAAGAAAAGTAAGCAAATTTATAATTTAGTCAATCATATTTTCTTGGTTCTAGAGCGAGAATTAACAAAAGACACCCACATTAATTATTATTGAGGTGAAAAAACTCTCAAAAGATATTTCTTTAATTAAACGTTTTTGTCGTGTAAAAAATGAAACCTGTAAGAGATAGAAAATGTCTTCGTCTTCAACGTTGAAAGCTTTCATGAATTCCAGATATTAAATGATGTTAACACCCACTGCTTTTTGGCCAGAAGTTAGATCTGCCCTCTATTTTTTGACTAATTCTTTGATATTGACTTCATCTAAATTGAGTTTATTTCTGAGAGAAAGGAACCCAGCGAAATCAAGCTCATCGACTGCATCGTAGAAGAGTTTATATAGCTCAGGAGTAAGTGGTTGATCTCTAACATATTGTTCTTTGAATAATCTGAGACGTTCCTGTTCCTTTCTGATTTTATCAGAAGACTAAGCAGGAATCTAGTCTCCTTAAGCCTTTCTATTTTCTCTGACATTTTGAATGCGTTTATCAAGGTTAAACTCAGTTTCGACTTGTTTCCTTGATCTCTTTACTCCTTCTGAATCAACTGTTTATGTGTTACTGTATTAACTAGGGGATCTTTAAGCTTTGTTGATCTAGGTATCATTAGTTCTGGTTTGAGACATCAAGTTCTTCAAATACTCTTCATTTCCATTGGAGGTAGGTTGTTGATAGGTTTACTTTCAAAAATAAAATGAATTTATTAATCGAAAATAAAACAAAAATAAAAAATACCTAGTAGTTTCCTCCTACAGTAGTCTGTACCAGAGGAGAAGTTAAGCTAGAAGAGCTAAATTGATATGAAGGAAGATTTACACTAGAGTTGACAACAAGCCCGTTTGATGAGGTAACTTGTGTCTAGTTTGTTTATGGAGAATACGTATTGAACGCGTAAGTCGTTGTTGTTTAAGCTCCATTGGCTCCAAGAGTTTGAGTGAACTGCTGCTATTTCACTTGAGAGAAATCAGATGTATTTTTTCCAAACAAGAGAAAATCGAGCTCTTTCTTTAGTTTCTCTAAGCTTGCAAGCTTTTGAGCTTCTTGGACAGCGTATTCTCTCTCACGGATGAAGACTCCAAACGCAGCGAAGGTCCTGCTGTCTTTGGCTAGAATAAGCTGCTATAAGCGCTCTTTTGATGTATTAGAGTAATCCAAAGTCTTGGAGATTTCAAGATACAAGTTTTATTCAGCCATTTATGTATGTAAATTAGCAACTTTGAATTAATATTTTTATTTTGTTTTAGATTTATTATAAAGATTGATTATTTACCTCCCGTTTTAGAATCCGAAATCCTGACTTTATTTCAGCAAAATCAGATAAACGTCACTCAAAGCCACCTATTAAAGCAGTGTTTTGTTCGTATCTTTTTGAAATAGAAGAATCAAATAAATTTTTTTTTTCTACAATCAAGAATGAAACATATCTTAGTTACATTTTAGCCCAAATGAAACATCTTGATAAAAAACCGAAATTATTACATAATATTTTGTAAATTTAGATATTAGAGAAGAGTATGTGTAACAAATGCCATTACTTGACTGTTTCTATGCTTTTTTTAAAAAAATTGAATTTAAATATTATTATCCTCTCTCTATTGTTGAAATAAAAGGATCAAATAAGACAAAATGACTATTAAGGATTTATTATGTTATTAAAAGAATTGAGAATTTGAATAATTAAGTTTTTTCAGATTTTAGGTAGCTTTGATGGGGAAATAATCCAAAAAAAAGTTGAAACCATATTATTCCAAAAGAATCAAGAGTAATAAAAAAAGTTAAACAAAAAAAGGGAGTGATAATTAATATCGAACTCTCTCTCTCTCCTCTCTCTTTTTTTCAATTAAGAAAGTGAGAAATAATACATTTGTGAGCATCATTATCATTTTTAGGGAGGGTAACTTTTGATCGTTTGATTCTTTCATATGATGATATCAGATGTGAACTCCATACTTCTTCAGCAAGAGGTAAAGTCAAATATTTTAAATAGAAAGTCACCATTTTAGCATTAAAAAGAAAATAGTGGTTTATGTTGTGATTTAAAGAAAAAATGAAGGTTATTTTGATTGAATTACTAAAAAATGAATTTCAAATATTATTGTCTAAAAAATCTAATTCTTCAATATTTAGTCTAATCTTTGAGTTGTTTGAGACAGAACCGTCCAGAGACATAGAAGTGCTAACGTGCAGGGAAATTTCATAAAACATTGACTAATTTTTATCCAAATGATAATTTAGAACTTCAGGAAAACTCTTCATTAAACGAGCGATAATCTTAAATGAATGCAACAGGGTTTAACTTTCGACAAAATAAATACTCTGAAGCTTCAGGAAGATTAAAGAAACAGTTTCATGAGCAGAAATAACAGAAATAATTGGAGAATCCAGAAAAAGAAATATTACAAACAGATCCACAGCAGTAGCAGTTAGAATCTAAAGAATAACCACTTTAATTCAATTAGGGAGCTAATAAATCAGATATATAAAACACTTTCTCAAAAGGAATAACACTTGAGGAATACTTTCACACAAATACAAACACAGAGGAAGGAACATCAACAGAAAGAGAGAACATAAGACAAGGAACATATCAGCAGTCATTTTAATTAAGCGAGATTTGTTAAGAAGATGGCTCTTTCTAACCTTCAAATGCTCAACAGGTATCTTGACTTTAGAGAGGCATTGAATAAAATAATTTCAAAGAGGATAAATTTGAATCTACATTTTTATAGAAATTTTAAATATTTTTGAGATTAACTTATTATCTTTTTACAATGAAAACTGAAGAATACTTAGGGAAAAGAAGAAGATCAAACTTGCTATGACTAAAATGCTTTCGAGATTCACGAGGAAAGTGATGAAGAGGAAGAAGAAGAATTTGAACAAAGGAGAAAAAAGAAAAAGAAGTCATCCTCACCAGCAAAATCTCCGAAGAATATCTCCAAAATCTAAAGGGATAATGAAGGAAATAATATTGACAGCACTGAAAATTAGAGAAAATAGAGTGGATATCCTCAAAAAGAAAATGACAATTTATCCTCAAATTCCTTAGAGAAATCGTGCAGACTACATAAGATGCCATCTAATGAGCAATAAGAAGATTAACGGCAGCATAAATCAAATTACCAGAGTCAAAGATCGCAAGAAAATTAAGAATCTTATGAAGCTGATGATTTTATTCAAAGAAAAATCAGAGAAAAATACTTTAAAAATACAATACACAAACATATTACTGCAGTCCCTCAGTAAACCTCCAATGGAATCAATTATTCTTGTGCAGGGAGAGGATTAAATATTGTCTCTGTTGCTCCATCATCGTCTACATCACATAATTTTTATGCCTAAAATTCTTATCCACAATAGGTATTATTATTTAAGCTTAGTATTTCAAAATATCCTGAAAAATCTTAGCTTACTTTTCATTTTGTATTTCAATAAGAGCAATCCTAATGCGTTCATGCATGCTGGAAATATCTCAGGAAGCTCAGCAGGAAGAAAAATGAATAGAAGTTAAAGTCCTCTTTAAGCTTTTAAAAGGTAATCCATCCCAGGGAATTCTCAACATAGATGTGTTTCAAAAGATGTTGGAGATTCAATGAATTCTGTCGATGAAGAAGATCGAATGAGGAAAACAGTTTAGGGTTAAATTCGAAGAGTTAATTAACAATTCTCTTAACTGCAGAATCTACAAAGTGGAGTTTATTAGCCTTATGATTCATAGGCGACTATGGAGAATCACATTGCTTTTAGAAGTAGTTTTTACTCAAAAGGTTAGGTGCTCACAAACTCTTCCTATGGAGCGAAATAAAGGTTGACTGTAAATGATTTTTATAAAAATCAAGGAGGAAAGATGGGGTAAGGCAATTATGATGAGCAACTTAATTAAAATTAGCTTCAAATACAATCACTTTAGCAACAGAACTACTAATTACAGCAAGCACAACTACAGAGACATCCATAGAATTATCCTACTAGCGAATACATTTCAGCTGAGTCAATGATAATGCACAGGGCTGCAAAAGAAAATAAATTTCTTAATCACAAAGATAAAATCTAAGAAATGGCAAAAGAAGATGATAATTTCATTACAAAACATGCAGCGAGATTCAATCTTAATCCTTCAGAACGTATTCATTTAAAAAACAAATATTTATTATTATTATCAAAACAAATCTTATTAATTTATTGTTTTTTGGTTTCTTTCTCATTTTAAAGTGGCATCAATTAAACACAAGAATTGAAACTAAAAAATGAGCCTTCTCAGCTATTCCAGCCATGTGGCCTTTTTTTCCCTTATGCAATTATTATCTTTTCTTTTCTCAATTTTTTAACTTATTCATATTTGTTGTATCTAAGTCACAATACATTTTATTCAATTTTTACAAATAGACAACTTCTCATAATAGATCCTCCTTTTAAAATTTCCTTTCATAGAAAATCAAATGAATACTTTCAGAACATCTAATCATCTTCTTGGAAAAGAAACAATAGAAAATGATTACTTTTAATTTCAAGATTTGTTTTAATAGACTTTTTGCAATTGAGGATTTGATATCGAAGAAATACGCATTGTTGGATGGATTTCTTATCATTAATGTGATTTTTAATAAAAAATAAACTACTTTGTTCAATTCCTCCCTATTTAAGGGATGTCCTCTATTATATCCTCTCAGTACAATATCAAGAAAACAAAAGTTACAAAAAGTGAGTCAACTCAATAATATTCCAAGGATCATCATACAGAAATAAAACAAATTGCCATCAAACAAGAAAATATTGTTTTTGTAGATTGGATGTGTTTTTTAATATTCAAAAAAAAGAGGGGGAAAAAAAGGAGCACGCAGTTCATACTTATGATTCCCTTCAGCTAGTGTGTTTATCTTTTTCCTCTTGATCCTTGTAGTAGTCTGCTGAATCGAAGATCTTTTTCTGTTTAAAAATATTAAGTTTCATGAAAATGTTGGAGTTTTTCCTTACATCATGTCCTGTTTTCCCTGGGATAAGAACTTTCTTCTTTCCTCCCTTTTTCATTCTTTCTTCCATTAGCTTGGCTTACTTGGCCATCTCATCGTCGTCCTAATACAAGAAATACTAAGTCAATGTAAACTCTAAAGCTACCATTTTACCATATTTTATAATCGCTAGAATCTCTGTTTTTCCTGCCTAATTTATTTGTTTTTAATTATCTAATATCATACTCTCTTAGCTCTGTTTTTTTTGTTTTTCTGACTGATTTTTACAATCCTAAAAAAAATTAAAGTAATCCTATTTTTTATTATGTTTCTCTCATTCGATAAGGATATTTTTAGATTAAGGAAATAATACTTCTTATCTCTCTGATTTGCAAAGTAGGATTATTTTAAGCAATCTACCCGTCAATTTGCTTCTAAAATATTTGATTACAGTATCTTCTTTGAATTCAATAAAATTGAGTTTTTTTCTTTTTCTATTTCAAAAAATAACAATAATTCTTCTCAACACCAAAAGATAATTCATAGTTAATAGATCTTATTGATTCTATTCTTAACAACTTTGAGTAGAGAAATAATAGCAAACGTAAGACTAAACAAAGAAAATTCAATTGAAAGTAAAAGCACTTTTTGAGCACTCTTTAGCTAAAACGCTAAACTAAACAAATAACTAACAAATGTCATATCAATAGATTATTTCTAAATTAATTTTGAGTTATTGCCATTAACTTATTGAATCTTTCAAGATTATAAAAATTGCACTTGGCTACTTCTTAAAGAACTTGTAGTATTTATGAAAAAAGAAAGAGGGAAAAAAACAACTTCCCAATATTTTTTTTTTGATATTCGGCAATCTAACAGTCATTATTAAGCTATAGTGTCTTGGAAAAAGCATAAAACTAGTTGTTGAAAGCATTATTTTTCAGATAATCATTTCGAATTGTTTTTCTTTTATCTTTAGTCTAAAAGTAATAATAGTAGAACGAGAGAGAAAAAAGAAAAATTAGAACAATTTCAATAATTAGGCTATGGAAAAGACATTAAGAGGTGTTTCATTCAATTACGCATAGATTGCAAGGGTATCTTTTCTTCTTCTTAGAGACCTTTAAAACAGCCAAGCAGTTCTTCCTCTTGTCAGCCGAAAAGGATATTCACTTAATCATTTTGAAGACAAACAAAAAACATAATAAAAAGGAAATACTAGCAGATTCAATGTAGCTTGGAGTTAATTAGCCAGCTTAGTTATGACTGCTGGTCCACTAAGAGAACTAAAACTGTTGAGAGTAGTCGAATAGCAGCATAAAATACGTTTGCGAATTAAGATCCAACACATCAAAGAGCAATTACTAATATCCGCATGGCCAGAAGAAACAGTTGGTAACAAATGCAAAACACATAAAAAATTCAATAGACTTACAGATTTTTATGATTCTTAGGCATGGTGAGTAAACGAATACTCTAGAATTTCTTTGACACTTCTCTTGGGCTAAGTGAATATCTCCTCAAGCTTGAAGAGATTCCAGCAAGAGTAAAAAGAATCCAAGCACAAGGAAAATAGTTATAAGATAGCTAGATCATAGGGAGAATCGCTGTTCAGAATGATTGGCTTGATGTAGAGTTTGAAAATATTAACTCAGGAAAATAATAATTTACATAAAAATAAAAATTCGCTTCATTAATCTTTTAGGAGTATTTTGAGAAGAACAAGTCGATGGAATTAGAAAACAATGAAAGGAACTAAATAGGCGAAGGAAGCGATGCTTCTGACGATGAAGAAGGCAATTAACCACATAAAAAAATGAAAAAAGATGACTATGATGATGATAGTGATACACATGAAGATTAGAACTAAGAAATAAGAATTCCTTGTAAAGTTACGTTGATGCTAGATTGTGTTAAAGTTGATGTGTTTAGAGATGATGGAAATGTTACAAGGCTCTAATTGTCTCAAGATTAAACGTTTGATGATCTCAAATGGTTGATTGAAAACTATGTAGAAATGAACAGTAGCACTAGAAATAGACTTATTTGCTAAGTTTATGCAGCATCTGAGATCTTTGAATTTGATGATGCCTGCTTTGATTATGAACTATTCAACAGAAAAACTTCTCCACTAACCTTCTTCAATCGTCTCAAAGGAGGTTGAAAAATTTTAATTCTTCATTGTGAAGCTGAAAATACCAAGGAACTCTAAACATTTCAGAAATATAAATATTTTTCTAGAAAACTGCAAAATGTAGATAATCATAAAAGTGATGGAAGTTTTAGCAAATAAAATGTATGTATTTGTGTCTATAAAATAGTATTGTTTTTAATTTAATTTGGCAGAGAAAATCACTCTAAAATTGGGGAGGTATTATGTGAATAAGTACATAAAAGTGAAAAGAAATAACACTCATTATTATTCTTATTTTAATTTTTTGATTTGGAATTGTTTTTTTGTAATGGTTGAAAACAAAAAAAAGAAAGAAATCGATGATGACCTTGAAAGAATTAAGGAACGGAGACTCAATTTAGTTAATGATAACCAAAAGCGCAGTAGAAATAAGATCCTGTAGAGATCAAGATAGCTTATTTCTCGTCTTTATGAAGAAGAGAAAATTTAAGATGAATCTGTTTAAGATAATGAATTAGTTGAAGCATTTTAGAGCCTTGAAATGGTTTAAGAAACAACATAGGCTTAAGATTAAATAAAATAAGAAAAATAGTTAACTAAACTTTAAAAACAAGCAGCTAGAGAGCAAGAAAAGTCTGTTAAAAAGCATGCTCGGAGTGTACAAGGAATTCTGTCTTAACCATAATGGCTGATTAATAGAGAATAAATTGATTTTGAAGAATACGATGTTATTCCAGTTCCTAAGGGAATTCGATGTGTAGTTATTAGTAAAGATGGGAAGGTAATTGCAAGGGATACCAATGGAATGATGCTTGGAAAGGAATTTAAAAGTCTATTGCCAGGTGGAGGGACTAACAAAGGTGATTGCCTTTTGGATTGTGTGTTCTCTGAAGATAAAAGAGTATTCTACATTCTAGATTTATTGGAATACAAGAATCTGAAAATTGATGAGAATTCGAGTGAAATGAGATACTTCTGGATTAATTCATATTGCAAAGGATTAGTAGAATTGTCTGAAAAAAATGATTTTTCATTCTAAATACTCAATAAGTTCCCTTGCACTGCTGAAGGATTGCAGAAATCTTGTGATGAATTTAAGATGAACACCAACATTCTTTTGTTCCAAGGAAAGGAAAGCATGTATACTGGGGGATTGAATTCAGAGTGTCTGGCTTGGAGGTAAACTATTATTAGTGATAATAAAATCTAGGAAAACAATAGGAATAATGTGGCTGCAAGGCTGCTATGTGATAGCAACTATTCTTTAGTTACTTTAGATAATTATGTAATGTATAATCTCAAAGAAAAGGAAAAAGAAATGATAAATCCCTGGAGTGTTGTTGAAGTTTTGCTAGTGAATGCAGAAATATTATCCAAATAAAAAGAGATAACACAAATTGAGTTAGAAGACAAAGAAGAAGACTCTTATGAAATTAAGACAGAAGGGATTGACAAACTCAAAGTAATTTCAATAGCCGACTTTAACTTAAGCATATCAGCTACTCAAGAATTTATGTTTTTTCCAGATTCAATATCAAAGATCATATTTGAACTACAAAGCTAATCAAATTCTTGCTTTGAAATATTCTCTTTCTTTAAAAATGGAGAATCAATTAAAGAATGAGATTTTTAAGTTATGTGTGTGTCTGTTTATTAGCTTTATCATAGTTAAATTATTGTTTTAATAGGGATTGAAGAGGGTGTTTTTATGAGCATTCGATTTAAAGTTCACTACAGAAAAATTAATAAAAAACAAAAAATAAGTGATTATTATCAATTTTATCTGACAATTAAATATATTTAAGAAAGCAAATAAAAATGTAACAGCTCAACCAGGATAGAAAGAACAGCCTTCCTGGCAATTCAAGCATGAGTTAGACTCTTTCTATTCTATAATAGAATTCTAAGTTTCAAGGAAATAAAAAATCTAGGCTCGAAAGAGGAGCTTCTGTTTTTCTGAATTCCACTGCTAGTTCTTTAATATGGTCTGAGAAGCTCAAAATAAATGAAAAAGAAGTCGAAAAACTCAAGAATTATAATAAAAAAGAGATGAAAAATCTAGATTATCTTATGTAGTTCCCTCATTAGAATATGGAAGTCTAAGAGATAGCGCGCATGAGTGTTGAGAACAAGCTGCTTAGATCTGATTAAAATGAGATTAATTTCTACTCAATTCCTAATTATGATCGTAAACGAGCTAAATAGCGCAATAATACTAATTTCCGTACGCAACATTAAATCAGTGATAAAGCATTGCTAGGAGATGCCAAACTCTATCATGAACTAAAGCTCACTCCTTTTGAGCAAAATATACGAAATTAACTCAGAAAACAAGACCCTAAAAACTTTCTTTTGCTAGGAGAAATGTATTGATGAAATAGGGGAGGGGGGAGAAGATAAGTTAATATATTAAGAATAACTAAATGATTGTTGTTTTGTTTTTTTGAAATTAATTTAAGTTACAAAAAGCTTGAAGACTCCATGGAAGAAGGCTCTTAAAATAAGCAGAAAGATTATTGGAATGAACGAAATTAGAAACAAACTGACACAAAACTTGTTGAAGGACTTGATTAATGGATTAAATATCAAAAGCTGATGATTGAAACCAAAGATTAGCAAAAAAGTGAATCACAAACTCCGCTTACATCAGCGTTTCTTCGTAGAACAGCAATCAAGAAAATGAGTTCAAGTCTTCCTTAGTTTAAAAAACAAGCATCGATTTAAGTAGTACGAAGCAATAAACTGCTTTATTTACTAAAATACAATAAATCCAATTAATTGTTGTAATTTATTCTATTAAAAGGACACAAAATTCCCTCAATTAGTAGGGCTACTCAAGAATGATGCCACAACACCTTTTGGGACTAAAAATAAAAATCAAAGTTTTGGAGGAATAGAAGAAATCAATAATTAAGAAGAAATTCTAGATCAACCTTTACTTGAAGGTGGTAAAAGCAATACCAACAGTAGATAAGGAGAAGAAAGTAGAAACAGTCGAGAAGGAAGTAAAACTCATAAAAACTAAGAAGCTAGTAGCAATGAGTAGACACCTTAGGTAGTTGGGTAAAATTAAGCTAAAAGTAGATTTTTCGAAGTTCTTAACGATGCTCTTAAAACGATCCATGAGAAAGAAAAAGAAAAGAGTAGTGAATCAAATGTAGTAATCTATGATAAGGATCGTGGATTAAGGAAAACAATAAAGAATTATCTCAAGAAAGGTAAACATATTGGCTTTAATTTCTCTTTAGGGATTGAAAAATAGATTTAATTTTATGACTCTTTGTTGATATTTCTATTTTTGTTTCAAAGTGCCAAATGTATCTGAATAGAATTCAAGATTCAAAGGAGAAGTTGTTACTAATTCTGAATTCACAGGAGAAGGAATGAAAACAGCAATTGAAGATTTATTTAAGATCGACGATGAAGAAGGTGTCTCCAGTGTGATTGACAAAGCTAGATTCTATGAAAAACAAGCTGGTCTCATTGAATCGTAACTTATTTAAAAAATTAGAGATACAATGGCGCTGATCAACAATAAAGTAAATACAGCTAGAATATTGCGTTTAGAGAACTATTAATTGCTCCGCAAAACAGTCTAACTCAAAACGCTGATTAAATAACTCGGAGAAGAACTACTTGAACAATAGAACAAATCTAGCAAAGCACAAAAGCTCGATCCAATGAGTTTCTTTGATAATTCAAGTCTTTCTCAATCGATGGTTGTTGGTTCAAAGAAGAAGTCCACTTAAATGGATGCAAGCTAAGTTTAGAATCTATCAGTATCTTAAATGCCAAGTAGTGGTTAAGGTGGAGGAGATAAAAGTACAAGATAGAATCTAATTGATTCACTAATGAACAATGTCTAAAAAGTTAATGATTTGGAGAGTGAGATCAAAACATTACGAAGCACACTGTAGCAATAAGAGACTAGAATTAAAGAAAATGATTAGCAAATCTAGTTAATCGAGGAATAGATAAATGCTAAGAAAAAAGAACTTAAAGCACTGTAAAAAGGCAAAAAGATATTTCTCTTAGAGCTTCTTAAAAACGGGAAAGATGCAAGAAGTGAAGGGCTTTCTTGGATTGTTCGTAGCATTTGGAATGGATAGGAAAAAGTGTATGATTCGTATCTTCCTGATTTCTTAGATCAAAAAGCAAAAGAATATCTCCTACTGCGCTCGAGTAAAGAAGATGAACTATAAAATATGGTTTCTCTTTTGAATATGCAGCTGGAACTTTATAAAGCTAATATGATGATAAATGATCACATGAAAGACATTGAAGGGCTATAAATTGATGACCCAAGTTCAGATATGTAGTCTGCTGCTGTTTAGCAAAATAAAGATCCTCTCACTCCAGCTCCTCTTTAGCAGATCAATTAAGGTAATTAGGTTCATTAAAATAGTTTATAATAAATATAAGTGTTTGGGGTAAATTAGAATTATTAGATTGAATCTCTTTGCATTGAATGTTTATAAAATAGGGGGAAATTTACTTCCAAATCTTAGCAAGATCGACATTAAGAAGATAAAGCTAGAGGAAATTAAAAAGAAAAGATCGGAGAAAGTGGAGAATATTGAAGATTTAATTGCTGGCATAGATCCAAACTAGCAAGGGATAGTTCAAAAGACCTT
>Ga0302271_10003277_pt1 | contig 13817 bp, 7 predicted proteins | sample III_Bog_N1_1_FD_198767 | JGI IMG/M metagenome (GOLD analysis project Ga0302271, IMG submission 198767) | Peat permafrost microbial communities from Stordalen Mire near Abisko, Sweden - III_Bog_N1_1 | ecosystem: Environmental > Terrestrial > Soil > Wetlands > Peat | place: Sweden: Abisko... | reverse complement strand
GTATCTTGAAATCTAGCCACCTGAAGACGACAAAGATGGAAATATTGAATACAAGCTCAAGTTGATTAAAACTGAGGAACGTAGACTCTAAGAACTGTAATGCTAGATGCTTCGGCGTCTCGCTTCAGGAGTAGACACTTGCTATTATTGGCTGGGTCTGGAAGGTAAAAAATATTCATTTTAGCAAACCAACAATCAAAATGATTTGGCTTATGATTTCTGATTTTTGCAGATGACGGTAATCCACTGGGATTAATAGAAGAAGAGTTTTTCTTGAGTCTAAAGATACTCGCGCATGTTGCAAATGAAAATGTATGCGATTTTCAATTGCAAAGTGTGTACAACGGAGAAATGGGCAGGATAGGATTTATCAAAATAAGATAGCGGCCTCGAAATGCGATAAGATCGGATATCAGAATTCAGCTGATGGGAGAGACAGGGAGTGGTAAAACTACTCTTATTAAGACGATTTACCACAAAGAATCTTGTTGCAGTGAGTTCAATAAAAAGTCAACTACACAAGTCCAATAATAATACCTGTGTTTTGACTCTCATGGTGAACTCATAACAGGATTTCCATTCACTGTTCTAGGGTAATAAAAAGCAATTGAAATTTAACTATTTGATTTAAAGAATATAATTATTTTTAAATGATTATGCGAGAAATGATAAAACTATGATTGGTTATGCTTTTAGTAAATTTAACAAAAATGTGTATTATGTGTGGGAAAATGATTCATTTTAATCACAGAATTTAAGGTGAAATCGAACTCGCAACGAAAATCATAAGTTTCATTGATAAAAGTGGTACCATAAGAGACAGAAAGCATTTAATCAAGAGCTATTGCTCAAGAGCACCTAATTACGGGTTAGTAGTGCTGTCTGCTAGGAACGGCCTTTTGTAACCAGATCGTCTCCTTGTAAAATGAAAAATTTTTTGAGTTTTTTTAAAATTAACTTGTTTCTTTTAACTTTTTCCAATTTTTTATCTAATTCCTTCTTTGTTTTTTTATCAGATGACTCAAGCAGTCACAATGAAAATGGTGTTTTTTATGGCAATAACGAACATTGATGTTGTCTCTTCTGAGCAAACAGACTAGCTTATTTCAGAAGTCAAATCTTTTTTCTAATCTGCTTATCCTGAGAAACAAGTCCTTATTGTCGATGATCAGCACTAAATCGCCAAGCTATTCACCACTGATTTCTTCAAGGGTAATCTTATTCCTTTGTTTGTTGTGTCCAGCAAGACCATGATCAACATCGATCTCTTCACAAAGTTTTTCCTTTAACTCCCTGATAATCGAGCTGAAAGCAATAATCCCAATAAAACTGCAACAGAATTAACTGAGCTCACAATATTTAATGCCCGTGAGAAATCAACTATCAATTTAAATAAATCGAAGCCTGATCTGATATTCCAAGGAACTGTACTCACAGGAAACCTCAGTCTTAGATAAAAACTTCTCATAGGACCCGATGCAACTGTAAAAATCACATTTTAGTTATGTTTCCCTTTCAAACAGCTTCTTTAAACTCATTTTTTCTCTAGGGTATGTTCAGAAGTGCAATTGTCGAAGAATTAATCGTTGTTGAGACATCCGTTGAACGAGTTCTCACAAGTTAAATGTGTTAAGTACGCATCATCATGAGTCTAGAAGATATAAAGGATTTTGAAATTCGAAAAGGACAAGTATTAGTCGATGCAAATCTCATTCCGAGAGCAGCTTGGGAATTCATTGCTGAAATAACCTTGCATGATGACTTCAGCAATAAAGTGCTACTTCGAGCAGGATTCCGTCCTGTTGTTACTTTCCAGAGTATCCGATAAAGCTGCAAGATCATGGTCACCAAAGAAGATCTCTAAGGAAAAGGATACCGACCACTAGCAAGACGTAAATCCCTCCAGCGAGAAATGACACCTTCATGCGTGTAGGCACCGCTAAATATGCCAGACCTTAAAGCGATTAAGTCCTCTACGCAAGGAGACAAAACAAGAGAACAGAAATCACTGGTGTTCTCGAAAAACCTTAATGATAAATTCTTAAGGAGAACGCAGTCCATAGATAAAGTAAATATTGTTTTAGGTTATTTTTATTTGATTCTGATTTAAATATTGTTTTATTTTTAGATAAAGCTCCTCCCTACGAACGAAGGCAGTGGAGATTCTTTTTCTCAACGACTAGAATTAGCTAAAGACAATATACCTGTGATTGTGATTGAGCCGACTGAGTCACCTTCTACGCCATCGATTAACCACTAGCTCAATAAATTCAAACCGGAAATCAAGAACTATCTGCGTATGCGCTTCTGCTATCAGCAAGAAAGAATCCAATTAGGATAGCGTTTCTTCATTGATGAAGACAATCTCAAAGCAGTAGGTGTAGTATCCAAAGTGTTCTATTGAATTCATTAATCTTCCTCCAATATGAATCTATGTTTGTGATTGAAAATAAAAAGTAATAATTAAAACACAAGAATTCTGTAATAAATACTTAATTGGTTGGCAAATAAAAAGCAAAATAGATTGCATTTAAGGGATATGCTTCTATTACTAAAAGGAGGGGGAATAATATATTTATTGAAAGAATTGCGGAGAAGTAAAATAGTGGTTAAGTGAAGGAAAGAGAGAAATGGAAGGTGCACCTCAAAAGAAGAAGAGTAAGATATTAGAAAATGGATTAGTTTAATGATAGGAAATGTTGAGTTGTTGAATTGTTCTGCAGATTGGATTGACATGGATAGTGATGAAGACGAAGAAGAAGAAGAAGAATAATAGGAGGAGAAAAAGGAAGATAAATAAGAAAAAGTGAACGAAACTAAGGAATAGTCATAAGGGGAACCAGATAAAAGGGAAAATAAAAATGAATCTGCATAAAACAATCAAAATAATCAGGAATTTGGATACATTAATGGTATATTTTTGAGATTAGATGATATGAGAAAACAGAAAAGAAATCTTTATGCATTTTTATCATAATAGAGAAGCGAAGAGGATAAATTTCAGAACGAGAGAGTAATAATAACGGATAGAGATAATCTGAGCAGTTCTCCAGGAGGAATGATGATAACAGGAACAATAATAATCATCATAAGGAAAGAGATTTCAACAATGATCGTCGGGAGAAATACACTCAGATCCATGCTTAAAACTGTAGATATTTTAGAGATTTTTGATATTTTGCAATTTAATTTTTAATAAACTAATGATAGTTATGCCAAGAGCTTTTTTCATCTTTTTGAGTATCTCCCTCTCTGATTTTTTTGGATTTCTTTGAAAAGGTGCTGAGATAGTTGACGCTTTAGAGAAAGAGCATTAAGGAGACTCTGTATGGATAAATTGCTTTTACATGGGTTCGAACAACCCTATTGAAAGAGAAGAACTCCAAAAAGGTTTCCCTGGGATTAACTTCATTTAGTTCGATAGTGAAAAGGATAAGAATGATAACTACATGGCAAATATTAAAATATCCGTTGAAGATGCTAAAAAAATATCTCCTGATTAGCCACCTGTAAGAAAAATATTGATATTTCTTTACAGCTTTGCGCTTACAAATTTTTTTTGCTTTTTGCTTAGATGTACAAAGGAATGTACTTCAAGATAAGATATGGTAAATCACAATCCCTCAAAATTAAAAATATTGCTTATCATGTTAATTGATATTGATTATTCTCCTTAGGTACTAAGAATCAGTACAACACTCATCAAAATAACCATGAGAAAAGAAGTGGACGATAATAGTATGGTAGAAATAATGAAGATGACAGAAATAATAATAATGCTAATAGAGGTAGAATTTTATAGCTTTTTTGTTCCAAGATTATTTGTATTTTGTGCAGATTAAGATGTAAAACAATTGCTTAACTTCATTTTTATTTATCAGAGCCAGCTTTCAATATGAAAAGAAATGATAATAATGCCGGAAGAGTTGATGTTGTATCGAAGCCAGATGCATCAGGAAAGAAGGCTATTTTCTTTATTGAGAAATCGGAAAATCATGACAGACCTTAAATTACGAACAGCAAGAAGAAACATGAAGAAGAAGTGAAACAGTCGAAGAATAAAGACTCTGAGCAAACAGAAACTGTCTAAGATTCGCATAAAGGAACTGGAAACACTGTAAGATGATAAATTTTAATTTTTACTCTGTTATAAATCTAAAAAATATTTCTAACCTAAATTAAAAGCACTTTGGTGAGAAAGATAGTCTTGAATCTGACAAAATCTAAACACAACAGCAAGTGAAACCTGATCAAGGATCTGCAGTCGATTAGATTAAAAAAACAAAAGAAGATAAAATCAATAGTTCAACTGGAGATAAATAATCTTCTTAGCAACAACAACAATCAAGTTAAAAGAACAATGAGAGACCTTAGAGAAATAGAGGATTCAACAAACAACCTGAACAAGCTCAAAATGAAAAAGGATAAAAGAGAGAAGAGGGAAAAAAACCAAATACTCACTTAGTGTGGGTTCAGAAGTAAGTTGAAGAAACTGGCGATACTGCAGTAGACGCCAATGGATTTACAACTGTAAAAGAATCTTAGATAGATAAAAGTGAGACACAATAGAAAGATTGAAATATTTAATTTTTTGCTATGAAACTTTGCAAAATTGTTCTCTGTTTTACTTTTTTAGTTAAACTTTTTGGTTTTAATTTTTGACCTCTAACTGATGGTCAAATAGTTTCACTAAAAGATGTGGTAAAATCAATGAATTATTGAAGGATTTATCGATCAAACAATGAATTAGTTATGACAATATAGAAGGTTAGAAAGATCAAATGAAAGTAGCTTTATCCTTGGAGTTGATCTGCATTTTGATAAGGATCCTAAAAATGAACCATTTTAACTGATGGCATGGTGCAAGAATTGTGGTGAATTTGATATTATCTGTGTTTTATAAGATTATCCTCATTTATTGGAGTCTTGTTTGTTTGCAAGTGCGATGATTTCTTGGAATTCTTCGAAGTTAAATCGTTCCATGTCGGACGTTCTGTTGAGGACATGCACGTGATGGATCATAGTTTAAATGTCTTCCGTTGACATATTTTCACAGAGTTCATTCGCTATTTCTTAGATTTCATGGCAATCGATGTAGCCATCACCATCCTTGTCGTAGAGGTCAAATAGCTTCTTTTATCCTCTTTCGGTTTTGATGTCTCCTAATTTATCTGTAACTATCACTACGAATTCAATAAATCCTATCTATTCAACGGTCTTTTCATCGCAGTATTTCACTAAATCTTGAAGCATTATTTTGACATGCTAGTTTCTATCATCTAAGCCTAGACTCTCTAATGCTTTCTTGATTTCGCGTGGATTAACTCTTCCAGTTTTTTATTCATCGAACAAGTCAAAGCAATCTTACAATTCTTTTTCTTCTTTTTCTCCAAGCTATAAAGCAGCATAGTCCTTCTCAACCTAGGCGAGGTTTACTTTACTTGTCATGTTTTTTCTTTTGCGATTTTGTGAAGGGTAAAATTTTTAATAAACTGCTGCTGTTTTGTTTTGTAATTTTCAAATGATCCTTAACAGATTTATTTGATTCTTAAGATTCTGTATGGTTAAAAATATTTGAATTATGTCAGAGGAACTGATCATCCAAGAGTTTATGAATAATATTATCAAGTGTGAATTCTTTTATTATTCCTTTAAAAAGCTGTTTGTTGTTTGAACATCACTTCAATTCGATGGGAAGAATTAATTGAATTTGCAATAAATTTTTTTATATTTTTAGAAGATTTTAGGAATTATTTGAGGTATAAAATGAGGTTTAAAAAATGAATTCACACGGATATGTAGTTTTATTAAATACATTATGTCTTTATTGGGATCTCCATTTTATTATTATTTTATCATAACTCAGCAAAGCAAGAGTAAAAACCATCTTAAATTGTGTTGTTAAATGAAATCTAACTGGCTACATTAATAAAAAACAAATCTAATATTCTGGGATAGCTAGAAACTTTTAGTTTCAAAGAGATTATTTTGCAGTTTTAGGATTTATTTAATCGATAAATGTGGCTTTGAACATTATTAATCTTTAGTTAACTCAATAAGAATACCTACATATTGATATTTATTGCATTTATTCTCTTTTTAAATACTTTTAGACTATTCTATCAAATATCTTCATTAATTTATATAAAAAATGATAAAAAATCAAAAGGCTAAGCTAAGTTATCCTTATTTTCAGCAAAGTTTCCAAATACTAATTTAGATTTTTGTTATTTATTCTAGAAAATACCAATAATTATTTTTCCTTAAAAGAAAACAATCTTTTGCATATATATTTGTATTCTTATCTATTTATCCTCAATTAATCCTCCTTTAAGCCTATATTTTTTTGTTTAATTCTAATCATTTCTACTGACTTAGTTTATTTCAGTGCGTTTCTCAAAAAAATATTTCCTAAAAAATCTAAAATACTATCAAATTTATCGAGAATCTAAACAGAAATGCAAAAAAGGAAGAAAAAAAAACAAATTAACAATCAATATTTCGTTTCCTTAACTTGAATCAACAGATAATTAATGAAAAATTTAATCAATTTGCTCTTTAATGACATCATATCTCTGAAAATTAGGAAAGCTCATGAATGAATTTATTCATAAAAAAAGAGTGTCTGTCTATCCCCAAAAAATTAGGAGAGCGATTTCAAAACAATTTGATCTTAATTTTGAATAAGCTGCAAATCCAACCACTGATTTACCCTAATTCAAGAAAAATTACGATACAAAATAGCAAAATTAACATGCGCACTGCGGAGACAAAAATATTCCTAGATGGGAGGGAAGGCCTTACTTTTAAACAAGTGATAATCAACGAAAGGAAAACTCCCAATCGTTTCTTCGTTTTCATCAAGAAAAAGATTTTAGTTTATTATTATTGTTACCCTTAGTTTGTGTTTTATTTTCGAAGAAAGTAGAACTTATTTTGCAATGAGCAACTGGTTGCTTTTTAACATATGACATTTTCTGAAAATCAGCTTAGAAATAAGCAATTCAATGCCTGTAATACAATGTAATAGCTCGATTGGAGAGGTTTAAATGGGTCAAGGGAGTATTAATACAAGAAACCTATCTCTAAAGCTTGTTAATTACACTTTACTCTGGTAGTAATTTTTTGCTTAAATTCATTTTTAAGCCTTTTTCTATGTTATTTTAGCTATTCCAGTTACTTGTTTTCAGATAGTTTTTCAGAGTTTACAATTTCAAGTAAAAAACACTGTCACATACTCGAATTTAAAGTCACACTGGATTATATTTGCTGAAGTTATCATATTTTTAAAAAACATAAATACTCATTTAGAAGTTAGATTTTGTTGTTTTTTCCAAGATATTTCAATCATATAATAAGCAAACCAAGTAGTCTCAAAGCGCAATAATGATAAACGCCAAATGAGAAGAAGCAGACGCAGAAACAGAGCGGAAATATAAATATAATTTGGCTCTTCACAACAATTTAATTGGTTTGACTTTTTGATAAAAAAATAATAATAAAGAGATGAAAACAAGAGAGGCTAGAGAAATTTCGAGCAGCGGTGGGAGAACTTAAGGCTAATCAGCTTAAAGTGGTACTACTACTGGGTATGATCAAGACTATCAAAACCAATGAATAAAAGTCGAAGATCACTAACTAAAAATAGACAAAATTTTCTAAAAGCTTCCGAAAAACTTAATTTTTTGAGTGCTGAGCCATGCAATTTTCAATCATTCATGAACACTGATTGAATAATAATAAATCTGACCACTTTAAGTAGCTCCCTACTTGAAGCTTACTCTGCACAAAGCAACACAGATAGATTCTATCTTAAATTAAGACTAAAAGTATAATAAGTCTGAGCTGGCCAATGAAGTTGAGGTGAAATTTATAAAAAAAATAATTGAAAGAGAGTAAGTGGGTTCAGGGAGGAGGGGAGGGAGATCGAAGGCCTGGCTAAGAATATTCAATCCAGAAATTAACAAAAAAAACCTGAAAATGCTTTTGGAATATTTTGATAAATGATTATTTTCAGAGCAGAATCAATTTGAGAAATCGAAGCAATTTCCCACAAAAAGAGTTCATTTCCAAATGGAAAAATGTGAGCTGCAGTCATCGAATATTACTTTGGAGGAGTCTTAAAGAGGATCCTCAGCAGAATTCTGCCTTCCTGGAGATGTGAAACTCTGTTTCGATTCGTTGATCCCTTTCAATGAGAAACATAACCAGCAGGCAGCTAAAAGTATTCATATTTTTCCACAAAGACACTTGAGTAGTGACAGCACAAATGAGCAAACAGAAATGTGTGAATTTGTCGTAAAAGTACCTGCTTCTACTACTGCTTCTTTAGCATCTCTGACTGAGTTAACCCCGCAGAATATGAAAGATTCCTAAACAAATTCTTCCTAACAAAAAGTATCAGTTGTGAAGACGGATTCTCAGTTTATTCAGTATGAGTTGTTGTGCTCCATGAACGAAGTCAAAACAGACTATTCCAAGAGCAAAACAACTTTAGAATCGATGCTTGAAGAACATCTTTCACAACGACAATGCAAGCTTGAAGAAGACGAAGACAGGATAAAAAAAGCGCTGGAAACAGTCAGAGCTTACTGCAATTCCATGATCGAAGTTGAGCAAGTCATGCGATCATCTTAAACCGAATTAATCTCTGACAGAATCGTCGCGGAATTCTAAAAAAACTTAAATCTGCAGAAATCTCAGCTAGCTTAACATCAGCAGAAACTCTACATGTACTCAGTGTTCGTGCTAGACCAGCAGAAAGTCTACTGTGAATTACTAAAAGGCATATCCGTTAATCTGCTAGAACTGTTGTAATACTCAACTGGATCGTTCACAGAGTAACTCTTGAGATTAGGAAATACTAATCTCTTTGATTCCTAATCGAGTACTACTCTGACCTTATCCCGCATGCAGTAATATGTCGAAGCACAGTAGACGAATAACTTCGAAGTCTCAAATGAAAATAACCTCATTCTACTACAGGCAGATGGAAAACAAAAACTACCAGTTTCAACGAAGAGTCAAATTATTCCACTTTGCAGCTCAGCAATTCCAAATGGACACAACTTCTTCTTTGCGTTCATGCATGTAACTCAAGTGATCTTGGATGAGAACCTAAGCAAAGATAGATCAAATAGTCTCTTCAATCCATCAGTATCATAAATATCATCATACACTCAAATACCTTCTAGCTCGAATCTAAATACAATTTAATCATAACAACAAGCTTATCTCCAAAGTTGCAATGAACTCTAAGAGAAATACTACTCTCTCGGATAGCAACGCAAAAAACGATACCGCAAGACGAAGCTCTAAGTCGAGCAAGAACTCAAATACTATTTAGCTAAGAATCTCTCAAACGTAAATTGACACAAGAAAACTGTTTGAAGATCGATAAAATTAGCTATTAAAAGCACAGCCAGCGGATAAATAGATAATTATTATTAGAAATAACAATACCCAAGCATAGTAGTAATAACAAAAAACTAAAGCGATTTAGCAACCAGCCCACCATCATCATCATTCTTCTTCTTATTCAACCTCCAAATAAAACTTCTTTTATTTCCCACCAAAGTCATTTTTATTATTTTATCAAATTTCGTAACAAATTATAACAAATTATTTTTACCACTCTCATAGTCTTATCCATTTATCCCAATCCATCCTTGTGTTTGTGTGTGTGTGTGGTAACTATGTAATTATTACAAACAATTATATTATGTAACAAATTGATTCGGCAACAATTTTTTAATTTTATTTGATCTTCCCTGTTCGTATCGCATTTGAATTAAATCTTTTATTATTTTTCTTTCCATATAATTTTCGAATCAATAAAGCTCCTGTAAGGTTGTAAGCGTTTATCATCTGAAAATTCGCTAGGGGAAGCATAGCTGATTAAAACTCCTTCGATTCGCTCACTCCCTGAAAAATAGTCTAAATTTATTTTTTTATGCGTTTGAAGAAAATATTGGATTTGGGAGAAGAAATTCTCAGAGGTTATATATCATCTATTGTTTAAATATGCTAAATATTCTTGGTTAAATCTTTTTAATTTCCTCGAGTCAACTCAATAGCTTGAATTTAGGGTATTTAAATGGGCGTTTCTTAGGGTGTATTTGGTTTGCTAGTGATTGAAATAAAATTAAACTGAAATAGAAAACTCCCTCAGTGCGTTCATTTGTATTTTTTGCACTGAGATATTCTTGATTATTTTAAAACTAATCCTATATCGGAGAATTTTGGCTGGTATTCGGGAATATTTAGGGGAGAAATGCTTCACAGGAAATTTAAGTATTTTCTTAAGATATTTTATAAAATAATGATAAGAGATTGAAGTTTGAACTAAATTAGATGATAGATTCAACTATTCATTGATTCTTATTGTTGGAGTATGTCTGTGTTATGATGGCACATTTAAGTCATTCTTTTGATGATTTTCAGTGAAAAAAGTGTAGTCTCTATGTCATTTAAAGAAATTATTTCACATCAAATCATTGAATATGTAAGCCACTCAAATTATTGTTAATTATTCGATTGAACTCTTAAGATAAATGCTGTTTATGTTGATATGAATGAATGCTAAAATATTAAAAATAATTGAGACAATTAGCAGAAATTAGCATTCATTTCAATAAAAATCTGATCAAGGGCTAATTTTTATTTTTATTATTGATCTATTATGGAGAAAAACAAACCCAAAGATAATCATTCCTATTCATAAAATATGTATTTAAGACATAATTGCTGTGATTTCCGATCTTTCGATCTTTAGAAAAACTAAGAAATCACATTATTAACCAAACTTAAAACTTCAAGTTGCGATTTGCAAAGATTCAAATACAAAAAGCATCCGAATAGTTAGTATAATTTATATTTCTCCACCTCTTCTTCAATTGTTCTATTTATTGGGAGAAACAGCATATATTTCCAGCAGTCCGTTATCAATGGCACATGCTAATAATTTGCTATCTGGGAAGTATCTAATTTTCGTGATTCCGTCCTTCTTCTGTCTTGCTATATGCACTCTTTTAATATCTGCTAAGCTCCAAAACGATACATATCCACTCGGCTGCTCTCCCCAGATGCTGACTGCTAGAGCATTTATTGGCAGTGGAATATACTACAAACTTGAAATGCAATGGCTCTCTTGGAATTCCATAATTATCGAGTAATCTGCGAGTGACCATATTTTAATTGTTTTATCATCAGAAGCTGTCGCAAAGCACTCCTCCCCTGCATGCCTAAGGAAAAGTATCTCGTTGATCGTATCTGTATGTGCACTTGCTTTTGTGCTGAGTAATTTCGATTGGGATATTTTCCAAACTGATAGATTCGACTGCGCTGCAACGAGAAGGAATTTCTTGTCAACGATAACACGCAGACAACTGATTCTCTCTTTCGAGCATTACATCGTTTTGATCTTTTACCCACTGGAGACACTCCATATCACAACATCTCCTGTTTCCAACCCAATCAGTACTTGATCTTCAGCTTCAAAGAACGCGCAACATTGAACTTTTTAATCATGCTATAAATTCAAGACTTCTCTCCAATCATCGCCTCCTAGATCCTTGTACGCAATCGCCTTGCAGTCATCACTTCCGGAGATAAGTAAACTGAATGTCGAGCTGTAGGCAATGCAATTTATTTTTTTAGTATGCGTTTTCAATTCCACTAAGCAGTGTCCAGTAGTTGTGTCCCAAATTCTAAGAAAGTAAACAGGCAAAATTAATAAAAGAGATTGAGGATACATAATTAGAAAATATGGAGGTTTATTTACTTAACAAAGCAATCAAATGAGCAAGATGCAATGCGAGATTCATCGATGAATGCGATATCCTTACAGATACCTTTGTGTGCTTTGATGCTGAGTTTCATCTCCACTTAGAAACCAGGATCTTCATTAGGTCTCTTGAATCCATTATTAGCTGGCTGCTAATTCTAATTCGGCTACTTAACCACTTAATTAGCTGCTTAGTAAGCTGCATCTTCATCTTTCGCATTACCGAGTACCTCTTAAATAGGTTAAGCAGGCCCATTGGAATGTTTTATTTCAGCAATGGAGTCAAAGTAGTCGATTCTCCTTGGATTACTATTTACATTACCATTGCTATTCTTGTTACTGTTGAGATCTCTACACGAAGAATCACCGCTGGAGCTAAAGAGTTCTTGCAAATCTGAGTTTTACCTATTGATTATTACCGATTTATTCAGCTTATTCAATGATGTTAGCTTCTCAGCGTACCCTCTTCGTTAAATTGGCTGCTTAACTCCATCAACGTCGGGTTTCTTGAGTTCTTCTTTTTTCTCAATAATTATTTTCCCATTATTCTACTGTTCTTTGCAGACTGAGAAATTGCAAGTACTCTACGAAGGCTCTTCATCTCCTTGTATTGCGATATCCTTTATCTTTTAACCACTTGAGTCGTCTGTCTTTCTGGCAGCTAAGAAATTCTACGCTTTCCTGAGCATACCTTCACTATCTTCAAACGAATCTGCTGGCTATTTCTTTTCACTCTTTTCGATTTCCATCTCATTGATAATCACTCTAGCTAAAGGTTTCTATTAATTATTATTGTTGGTTTAGCTATTAGGCTTGTTATTGTTATTCATTTCTTTCTGCTATTGTAGTCCTTTTTTGGTTTCATTTTAGATTTCTTCTTTCATGGCTTGCAATTAATTTGAAAATTCTAAGTAAAACGTATTTATTTTTCCACAAAACGAATCTAAACATCGCTGAACTTCCATGAGGTTAGACTCAGCAATCAGTACCATATCTTCTATCACAGACTCTTAGCTTTATCCTGGTGATGCAGGCGTACGCTTTCCTGTTTGCTTTCCAGCATTCTCTTCCCCTTTCCATTATATTTCCTTCTCGCCAGCAATCACAATGTTTTCTGCTAGTTAATTCACAAGACTGCGTTGCTCCTCAGGCTTTATTGGCACTGATCTCTCTACTGATTCTATGATCTATTTTCCATTGTTGACAAATTCTTTGAGCCCACCATCAGCTTGTTCCTCTGATTTTGCTATCTCCACAGCACGTTCTTTAATGCTAGAAATCTATTCTTCATAATAAATCCTAGCCAAACGTTGAATGTTTATAAGATCTTCTTGCAATTTTCCTTGTTCTTCATCAACTCTGGTGATGATTGAATCATAAACTTGCTTGCATTTCTTCAGGTTGAGAGCTGGAGAAGCATTTGGACCATTCCCAGGTGTTAACGATGAATTCGGTAAAAGTTTAGCTGATTTTGCTAAAAGTCCTTTGTATTCATTGAGGAACACCTTTAGAGGCTTCTAAATGTGATTAGAGTGACTGTAGTACTAACATAGACAACATATTAGCCCTTTATGCTTGCAATTATTGTCTATGCATACAATATTAAGTAGATTATCCTCATGGCCTTCAACATCACATTCGAAGTATACAATCCTACTGCTACTCATGATAAAACTTAAAAATTCCTTCCTTCTTTTAAGTGATAAATCTCAATTGTTTTGTTTCAACTAATTCGAATCTGACTTTTTGATTTAAGAGCAAGACAAGCTAGAGAGATGATTGCGTCTAGAGTATCATATTAGATCTACTCTCTTAATTAATAGTACTTTAAAGAACTCTAGATCTAAGTGGGGAGTGATAAAATCCTCCTTTTGATTTCTGGCAGAATATAAAAATCCCGGCGGAATTAGAGATTATGAGATAATTTCTTTTAAATTAAAAAAAATTAGAATTGTTAGATTTAGTAATACCAAGCAGGAAAATAACTTCATTAGAACCTTAAATTAGTTGTATTGTTAGATTGAAGAGAACG
>Ga0302271_10003276_pt1 | contig 13822 bp, 6 predicted proteins | sample III_Bog_N1_1_FD_198767 | JGI IMG/M metagenome (GOLD analysis project Ga0302271, IMG submission 198767) | Peat permafrost microbial communities from Stordalen Mire near Abisko, Sweden - III_Bog_N1_1 | ecosystem: Environmental > Terrestrial > Soil > Wetlands > Peat | place: Sweden: Abisko... | reverse complement strand
GGACAAACAAAAACAAGTCAAATTTTTCTTAATTTAATCAGATCTTTAAAACCAATCTAATTTTGCGGCTTTATTCCAGAAAATGCTCAACCTTCTCTCTATCAGAATCAAGCTCCTTCTACTGGACAAAATCGAAATATTTTCCCAGTTGAAAAAAAGCTGAATTGTTTGTTATGTTACTTCTATGAAATCTATTTAAAATATCCTCCTTTTAAACAAGTGTTTTTATAAATTCATTTTATTTTATTTTAATGATTAAATAAATGTATTAAACCACTAGTTTTATGAAATCGATTACAACTTCATTTATGTAAAAACTAGGAGAAATAAGGGAGGGGGTACAACTTGATATTAAAAGAAGATAGAGAGCTTTCTCTCTCTCTTTTCTATCTTTTTGAAAGTAAAGGTTGACTTTCAGAAATATTGAAACATTTTTTAAAAAGGAAAAGGTCCCAAGATAGACACGATCCCTTAGATCAGAGATACTTGGAAGACTGTATAAACTCAAGGGAGTTTATGTAATCTGTTTGAATGTGTAAATTCTTCTTTGTGCTTGAGTAAATCTGATAAAGTAAAAAAAATGCTAGATCATTATGATTGTCTTTTTTAGTATGTAATCTTTGAATTGTAAATTTTAGGAAAAACAAAAAATTATTTTTACAGTCGAATCATTGAAGAACTCAAGGAATCTTGCGACATACTGCACTTCGAGTGCAACTTCACTGATCGAGTTCAAATAGAAGAACTTCTTCATGAATTATGAGAAAAGTTCATTTATTTTGGAGAACGTTGTGCTGTTGCAAGAGGAGACACTGCTGAGTTGACCCAAGAGAAATATATTTTCAGTGAGTTCAATTTATGCTTGCTCCAGACTGGCAAAGCAATATTAAGTTAGTGTGACGGTAACATAAATCAATGCTAGGGAGATATTTTTAATGCAGAACTAGAAATTCGTTAGATTCTATCGCATATTGATTAAGTCCACTAAGACATTAAGCCTGAAGATGAAGATTGGATTGTCTTTCATGTATCCACAGCCTTTAAAATATTTATTTTCCAAGAGTTGAATTACAACAGCATTCACACTCTCCAAACTTATTGGGTTTATCTACCATTTCAAGAGCTTAAAAACGTTTAAAAAAAAAAGTTAGCTAAATATCTATGGAGATAAAAAATTTATTTATTCTTTTAGAAGTTTTTGCTTAAATCTTAAATCTTAAATCACTGTGAGAATAAATATAAATACCTTTAATATTGCAAGCTCACTATTGACAAAATCCTATGCTGAATATTATACAGCAAACTCAATGTACTTGCTTAAGCTTTGCTTGCTTGAATCCTGTCATCAAATCAAATATTAACATAGAAATTATGAAAAATTAAAACAGATCTAATTACCTCTCGTTTAGCACATATGAAGAGTGCTGTGATAGCATAGAGCTGAAGGTTCTTCTCTTTGATTTGATAATTTGGTTATAAAAATAATGTATCGAAGAGCGATATTGCAGAATGCACAATTATTCTCTAGTAATGGAAATATGTTCCTAGCTTAATGATATTACTAATGAGTAAACTGCGTTTTTTAAATGTAAGAGTGTGGAATAATTAAGTTGTCAGGGGTTTTTTATGATAATTTGGATTGGATGGTATTTTGAAGTTGTAGGCTTTGATGGATTCTGAAATGTTAGCAAATATCCCTTCCATCTCAACTGAAAAATCCTAAGCAATGAATTTCTACAATTACTTCTTGGTAACTTTTCTTTTTTAAGCAGAGGGACTAGCTCTTATTTCTTTAGTATCTTTCTCTGCATTGAAAGTCAACTTTTAAATCTTTAGCCTTTTTCTTCTTTGCGTGCTGTGATTGCTAGAAAAATTCAACATTAAACATTCAAAGTCTTCTCTTGATATAGTTTCATCTTTAGTATGAGAATTTTCAGTTGATTATTGACTCGCAGCTGCATTTATTCCTTGGAAGAGCGCTGAAGAACTCTAAAAAATAAAATAATAAAAATAAGCAAGATATTGCTTTAGATTAAAAAAAAGAAAGGTAGTCTCAACAAAAGAAGAATGTTTAAGCATAAATAGCCCTTTTTAAATTGATATTCTAAAACATTCCTCTTTTTTTAGAAATTGATATTCTAAAATAATCTTCTTTTTTTGGTGATATTGAAAAAATAATTAAAAAAGAATTGTTACTAAATGTGATGTTACTATTTTTTTCAGTTAAATAAATTTGAAATACAAATAATCTGATTCAAACTTATCAAAAATACTTGATAAAATAAACTTAGCAAAATTGCAAAATAACTAAAAAGTACACTTTTAATGTGATCTAAGAACATTTATCAAGCTAAAAATACAAATTTACTTTGGAAAATGTTTGATAATGACATTTTAAAACTCAAACGAAAAAAGAAACTAGTTGTTGAAATTCAATGGGGGAAAACTACTTTCTCACTCTCTGTTTTTCTCCACTCTTTCACCAAAGGGGGGAATCCAAAAGATTAAGGCTCCGAGAAGAAAAAGAAAATAATATAAAATTGAGGCAGAAATTTAAGTCAATAATTACCCGCAACAATAATAATACAATTTATTACGTGATCTAAAAAAGACTGCCTGGAAAAGTTGACGTTATGAGTGGAGAATGATAAAGTAGCTGAAGTGGTTTAGGTGTTCATCGAGATCGTTTATGTCAATAATGACTAATTTTAAGGAAATTCCGTTCTTAAATGAGGTTTCGTTTATTCTTTTAATTCTAGAGGGATGAAAATTTGTTTGAAGTCTCGATTACTGTTATCTTAATTATCTGATTCTTTGATATTGTTGTTCTATCGAGATCGAGTCTTGTAGGTATTATTATTTGTCAGTTTTTAGATTTCTATTGTGTTTGTTGATTTAGGTGACTTAGAAATGGAACGTCCAGAAGGAACTCCTTATTTCTTAGTCTTTTCTGATTTATCGAAACTCTTTTTGCCCATTTTGCAGAGGCTGCTTTGCAGGCTATGAGTTGATCTTCTTCTTGTTGAGTGATTTGAAGAGTAATTGCACTTTCTTAGACTATTTCTTTCGTATTTTAAGAAAATTTAACAATTCTTTTAGTTTTCCTCTCCCAGCTTTTCAAAAGGAGTTCCCTCATTGATTTTTTTGAGCTGATGTTTCTATGTAATTTTGTGAGTATTTTTGTTTGTTTGTACAAATTATTAGACACGTAAAGCAAATAATGTATTTCGATGGCTTTTAGATCCATATAAAACTATCTCTATCTAATTGTCACGGCGAAACGAATCTAGTAAGTTTCTTGTCAAAACAGTGGTTGCGTGGATTTGGAAATTAATGCAGATTTTGGTTCTCTAATTAAAAATAATTTATTGCCCTTAATTTCAAGATTATTTTGGCAGATCAGATATGGATGACGATCATGAAGGGAAAAAGTCTCGAATTCGTCCTGCAAAGGATTGGAAAGAAGGAAGAGATAAGCATGAAGGTAACGATAGGAGGAATGAAACTAAGAAGAATAATGATAAGAGAAGGAGAAGTGAATCCAACGATGTGGGATCTAATCCTAGTAGAAATGGTGGATCTGATAGTCTTCGAAGTGATTCTTTAAGGAGCACTCGTGGTGGTGCTGGTAATATGAGTAATAGTAACAATTTCAATAATAATTAAAATACTGCCGGATCGTTAAGGTCTTCATTTAATAGCAATAACTAAAATATCAATTTTTCAGCCAACAATTCAATCTAAGAGTAACAACAAAAGATGTTTCTTCAGTAGTAATAGATGTAAAGAATGAATTAATCGACTAATACTCAAATGCTACAAATGCAGCAGTAAATGAGTGCAATGGGTGTAATGGGCGGGTTTTAATTCAGCCCTTTTAATATGTTCAACCCTTCAGCAATACCATAACAGCAGAGTTAGATGCTTGCGATGAATCGCAAAGTTAAACAAGATTTTCTTGAGTTTCCTCCTTCCAATCAGTAGGAGTTCAGATCAATTCTACTTGATTATTTTAGCAGTGAGCTCTTTGATTACCCTATGCATGCCGCTGAGCTGTTCGAGAACATCCTAGAAGCGTTTTCAGATACGAAAGATGCAGCGATGTTTCTGCGAAGATTGGAACTTACGCCATTACTTTAAGAGCTAAGCGATAAAAAAGCTATTAAGCTGGAACCTTGCGCTGTTGGCACAAAATTATTTGACTTTATATTGGATATTAATAAGGATAAAATTAAACAACTTTCGAGAGAATTTTCAAAAGACAGACCGAAGTGCATGCCTGTTCTAGATAAAAAAGCTGACTTAGCTAAGATAAGTACAGTAGCAACCGCACTTGCTCAGCCTCCTAAGCAAACAATATCAAAGAAGGTACTACAAAATTATTATAAAAGCAGCTAAATCTAAATGATTTGTATTATTAATTTTATTACAAATACAGGAAATCGAAGATCTGCTCAAAAAAGAAACAGGGTTACAGAAGGAAGTCATTAATTAAAGCAAGGAAAAGAGCAATCTCTTGAATAAAATATCTGCTGCAGAAGAGTAAGCACTTGCGAGCTTTAGAAAACAAGGCACAAGAAGAATAGATTACTGCGACTGCGGTACTCGTGATAAATGTATGCAGATTCTTAATTCGACAGTTCCGTGTAGTAGGGCTCATTTCCGAAAACTGATTCGACCTCACACTGATGAGAACCTTGGGAATTGTTCCTACTTGGATACCTGTCGGCATATGGATTACTGCAAATTTGTGCATTATGAGTTAGATGTTGATATGCATAACATAAATAATGATAATTAATTAGATACAGCTGAGAAGAAACTGAATCCTCAGTGGATTAATTGTGATCTCAGATAAATTGATTTTAACATCTTAGGTAAATTTAATGTCATCATGGCTGATCCACCTTGGGATATTCATATGACGCTTCCATATGGTACGCTCAAGGTATTTAACCTCAAAAGAAAAATTAGATAAGCGAACGATCGAATTAATTCATATTATATTTGTTGTATGAAAATATTTTATTTTAAAATTTGCTTTTTTGTTTTTCATAGGATCGCGAAATGAAGGCTATGAGAGTAGATTTGCTTCAAGATGAAGGATGTATATTTGTCTGGGTGACTGGTCGTGCAATGGAGCTTGGACGAGAGTGCTTAGCGAATTGGGGTTATAATCGAGTTGAAGAGATCATTTGGGTGAAGACAAATCAACTCCAGCGTATTATTCGTACTGGTAGGACAGGTCATTGGTTAAACCATTCAAAAGAGCACTGCTTAGTAGGAATCAAAGGAAATCCTAAAATCAATAAAAAAATCGATTGTGATGTGATTGTCTCAGAGGTTAGGGAAACAAGTCGTAAACCTGATGAGATCTACAATCTCATAGAAAGAATGTCCCCAGGTGGTAAGAAGATCGAACTCTTTGGACGCCCACATAATACAATGCCTGGATGGCTGACATTAGGGAACTAATTACCAGGGATTTATCTTGAGGATGAAGAGATCATTGATAGATATCGCGATGCCTATCCAGATTAAGATGTAACTGCTGAGATGATGGAGAAAAATAGGATTAGGATGAAAAATGAGAATGATATTGAGAATATTTATAACTCCCATATTTAGCCAATTCCGCCTTTCAAAACAAAATAACTCTCCAAAGAACTAATATCAGGGGCTACAAATCTCCTCTCTTCAGGATAAAAATAGCATGTCAGCAATAATATCCAACTTGAAGTTTGAGTTAGATTTTATGGATGTTTTTTTAAATGTAGGATTTGACAGATTTTATTGAGTGTTTTGTAAGATGTTTATGTAAAAAAAAATAAAACAATAAGAAATCATAAGTAAGTTAGTACTTATTTTAACCAAATCATATTTAAATCAATTATTAAGGTAATTTGCAAAAATATCAAATAAATTCAATACAAAAAGATAAGGATAGAATTTAGGTAGTATTTATTATCTGAAGCATTTAAAAAAACTTAAAGAAGAAGACAATGAGTTCCAGCGGCAGTAAGAAGGAAGATATTTCAATAGCTTATGTAGCTATTATCAATGATAAGGATGCACCTATTCTATTGAAGAATTATAACTATTCGCAGAATGAAGAACTAAACTTTTAGATGAATATCTTTGCGACATTGGATCTAATCGAAAATAGATTATCTAAAAAGCTGCTTGTTTAAGAAAACAAAAATCCAGTGAGTTCTTTCCTGAATTGCGTGAATTCAGTGTATTTTGCGGAGGACGAATTTGACATCTACGCATATGTCACTGTAGGTAAACTAAAGATCCTGACTATTTTGCACTAAAAAACAATGGCGAATTACGATGAGAGGCATATCCAAGCATTCATGAGTAAAGTCTACACTGCTTATATGAAAGACATTATGAACCCTTTTATTCCATCAATTGATGATCACAAACTTACCAATAAGTTCCATACTAGATTGGATTCTATTGTTGCAGAATACCAAGCAATTCTCAAGAAAAGTGTGTGAACTTGTAAAATATAATAATTAACATTTCTCTTTCAAATTTACAATCTTTGAAACAACGCAATGCAAACAAGTTTTTAAGTATTTTTTTTTTTTTCACACATCTTCTTACAATTCATGAAGATTTTTAAAATAATTACTGATATATTTCAATTCAAAAGTTGCATCTTGTCAGCATATTCTTTGACCATCATCTTGAGTTCATTCTCCTTTGGAAGTCTGAAAAACGAAGGCTTCTGAAGAGCTATTGTGATCTGCAAGTTTTTCCTAATCTGAAATATAAAAGCATTAAATGTTGTCTATATGAATTTTAAAATATTACTTCTTCACTGAGACCCATATTACGTAGCTTGACTGATCGTCTGTAACTCTCATACATCTCGTAGTATCTTCGTAGATGTTAATCCAAGTATCGTTGGATTACCTCTGAGAGTAATACACTATTTGATAAATTACAGGAAAATAAATGAATTTGAAATTTACAAATAAATCACAAATGCAAGAATATTTCTTACTAATCTTTAATCTTAACAGTTGTGACTCCAAATGGTGGAGGTTAGTAGAATGGGTCCTTTTGTCTCTTAATTTCCTATCTTATTTCGTAAAGATAATCACAATATTTAGATTGAAATTGTCGCACGATGAGTTCTTTGAATCTTTTCTTTTTAAGTTTCACCTCCCTCCATTATCTTTGAATTGCTATGACTCTAGCTATGACGAGATTTCCTTTGTTTTTAATATCTGAAATCTTCGAATTCTAGGTTAAGTAATGGCAAATAATTTATTCAGCATTTCTGGTGCATTTCTGCGATATCATCTGAGCGAATTTATTTGTCAAGATTTCTGTAAAGCATATTGCTCGCTTTTCAGGATATTAACCGAATTTTCGAACCATTTTTATCCAATCAGCAATAGCACGAATCGCAATGAACTTTAAAAAAAAACACAAAAACATAGTTTATTCAACAAAAAAACTCTTTATTTGTTAAAAATATTAACAGGTTCAATTGCATAAATGTTGGTTTTTCATCATAAAAAAGCAGTATTCCAAAATATTTTTACCTTTGCTTGATTGCAGACTCTTTTTCTTTTTTTAAGGTGATCAAACTTCTGCTGTATTACACTTAGAACGTTGACTTACTTAATGATCTTCAACCAAACTAACTGCCATAACTGAAATTTGGAGTTTCTCTCTACAAGTTTTCTCTTTTCCATTTGGAACTGCGATCGTAAACTGCTGATTCTATTTTTTTCTTCTACATCGCTCCATTTCTCAGTTGTTATCTGCAGCTTTCTCTCAATTACTTCATTTTACTTAATTTGATTCTCATCCTACAAAAAAGCAAAAATAATCTTAAACTTCTAACATTTCTCTTTCTGAACCTTTTACCTTTCTCTAAAGAAGTCTTTGAAACTTATCAAATCTATCTAGCATATTGTGCTTGTTTGAAAACAGAATATTTCTATTTCGATCTTTAAATTAACTTTATCTATCGCGCAAGAACCTATTTTAACTCTGGATATTACCAGATGATGCAGGTGGTGAAAAGAACGTTGACGATGAAGTCAAATCGAATAGACTCTATTTGGGATCGCTATTCGAAGATCTAAGATCTTATCTTATTTTTTCTTAAGATTATAAAAGCAGAAAGTCATCGATAAGCTTCTGTTTGTGTTTTTTGTAATTTATATATGCCTCATTCATTTGAGTTTTCATTTCTCCAAATGATATTTTTATTTTAACTGTCATGTCGATTTCAGGGTACAAAGAGAAGAACACATTATCAAAGTTAAAACTCTTCTTGCCACCTTCAGCATACAGCCTAAATGAGCGACCCTTAGGAGAAAAAAATAAATAAGTTAGAAAATCACAACAAAACACACTTGAAAATTTCTAAAATTGTCTACGTCAAATTCAGAATCAGAGTTAAAGGTGTTCGGTCTATTTGCAGTCTTAGATATGAAACCCTTGAGTTTATTCTGGTAACCTTCACTTGGACTCTTGATTTTGATAGCTGAAAATAGGGATAATATTAATTATTTTATCCAGTATGCAATCCAGCCCAATTAAAAATAAATCATTGTAGCACATTGAAATATCAAATACAAGAAGAATTTCATTCTTCTAATAAAATCACTTACATAGGTTAAGCGGTGAAGGCTTTACTCTCATGAATACTGTGAAGTAATAAAAGTTATGGGAGGAAAAAGTGAAGATTTCCGATTTAGTTGCACTGATTATATTTAAATGAAGCGTATCAGTTGCAGGAAAAAGCTGATTTGCAGAAGAAGTTCCTCTCGCCGATGAAAGACTAGGTTATCCTCCCATCAAATCGTTTTTTAAGTTCTTCGATTCAGAGAAATCATATTACTTATTCTCATTTAAATCGATAAGTTGCGCTTTTTCAAGATATTCGTCAAGGTATGTTTAGGAGTATTTTGAAGAACTCGATTGAATTTAATTCAAGATTTACAGTTGAGTTTATGATAACGGATGGAAATTTGTCGATGTAGTCGTTGCTGTCGCTGCTGTCATTGTCCGTCTGGGGTTGTTATCAGCAGTCCTAGGAGGTAACCTAATATAAGGCGATCTTACTGGAAGATTATTAATAGTTTCATTTGGTTGGGAGTTTTAGTGTATTGTGAATTAATTATTTGAATTGCTTTATTAAGTCTCTAGCTAGCTCTGATTAGTTTATGGCATAGTACTGGAGATGTTGTCTCGCTTGACAGTCTTTGGAAAGAAATTTTACATGGTTGCGCTGGCATTTTTCTTGTGATGGATGCTCACAATTGAAGATGATAAATTCTCTCCTTGAAGTTTGATAGCCAATGAGTTTTTGCGGCTACTTTAAGCAGTTTTGAAATAATGCGGAGCTTGTTGCTATTATGGTTATGATTGCTGCTGTTTAATGGTAATATGTTGGCTAGTATTGATCGATTGGTTACTACTGTTGTTTGTTGTTTTCTGCTTGAAAGAAAGTTGTTTTCTTGGGCTCTTAAGAGTAGAAGCTGATCCTAAAGGACTTGCCAGCTGTTAGGCAGATTTGACAGAGTCTAACTAGAGTTTATCATCTATTTGTTTGGGAGGAGAAGAGCTTGTTTCGAGAATGTGACACTTTCCACGGCGAGATCCAATATCAAATAATGTCCGCCTAATTGGCTCAACCATATGTATTTGCTGAGGAATAAGAGCAGAATATTTGAAATTTATTGAATTATGTTCCTTAAAGTTGTTTGTTTGATGCAATAGATTCCAAAACAATTGATTATTTATTTTGGATGGCTAAGTAATTCGTGAAAAAATTGCAGATTTATTGACTTGGAAAGCAAAATAATCTTTCTGTTCAAGCAATCAAAAGCAATGCAATGATTAATTGAATTTCTTAATATTACCTGTGAGCTTCTTAAACGCTTATCCTTATTTTGTTTCGTCTGCCCAGTAGATAAGTTTATTTTTTTATTTCCCAACTAGGACTGGGCAGAGCAAGCAATGTAATGTAGTCTTATTCTTTTTTTGAGAAAGCAGCATGGCTGATAATAACCCAATTGCATGTAAGCTAACAATAAAAATTATTTTGAAATCAGCTTAATTTTGATAGTCAAACTCTCAAAGAAAGGCTTTTTAATATAAAATGGCTTTTTTGTTTTTGACAATTTAGATACTTTTAGAACTGTGAAGACTTAAATATTCCTTATTTTAGTGTACAAAAATACAGACACTACCACTTCTATTTATTTATTTGTATATTTAGAGCAAGACAGCTTTAGAGAACACTCATGTTAACATTCTATGAATACTCTTAATAACTGCCTCTTTCTTTTCAAGATCTCAAAAATCAAACAAAAACTCCAAAAATGATACTGGAAGATCTATTGCAATCAGCAAAATTCTGAATCTCTGTTGTAATATGGAGAGTAATACACAACTAAAAAAGACTGAGAATATTGAAACATTAAACTTTGTAACAGTCTTATTATATGTGACATTAATACATTTCAAACAAATCTTAAATCTTGTAAATTATCAAGCATTTTGAGTTTATTTAAAGCGATTATTATGGGCAATCAAATACGAAAACTTTCGCCACAGCCGCAAGTACCCTGCACAAAGAATAGTATTATTTTTTATTATGAACAAAGCATTTTATTATTATCCTTCTTTTTTTTGAATTATTTAGCTTACTTTTGAATTAGGATTGTTGAAAACAAATTCTGCTTTCAAATCATCTTCCACCCAATCCATTTCAGTTCCAACTAATGCCATCAGTGCCTTGTTATCTATCACTATTGTCACTCCTATTTATTCAATACAGAAAAACAATTTGATTATTGAATGCTATTAGCATAATAAAAAGAAATATTGTTTTTAAGATCGAATATTCTCTTCTTAGAATTGAAACACAAAATAACTCATAAACTCAAGCATACCTTTATCAACAATGATTTCATCAAATTTATTTTCACTTGTATCTTAGCAATAGTTCATTGTGTAAGTCAGACCACTACATCCTCTTCTTCTCACTCCAATTTTTAATCCCTTCACATTCTCGTTGGTCTTTTTTTCCATTAATTCCTTGATGCGATCAGCTGCGCGATCAGTCTATCAAACCAATCATTTTTCTTAAAAACAATTTCTACTACAAATAATGAATAATTTTCCCAATATACTAGTGTAAGAAATGCTTTTTTAGGTCTAAGTTTTTTTGGTTCTGTGCTGAAATAATATGGCAGCTTTGGAACTAACCAAGCTTGATTTGTTAGAGTTCTCCTTGCGAGTGAGATAAAGGTCATCTGATTAATTTTCTTTGTTGCGAAAACTAATATTAATTAAATATTTTTTGGTGGTGTATTTGCATATTTTTGTGATTAAATCTTCGGAATATTCTTAATTGACTAATCAACTTGTGGATGATGAAGCTATTTTGAGAAGCATACAAAAGTTATTTAGAAAAAATAATTTAGGGAAATGATAGAGGATATTTATTAATCTTCAAAAATAGAAAAAATTTATGATTTAATTGTGCTATGAAATTTTAGAATTCAATTGAAATAAAGTAAAATGGATCAAGATTAAATACTAACAGCATGCAAGAAGGTTAAAAATCTAAAATAATTATTTAAACTACTCCTTTTTTCTAATTTATGTTGAATAAATCATACAAAGAATATGATTGTTTGTTCCTTTTGTAACATCTCTGAATTCAATCAAATGGTATTACAAATTACAAGGTAATTGCTATTTGAATATCTTCAATGATTTTTTTATCTGAAAAATCCAAAAGACTTGATTGCATGAGAAATTATTTATTTATTTTTCAGCAATCACAGCAGAATCGAGAGAGAGACCAATCAGTTCAATTGTATGTATCTTGTATTGTGACCTTCATATAAAACGATATGATTAGGTGACTTGGCAGCAGTTCTGTTCTTGATTCCTTTGAAAAAATCACAAAAGGGGAAAAGAAAAGTGCAAATCTTAATTTTTAAAAAGAAATAATTTAGACAAACAATCAATAAAGTCACTAAACAGACAAAGATGAATTATTTGGATGCCATTAAGGAGAATCAAGGAGGATTCAATTTCGATTTCTGTTTGAGAAACAAATAACTTGAAGCTAAGAAAGTTATCTCCAGCCCTCACCATACTAAAACAGGCACAACCATTGTTGGATTAGTCTACAAGGTAGTTTATGATGATGATAATATGGATTGGCTAACTAGATAATTAGCACACATTTGCTTCTAAAAAGGCTAACTTTTTGTTTAAATATTGTCTCAAAGGATGGTGTAGTACTTGGAGCAGATACTAGAGCTACAGCTGGCACAATCGTTGCTGAAAAGGCCTGCTAAAAAATTCACTACATTTCACCAAATATGTACTGTTGCGGAGCTGGAACTGCTGCAGGTATATTTTTATTAATTCAATTAAAAGAAAAGCAGAACAAAGTTATGCTAAAAGCATTACTAGACTGAGTGATCCTTTCTTTTGAAAGTTTCATGAAATTTCGGCAAAGTATTGGATTTGAGGTTAAAAGTTGAGCAACTCAAAAGCTGTTTTATTATTTATTCTTGGATTGATTGTAAAATGTTTATTTTAAATGATTTTTTTTGTTAAGACACTCAATGGGTGACAGATAGACTTTCATCTGAACTTGAGTTAATCAGACTTAACTCAAACAGATAATCTAGAGTGGCTACTGCTGTTACTAGACTCAAAGAGCATCTTTACAAGTATAAAAAATTGTTGTTTCTTTTCCCTTTTAAATTAAAACATTTTTCAAATTACAAGATATCAAGGAAATGTCGGAGCAGCCTTGATCTTGGGTGGTATTGACTCACAAGGACCTTAATTGGTTACTATTGCCCCTCATGGTTCTTTCAGTTACCTTCCTTATACTACAATGGGATCTGGTTGTCTTGCTGCAATTGCAACACTTGAATCTGGCTACAGAGATGATCTCACTGTACTTTTTTGGACATTTTCAGCTTAGTAATGAGATTGTTTATAATAATTTTGATTATTTAGGAACAAGAAGCAGTGAATTTGGTGACAGCAGCAGTTGAATCTGGTATTATTAACGACTTAGGTTCTGGTTCCAGTGTAGATATCTGTGTCCTGAAGAAAGATCCAAAGGTGGATGTGAAGGTCGATTATATGAAATGGCATAAACAAGATAACCACCGTATTAACCCTTCATTCCCCTACAACTTCAAGGGAAATAATACTCGTAAGCTATTATTTCAAATTTTGGTTAAAAATCAAATGAACTTATTTGAGAATATTTGTTATTTCTTCCAATTTTTAACTCATTTTTTTTCTTCATTTATTCTTAAAAGCATTCCTTAGATAATTCAATATCCCCATCGAAAAGTACTCTGTAGACCCAGCATCGATGGAAATAGAAGCATGAAATAAATCTCTGTTATTCGATATTTTGTGCAATTTGTTTTTTTTTCAGTCACAACAAAACTATCTTCTCTTCAAGAAACATAAAACAAAAAATATTTTTCAAAATCATAATGGATGAAAATACAATCAGTTTATTATTCTTGATTTTTCTTCTAACATAATGAAATAAGACAAAAAAATCATCTATTCAGACAATTTCATTTGAAACTTTTAGTTGCGAAAAATTAATATCCTATTCTGGGTAAGAATAATAAAAAATCCTGATAAAGAATATCCAGCAGGTTTCAGAGAGAAAGCATCTCATCAATATATGCCCGTTTTTTATTCTTTTCTTTCTTGATTTCTTCTTCAGAGCGATTAGTCTCATTGAACGCACGAAGCTTCAAATCATTATCATAGAGATCTG
>Ga0302271_10003274_pt1 | contig 13829 bp, 6 predicted proteins | sample III_Bog_N1_1_FD_198767 | JGI IMG/M metagenome (GOLD analysis project Ga0302271, IMG submission 198767) | Peat permafrost microbial communities from Stordalen Mire near Abisko, Sweden - III_Bog_N1_1 | ecosystem: Environmental > Terrestrial > Soil > Wetlands > Peat | place: Sweden: Abisko... | reverse complement strand
CTCACTAGGCGATATCGATAGAGGCTTATTTGCAGCGATGAAGCAGAGAGCTTAAGGGATGAAGAGAGATTTAGAGTCACTGCAGAATATTATCATGGCATCAAATAAAGAGATCTAAGTTGCCGAACCAGCGTTTCAGTGGGCTCAGAACAAATCCCATGTGTTTATCTAAGTCAAATTAGCACTCAGATTAGATTCACCTGCTTGCTTGAATTGCAGAGAAGAGAAGGTATTAATTCAAGAGAATTAGTTGTTCATGAGTGCGTTTGGTGTGATTTCTCACTCACCTGTTCGATATCTTCTAAATTTGACGCTCTCTGATAATATTTCAGTTAAAGATAGTTATTGGAATTATGAAAGTGTTGGTACGTATTTCTTTAGTCTGTCGAAAAAGAGTGCGTTAAATGAGCAAGACAAAGGAATACCAGAGGAGAAAGAAAATACCAAGAGCGATGAAAAGCCAGTCAAAACTGCGCCGATCGCTTAACCTAAAGAAGATGTTTAGACATTATGGCTTGAACTGGAGAAAGAATCGAAAAGGAAAGTACCTTTATGGTGGGATATGCGGGAAAAGCACAAAAAAGATATGGATGAGTGGATCTAACTGAGAGAAGAGCATGCGGAAAATGTTGAAAAGGCTAAGAGAGAAGAAAGGAGAAGAGCTAAGCTAGAAAAGAAACAAGCTAGAGCGAAGAAGGAACAATAAAAGGAAAGTGCGAATGTACCAAAAAGCAGCCAAGAAGAAGGACCTAAAAAAGAAGGTGAATCTTGGGGAAATTGGTTTTCAAATCTTGTGAATTGAAAATGAAAATGATGATAATGATAATAGCATAGTTGTTTTTGCTTTTGCTCAGTTTTTATAATCAGTAGTCTTTCACATCAATGAATGAACCGATATTTAAAATAAAATTTGAAACCATAATTAAGGAATATGAGATAAGTAGTTTAAGATAAAAAACATTTAAAATTATTAAAAAAATGTTACATTTTAGGATTATTTATTTATCTTGATGAGTACTGTTTTTCCAATACAAATAGTGATTATCTTTCCAATTTATCAAGAACTTCAATCATCTATTATTTAAAAAGCTTCATGCCACCATTCTTAGTTACTTGTTTTGTGTATGTTCCTCCAACTAAGAGTGTAATCATTTCTGCTCTGAGAATAATAATATTGAGAATAAATGGTATCTTTAGTTACCAACAATCAAATTAAATACTCTCAAAAACTTAAAAATACAATACAATTAGTCACGAATCTTTCTCAGAATCAATAAAAAACGTCCAATGAACTCATCACTAGCTTCAATAAAATCCTGCTAACTATTCTTCTGACTATTATTGAAGTACTAGATATCAAATATCGCTACAAACTGTTACTCCTGATGTTGAAAGTGATCTTTACTAAGCTCTCCCTATTCAATTAACATTATTTTGTTTAAACACCTACACATTTATTAGCATCTTTTGTTTTTTAGTTTTTTACAATAACTAACTATGAAGCGGCCTTATTTCTTACATTATTGGCGATGATAATGGCTTGGATCATTTGTTCTTTTTATTACCATAATCTAAATTGTATCTCAATTATTAGGATTGTAATTAAATAGTTATTAGATCTAAAATGAGTAATCTCTACACTAATTATGTTGATCTTCCCCCAGAGCAGTTTTAAATTAGAGTAAGCAATTTATGGGTAAAACTCATAATCTATTTTCTTGCAAATCGTCATTCTGACAATCTATGGGGAGCAAAAGCAATTGATGACGAAATCGGGGTGGAGAATGCAGCTCATTTGTCCACAGAATTCCAAGATTTATTCTTGTTGGAGCAGTCAAATACACATCAGATAGTTAAACTGTTGCTTCAAATGCAGATCCAAAGTTGCATTCTTTTTTTGTTTTGATATAACAATTCAATAAACAAACATCCAAAAAGTATTTTTCCATCAACAAAAAATAAAACCCAACAGCAAAGGTTACAATGAGTTCAAATAACATGATAGTCCTTGCGATCGTGCTGGTGAGTGGCATTGCATTTCTGGCAGAGAAGAAATCAGCATCTCGCACGATCATCCTGACCACGCTGGCAATAGGTGTGTTTGTCATCGCCCACTGTATAGAAATGCTAGGTTTATTTGAGTTACCTGAGGAACATTCCATTGCTTCATTGGAATTTTTAAAGACAAACAATGGATCCCTTGCAACTGGTCCTGAAGCAATAATCTACTATAACGAAGAATATTTAATTGTCGTATCTAATGACAGCCTGCTTATGTGGGAAATAGGTATTTTCTAGAACGCTCCAGATGGTGGTATATTCGTTCTGAAAAATCATAGCAGTCCCACTCCAGAGTTAATTTAAATGAAAATAGTAGGCTTCCCTTAAGGATTAAAGTTCCATCCACACGGGATATACATCCGTCATGAAGACTAACGACTCTTTGTTGTGAATCATTCTTACTCTAGCGGAGGTGGAGACAGAGTGGAAGTCTTCAAATTTGACATTAACACATTTAGTATCACATATGATTACTCAATACTTTTCCCTAAAGAATTCACAGGCGTACTGAATGGATTGATTGTGTTGAACAAGGGGAAATTACTGGTGACTAAGTATCTATCCACTGAGGATCCTTTAGAAGGCAGATAAACAAAGTCTATTTTACTTCAACTCTAATATATTTATCATTATTTCGCAAGTGTTAAGCTCACTCATGCTTATTCTTGCACTTTCAATGAAGACAACGCTCGGGAGTTATCACCTTAAAAGCCTGAATGCCAAATCGAACCATAATCGGCTTCTACCATGGCGAACGGACTCACTTGGGATAGGGTAAATATTTAGATTAAGCCTATTTTGTTTAATTTCTGTTTTGCAGCCTCTTTTTTAATAACTTTTTTACTTTTTTGGAAAAGAAACAAACAGTGTATATCTCAGATTCTTCTGAAAAGACAGTGAAAAGTTACCGATTAGGCAACGGTGGAATCATCAAAACAGGAGAAATATCATTATCTTTTAGTCCAGATAATATTGAATTCGATCCATCAACGGGAAGTATCTACACAGCTGGTCCAATTAGAGCATTTGATCATGCAAAATATGTATGGAACTGCAAAGCTGCGAATGGTCATCTTAAATAATAAGAAGATTATTGGTGTGCAGCTGGAAAAATTGACTCTAAAACTCTAACTTTTGAGGAAATTGCAGCTCAAAAAGGATCCTTAGCGAGCTGTTCGAGTGCGTTCGTTTCAGATAGCAATTTGTTCATTGGCAGTTGGAGTGAGAATTCTATTGCGCACTTGACTTTGGATCACAAACTAGTTAAATGATACAAAATGGAATCTGATTTATCTGAAATTCGTTCAAATTCATAGCAAAAATGATATGTAGAATAATGTGAAATTTGGATAAAAATTGTTATTATTTTTGTGTAATTTTTTCAAGGGGAAAAAAAAATATCAACATTTCTTATTCATCGATGAGAGAATGATATTCCGTTGGGTTGAGGAAATCTTCTTCATCGTAAATATGCGCTATTCAGTGACTTCACTGAACTTTTTAAGCATCCTGTAGCTATTACTTTTGTAATCAAATTATTTGACTGGCGAACAATCTTCCTTTTTACGAAGAATACTGTGTACGGGAGGGGCTATCTCTGGGAGAAGTAACGGAGAACCATTTTTGCTTGATTAGATAGAAGTTTTAGTATTTTTGATGATTTAAGTGTTTACAATTAGAATATGATTGTTGTTTTCCTCTAATTCTTTGAACCGCACTCTTTTATCTTGACTTGTTTGATTTTGCAGTTTAAATCTATCAGAGAATGCTGATTTTTCTCTGGAGTTTATTCTCACACTTGGTTGAGATGGCTGAACTGTATTTGGAGAGAGTGAAGTGTTGAGAATTGATGTTTGTAGGTCATTTCTTTTTAAAGATGATTTTTTAATCAAAGAAATAAGAATGTTGTTAATATTTTGCTATTCTTTACTATCTGATTATTTTGGGAAGAATTTGTTTTTAACTTCGATTACAGGATCAGAATAATCTAATGGTAGTGTGCTATCTGAAGAATGATCGCTAATATTAGAATTAAAGTGAATTAATTCGTTGTGTAATGGAGTTAATGAACGCTTCTATGGTATTAGAATAGAATTCGTTTAGGATTCTGGAGAAATAATTGGACTTATTAGTATTTTTTCTGAATTTGAATATGAAAGTTTTGTTTTTCGATTTTATTTGATTTCTGGAAGAATAATACCAGGTTCTTTAGAGTTCACGTTCTTCAATGATAATGAGATTTAGGTAGTCTGTGAATTATTCGATTGATTTTAGGTATCTTAAAGAATTCGAGGAGAACAAATTTCTGAATAATAATTCTAAAACCGCTCTGAATCTGATGAATCACTTCTATTTTGGTTCTTTTTGGTGTCCTCTTTGTGTTATTTTTTTTTGAGAAAAAGCGCATCGATACTTGCTGTCAGAGAATCAACTGATTAATTTATTTTGGGGGTTAAAAGTTATTTTTTTGGAGTTGTTGGAGTCTTAGATATTTTAACAATGTTACTTTATTATTTTGATAAATCTGAGAGAAAAAATGATTTAGGAGGGATATCATAAGGAAGTAACGGCTTTAAAGTAGCTTTTACTTAATTGAAACTAGGAGATGGAGGTGATAAGCATTGTAAGTGCTTTCTCTCAGCAGGGTTAGCACTATTTGTGGTTATTTTCATAGTTGAAAGAAGACGGAATTTTGAAATTGAATGGCTAAGAATTTAGCTGAAAATTTTGGAATTCTTTGAGTTTAAGAAAATATTTTTATCGATTGCATAAATTATTGTGTTTGGCATTAATGAACGACAGAAGAATGTCCTTGTGAGGGTAGATGTACTGCTACTAGTCGCACGGGATTAATCCTCATGCCCAAAGATTTCACCGATTTTAACAAAGAAATATTTTGATGCTGCAGAAAGAGTAGATGAAGGCATAACAATACTAGGATCTGCTGAATCTGAGTCAAATACTTAGCAGCAGCCTTAACGAAGTAAGTAAAAGTATGAGAGAGGTTCTCCTTTCTAAAAAACAAATTAATTTGCCTCAAAAGATAATTCTTTGAATTATGAGCCTATGTCTTTTTCGATTTCCTCTAAACTCACGAAACTTAGTATTCTTGCGAGACAATTATTTATAAACGTCTTCTTAGTTAATAGCAAATCAAAACATTTTTAAAATTATTCTGTGCTACAAGACAACACACTAAGCTCCGTCATCGTTATGACTACCGCTCCCTTTGTCTCATTTGTTTCGCCGAAACTGTCACCAGGTTCAATAATCTTTTCTTGTAATTTTTTCTTTTTCTTGGGTTGACTTTGACTTGTTGTGGTACTTTCAATTCCTGCATTTTCTTGTTATTTTTCTTTGCGCTTCATTATTTTCCAGATTGCCTTGCTCGTGAGTTTCTTACGCTTCTTGGGTGTGACTATTAACGCATGACCAGATAAGATAAAATATTATTTTGAGTTAGTTATAGTTGTTATTTCTTCTACTCCTGATAAAGTTTCAAATTCTAGATAATCTACAAGTTTCGAAATGTAATAAAGTAGATTGCCATCTGCTGGTTCAAGTTCATTCAGGTATTTGTTCTTCAAGAGGAATTCGATGATCAAAGGAGAATTGTCTTTGATTTGCCCTCTCTTGTAGATTTAAACACATTTATTGCAGATATCTTGGATTGATTATTCTTATTCTTTAGATGTTTAGATTTCTTATTGTATGATAACTTCATTCTGATCAGTTTTCTCTTCTACCTGCAGTTTCTCTTGAATCATGTCTGATTCGTTTGAGCGTTATGTCTGATGTTTTGTGATCTAATTTAATCTTTCAATCTACTTAATTTTCTAAACAATGAAGAACAAGTTGTAATACTTATCAGCTCAATCTTCAAGTCTTCTACTTTTACTCAAATTAACACCCCCAAATCACTTTAATTAGCCTAAATTCATGCTTTATGCTTCTTTTCATGAAACAATTTTGAATGGTAGATTGGAGAAAGTAATTAATTTCTTTAATTTTTGTATTTTTATTAATTAATTCGCAGTAATGCTGAGTTATAGTTCTAAGTCTTTCTGGCTTTTCATTGGGAAGATTTAATAGCCAATTCAGCACTGTACTACAAATAATTGTACTATTTAAATTAATTGAATTGAATGTTTCTCACTGAATTCAATAAACAAAAGATCCTAATGAATTTGTATTGAAGTAGATTTGAAATGTGCACTAAATAACACAAAAAATTATGCAATTTCATACTGATTTTTTACTAAATCACAAATATTTCTCTCGACAGCTGCGAGATCAAACAAACTCTTGTAATCAATCATTATTTCGGTGCTGGATTCGAAGGAGATAGGGAGGAAATTCCATATGGATTATAAGGTGAACCAGTGTAACTTGGAGAAGGAGTAGTCTACTTTTGGGTTGGATCTTTTACAACAGGAGGGATACTTGAATAGTTAGCGAATTCAGATGGTTTGTATGGACTGCTCGTGTAAGATGGAATCGATGATGGTATTCCTGCTTTTGGAATAGAAGAAGTATACGAATACGGAGAGGATGTATAGACTGGGACTGGAATTGAAGTGGTAGATGGAGAGTAGCTTGTGTAGCCTTAGCTTGGAGGTGTTTTTAAGAAATCAACGGTGCCTTTTTATGCGTCGCTAATGGGAGAAGTGAAATTTGCTTGTTTTTCTTTTTGTTCTCGAAGAATGCGCTGGACAAGATCGTCAATGTTATCTTTTTTAGCGCTGTCAACAGCTGTAGTTGTAGTAGTAGTAGTAGTAGTACCAGCTGAAGTAGGTTATGTTAGCCCTTAGTAAGAAGGAATATTAGTGGATGGAGAATATGCAGATGGTATCGGGGTGGTAGTAGTAGGAAGATAATTCTTCACTGCTGAGGGAGGATTATGAGATGAAAGAAAATCAGCTGGAGGTTATTCTGATGGGTGTTTGGACTTGACAAAATCAAATTGATAATTAAAGTCTGAGGTTGGAGCATGCAATGCTGCAGCAGTAGTAGTATTCTTAGATTCTTCTGGTTTGCTTGTTGTTTCTTGATTTTTCTGGGAAATGAATTTTTCTTGTTCTTCCTTGAGGAAATCTTTTTAACCTTGAGGAAGCTCTTTAGCTGGCTGGCCTGTAGGTGCTCCTTTCTTCGAGTAGATCGACAATTCTCTGATGAACTTAGAATCTTATCTCTTGATTGTGCGATCATATGGTTTTCGCTTGTTATCAACTAGCATCGTCTAAGTTTAGAAACTTCTATCGTGGATAAGATCAAGACTAACAGTGTCTTTCTAGTATTATTCGATACATTTTTTGACCCGATCAAGTAGGATTTTCTTAGTAGCAGTGATCTTTTCATTGTTCTTGGCATCTTTGGAAGCATTCGGAGTCTCTGAGAGACCTTTCATTTGCTAGATTTCATTCAGATTCACTCTCTAAGTTGGTTAATCGTTTTTTTTCCTATCTGAATCTACCCATGGACTGTATTGATTCGTTCGTTCTGAAAGAACTCCTGTGTTCTCTGGAATTTGTTTGTTGCTTCCGCTGCCGCTGTTCTCTGCCTGCTGGACTTAAGACGTAAATGATGCGCCCTCTGGAGCTGCAGCTAACGCTTTATTGCTGCCTCCTTACCCCGATGGAGAATCTGAGCCAAAGGAATTCCTTCTTGTGATCTTTCTGTTGGGTGTGTTTCCTCCATTTGGATCTAGCCTAGAATTTTACCTCTTGAGCTTAACAATGTTGGTTGTCTTTGTTTCCTGTGGGTTGATGACTAGTTAATGAGCATAGCAATAAATCGAAGAAGGTGTAGCATCTTTTGCAGTGAGTTATTCTTTATATTTCATCCATTCTTGAATTACTATGCCCTTAGGATCGCTAATCACGCTGAGAATCTTCTCAAAAAATAACCTAAATGATTCTTAAACGAAGTAAAAATCGCTGTTTTGCTGTAAATCCATCTTATTCTTTCCTTTTTTCCCTTAATCTTACCTTTTCGTTTATATTTTATTCCAATACAATTTATCAGATTGTTTAATCATCACTCGATTTCTCCCCCCTCTGAAATTCTTAACTTCTTCCCAGTCCCTTCCATAATACTTCTTCCAATAATCTTCTTTTCTAAAAATAAACAGTCTCAGGTAAATTTTATTTAAGCGAAAAGAAGGTTTTATAATTAAAATCATCTTGGTGGTTCAAGAATTATTTATTTATGTTCGATTCCTTGCTCATTTTTTATTTCAAGAGCCCCTAATTTTTTACCATTTATTAATACGATAAAACCATTATTTCAGAACCAAAATTGTAAATTAACATTAAGCCATTTTTTTAATAAAATGAGCAAGTTTAAAAGGATTCTTTTAGTAAAAATGATTCGTTTTTAAGGTTTTATCTTTCCGTTTCAAAAATTTTTTATCTGCTTACTCCATTTAATTAAGATCTAGGGCATTAAGAAATTTCTCATAAAAATAATCCTACCTTTCATTGTCATTTTCCTCTTAAATTTCAATTATTTCTTATTATCTTTGATGTTTAAAAAGATTATTTATTCAGAAAAATAAAAAACTAAAAGCAACTTTAAAGTTAAATTAAACCTTCCAGATGTGATAAATTCAGTGCTTCTGCTAAAACATAATTTTATTTCAATTTTGATAGGGATAACTTGATTGGCTAGAAGTTGGTGTTACTTTAAAAGAAACTACTAAATTATCTTACAAAAATAGTAATTTAGAAAGATGTTATTCTTTTTAATTAGCGGGATACTGGGATACTAAAATGTAAATTAAATGCAAAAGAGAGTGCGCTGAGAGAGGAGCATGGATCATTCTTTGAGAGTATCAACATGCATCTTGCAATATTATTAATATTTTTTTTTATTATTGTTAAGCTAAATACAGGGATTCTCGTTAGTATACAAATAAATGGCTCTCTTTAAATAAGTGTTCCTTAGAAGAAGTATTTTATTCTTCAAATTACTGCTTTGTAATGCATTGCGTAAAAAATATAATTTAATTTTTGTCTATTTATCAATGGTTTACAACTCTCCTTTAAACCACTCGCAGTGGAGATATTGTTAGTCCTACTATTTTTTTGTTAATCCGTTTCTTATTCCTTTTTATGATTTCTTCTCCAAAACAATGAGGCCCAAGAACTTTTAACATACTAATACATGTTGCTTCTTGTCTTCAAAAGACTCAATATAAAATGGCATTAATCCTTAGAGAACTGTCTCCCCTATTTTTGCTGTATTTAATTCAAAACACTTTTATTGCCCCTATTTTTTCTTTTTGTTGTTGTTGAAACCTTTTTAACTAAATCTTCAACCTAACTTAATAACACACCAGTGAATTATTTGAGTGATTAAAAAAATTAATTGCACAAGTTGTATCTTCAGCCTCATTGTAACTTTACGAGTTTAATCTGGGATCTTAATGCTCTTTAGTGACAGTTAAACTAATTGCAACTCAGGATCTACAAAAAATTGAATATTTTATCTTTTGGAATATGTATTTCTAAATCAAAAAGTTCTCTTCTCTCAACTTTGACACGTTGTAGGATCTGAAGGCTCGTTTATATGTTCCCCATTACTAATTAGAGAAAAAGGATTGTTTACCTGATATTTTGTTCAAATAATAAATACTCAACTCAATTATTCACATTTCCATAAAGAAAAATGTATTATCCTCTTTTGGTAATGACCCAGTTATTTCATCATTCTTGCTTCTCAAGCAGATATATTAATAAGATAATAAAAAACCATTATTTTATTGTGTTTTTTGGAAAATATTTACCCAAGATAATATGCAAAATAATGCCTTCAACCCATGAAAAAAAAGATAAAATCAATATGGAGTGCTTTTTCTTCTTCTGATAATTGTCAGATAAACTCAAATCTAAATGGATTTTATTGTTTATTACAATTGAAGAAAGATTACTTTTTTTTGCATAACTTTATGTCTTTTAGTTAAAACAAGAATTGAAATTATTTATAATAATTAATTTCTAATTTTAAATGAAAAGCTTAAGAAGATAAGTAAAAACTGATAGAAATAAGCAATCGAAAGCTATAAAAAAGTTGTAAGCTAAAGGATAGACTTGAAGTACAATTAAAAATAGCAATTATTATTTTTCTTTTTCTTTCTTTTTTGTTTTATTGATATTATTCAGTACAGGTTATCAGGTATTTTTTGAGATTTTGCTAAAGATTTTTGTAATTTCTGCCCTTCATTAATCTAGCAAGTCAAAATCAGTAAATAACTAAAGAGAAGGTGCAAGTTCAATCAGTTACATCTCCAAATAACTAAGCCAATTCTTAAAGTTTTAAGATCATGAATTACAAATTGAGCTTGATTTTTTTTTCTTCTTAATTTGAGCTTTTAACATAATGACTTGAATAAGTAGATTATTTTGTGAATCTGATTGTTACACCTCAATTCGTAACTAAATGTCATTTTAAATTCAGTCTAGTTTAGGAATAATATCTGATTGTTACACCACAATCCGTAACGAAATGTCTTTTTAAATCGAGTCTATTTTTGGGAATAATAGTTCTATTTAACTTTTCAAGTCAAAAAATCATAATAATTATGCCGATTTAGAGAAATTATCTCTCTTTTCCTTTCAAGTAAGTTACAGTGAGGGTTCTACTTATTTCTGAGCTATCTATGTTTCATAAAGCGAATCAACCCTAAAAACAAAGATTTTTTAAAATAAATAAAAAAACCAGTGGTTATGGTGGGGTGAGAGAGAGTTGCAAGAGGTAAATGGGCTTAATATTACCTTGAATTCAATTTTCAAAATAATTAATTGTAATCAGTATTCTTCTCTTAATGATATGTTAAATTGAATGGATATTTTGAAAATTATCGAGAATATTTAGACCTTCTTCAGAAATGTATTAGACATGTTCGCAAAATGTAATCACTTTACAATTCATTGGATATCTTCAGAATTAATAAAAAGTGCATTTTTCACATTTACAAGTTAGTTAATTGGAGATTTTTCCTTCTTATCATCTCCGTTGTTTACATGTCATTTAAACCATATTTTGACCTAACCACTTGATTGTCTCAATAGTGTAATCTTTGATCAATAGAATCAACCAACTAAGGGCATAAGAGAGCAAATAGGATATTATTTGTTTTTTTGAATTAGCAGCTTTTCAAGCTTTCTACTCGATTCCCAAGTGAAAATGTAATTTGTGGTAACCAAAAGACAGAAAAAAAGCAATGCAATAATAAACAAAAATAATTGAATCGATTCAAAGAATAATAATAATAGTCGTAGTAGCCATCAGCTGACCATGAATGCCTTGAGGGATTACTACGACAACTAGTTCTACATTTCCCTCCAGACACACAAACGCTCATTCTTTGAAGGAACATTCCTTTTGCTGTTCAAATAAACCGCATTGTATTATGTTTCCTTATCAGGATAGGTTGTAAATAGGATTGCTCAGACGGAGGAGTCTTTTTAAGATTCTTGGAGAAAGCTCTTAGATCTGGATGGTTAAGGTTACTCTCGCAATCACCACATTGATACATTGAAGCATATCGTTTATGCTGTGTTCGCTGTGAATGCAGTTCTAATAATCCTGCTGATTGGCGATTTCTTAAGCTTTGGAAGAAGAGACAGCCTAACTGGCAGCTATTAGAGAGTTTACAGTTATTCAATGCTTCTGTTTAGCTTCATTGCGAAGGTCTACAGTAATATTGTATTTCTACCGAGCATTTACACGAGCTTAAGAGTGATTTAAGAATCAACTGATGTAATAGGGATAGCTAACATCATCCTCACAGTGTTCATAAGTAATTTTAGAGGATTTTTAGTTTAAAGGGAAGGAAGAAAGGGTGGTTAAGGAAGAATGTGTTCTCATAATGAAAAAGACAACCAAAAAATATCTAAAAATGAACGATTTTGAGATAATTTTAGTTAAAACACTTTGATTTTTCATCCTTCATAGCAAGAATTGCTATTTCATAGATTTTGGCTTTGAAACACATTTAGCTTACTAAGGAAATTAACATAAAAAATACTGTGAGAAAAAAAGAAGAAGAAAGGCAACACCAGTTTTAATTTGATTTGGTTCTTTGATTGTTCCATTTGATTATTCCTTTTTGGATCTAACTTCAAAATTTAAAAACAATAAAGAATATGCTAGATATGCTTAATTTATTCCCCCCATTCTAGCATCAAAAAAAATATCATGAAGTTATTCTTTTTTTGAATTTTAGTTGTACTAGTGGTTATTTTGAAAATAAAACTGATTAGATTGCACGTGCACTGATTAAAATATCTTTGGGAGGAGGGGAGAGGATATTTGAGGGAGAATTGTATTAATTATTACTGAATGAGTTCTATTGAATACTAGTACGAACATGAAATTGGAATAGCCAAATTTTGGAGGAATTTGATTAATTTTGAACTATACACACACACAAAACCAGATTCTTTTTTTTGGATTTTTTATCTCATCTTCTAACAATCTTTTGTATTTGACACTTTTTTCTACAAGCCTTTGCGTTGGAGATCCATGACTTTGACTACACTTTGTACAAATAAGACTAAGATTTCTTAGCTAGATTTCCTGCATTGTTTGTTCAACTAGCAAAGATACTAATAATTATCGCATTGGCGTTCAACAAGGCTATTCTAAAATGGGATGCTTCAGAAATAGTTGTAATTGTCTTGGCAGTCTTCAGTATTGCAATGTAACTTATCTACAGGGAGTATCACAGCAGGACAGCTAGGAAAATACAAATGATTTTGGTGATGTATTTTGGTGTATCTGCTGGTGTTTTGCTGATCAATAGAATCGGATCATTGGATAACTCAATTTTTGTTTAACTTCTGTGCTATTTCCCTGTGAGTTGGAAAATTGGAATCGATCTGGAAGCTTTCTTTTCTGATCCAATGCGAGGCTATTCTAAATGGCTTCAAGGCAATCATAAGAACAGAAAGATTCGTCCTTCTCTGTTCTATGTTTAAGATCTGCTAATTTAGCTTGATAGGTTTTCGTTTTTGGACTATTTTCTGAATCAGCACTCCATCATGCTGGAATCCATCAGCACTGAGCACACTGAGAATTGCAAAAAGGATTCTTGCTTCTGCAATACTACAGTAAAAAAAATATCATAACAGATTTCATATTTTAAAAATCAATTTTCCCTCAAATTTTCCCCCTTTACAAACTTCATTTTTATTTCAACTGAAATCTAGAAAAAACTCAAGAAATTTGAGCAAGAAGATCGCAGGAAACGCCATTTAGTCCTTCATATCGATGGCATCTTCCAAGACATATTATCTCCTTCGAGCAATCTTATCCCTTCTCATTTCTTTTACATCAACTTTTTAGTCGATTAATGGCGTTCTAAATCCAATTCCTTATATTACCTTGAAACTCTTCGATGTAAACTCCCGAAAGCATCCTTTTTACTTAGGATCTACTATGCCTATGCTATGAAGAAAATCTACGCTTTATACGCATAAGAATATCAAGATTCTTGCAGGGAAGTTGTAGGGTTGGTCTTCGAAGATATTCTCAAAGAAGCCGCGTAACAATATGAAAGTTCATTGCACTTGAAACTACAGTTGCTGGCTTTGCTAAATAGTGATCATGTACATACACAATTAGTGTAGAAATGTGCTTTTTAACTCTACAAAGAACGAAGCGATTTAAGAATCAAATTAGGATATCTAGCAGGGATAAATGAAGCTAATTAGCATCTGAAAATGATCCATAATGGATATACACATAACTTCTGCTTGATTCCA
>Ga0302271_10003273_pt1 | contig 13830 bp, 10 predicted proteins | sample III_Bog_N1_1_FD_198767 | JGI IMG/M metagenome (GOLD analysis project Ga0302271, IMG submission 198767) | Peat permafrost microbial communities from Stordalen Mire near Abisko, Sweden - III_Bog_N1_1 | ecosystem: Environmental > Terrestrial > Soil > Wetlands > Peat | place: Sweden: Abisko... | reverse complement strand
AGTTTTAAATGATGATTTACTTAAAAAAATTGATAAATTTCTTTTTGAAAAAACTCCATTTAAAAATGATGACAGAATCATTATTATTGGATCTATTCCTCATTTAATTACAGGAAGAACAAATTTCGTTAGAGTCCACAGAATTGGTGCATTCTAAGATTTAAGGTCACTTTATGACCTCTCAGATATGAGCAAAAAACCGCCGCGGATAGCTGGCGGTTTTTTCGTCTCTGAAGGAAAGACATGGCAAAAGTCAACTTTGCTCAATCTAATCACAAGATAAAGAAAAGCTAGCAGAATTAATTCTGCTAGCTGCATTTCCCTTTTATTAAAAGTATCGTTAAATCGTTTTGAATATAATATAGTGATTGTATTTGTTTGGATTTTAGGTGTATCGCCAAATGGCATTAGACTTGTTAGATTAAATTTAATGCAATAGATGGTGCTTGGTTTGCTGTCGACAACAACGTTGCTGATGCTTGTTGCAATATTTGAGCAGAAATATATGATGAGGATTCTTCTGCAACATCAGTATCACGAATTGTTGATAATGAAGATGTGGTATTAGTCTTTTTTACATTCAGAGCATCGGACGCTGAATCTAACCTGTTTTGATAAGCCCCAATTTTCGTTTGACGATTTGTAACATTTGATATTGCTTTATCAATAGCATCCAATGCGGTATTAAAATTTGTGCCTCCAGTAGTATAATAGCCCTGTAAAGTGGTATTACTAACTCCAGTTAAAGCACTTGAATTAGCGCTGGCAAATAAAGTTCCATCCAATACAATTGAACTGTTTGATGATGAATCAATACCGACCTGAACATTGATTCCAGTGGTTTTACTTCCATCCATGAGATTAATACCATTGTAATCGGTACTCTTTGACAATCTGTCAATTTCAGACATACGAGCAGTTACTTCTGATTTAATAGCGGCCACAGCTGCTGTACCATAAGTTCCGTTTGCTGCTTCTTCAGTCAAATCTCTAATACGTTGAAGGTGGGTTGTGATTAAATCATAGTTATCACTTGCGGTAGTAAGTAAGCTTGAACCGATTTCACAGTTATCCTGTGCAACAGAAATAGAACTCAACTGAGTTTTTAAATTTGAGGCAACAGCATACCCGGCAGCATCATCCGATGCAGAATTAATCTTGTAACCGGTAGTCATTCTCTCAATCGATTTGTTCAAGCTCTTGGTTGCGCTTGTTAAACTTTTTTGAACAAGCAACGAACTCATGTTCGTGTTAATAGTTAGTGCCATAAATTGATCTCCTTTCAATTTTCTCCGCTACTACTGAGGAGCAGCACAAATATACATCCCGCAAGATCCATATGAATAACTTAACAGTCATTAGTTGATTGAATTACATCACCGTAATAAACAATCGATATTTTTTTCATACGTTAGACTTATTTGGGTAAATACTCCTTTATTCTCCCAAGTTTGAAAAATACGTGAGCAATGTATATTTTACGTATCCCCGATATCCTTATATTTTTATTATTACACATGTCTCTAAAATTTAAAGCCTTATTAGATAAAATGTGTTACAAAAGTATATATTAAATTTAAAAAACAATAATGACAATGATTTTAGATTTTATAAAAATTGTAAGAATATTAAACATATGTAAAATTTTGTAAAAATTAGTAACAAAACGCTAAAGATTTGAAAAAAAATGCCGATAACTAAAACACAGATTAAAGAAAGGATTGTATATGTTAAAAAAGATAGAAACACCTACATGTAATACCTTCAGTGGAGTAGAATATATTCTCAGAGGTGCTAAGAAAAGACGTGCCTCCGCAATAGCAAATGCAAGACGAATGAACGCCGAAGTGGGAGTTCAATCAAAGCTAGTTGCAGTAAAATAAGTGTAAGTAATCATTGGTCTAACGATTTAGTAAGATAGTTGAGAGTAATTTTAAGCGGGCATTAATGTCCGCTTTTATTTGTGCTACGCACGTAGACAAGGTGGTAAATGACATAATTATTTGCTAATAATTTTCTATGAATTTCACATTAATGACATACACCAGCAAATAATTCAGTGCTCATTTAAATATCAATATTACGCTTGTAGAAATGTTACATTAAAATTCCAGTTATTTTTTAAACACATAAATTTTAATTTAATTATGAATCGATGCCAAAAATAACTAGCTGTTCATTTAAATATAAATAGTTACGTGCGTATAAATAAGATATTTCAACTCTAAAATTTTTCATGCCAAATCCTCCTTTTCAAAATAAAAAATTTATGATACGATTGAAGAAGCTTAGAGAGGAACAACCTTGGAAAAGTGGCCGAGTGGCTTAAGGCGGCACCCTGCTAAGGTGTTGTATGGAGCAATCTGTACCCTGGGTTCAAATCCCAGCTTTTCCGATTTTTAGCATTAAAAAGAGGTTTGGCTTTTGTCAGATCTCTTTTTTTATTATATCAAATATTTAACTGTTTTTTAATATATTTAATGAGTTTTCAAAACTATAATTCGTTACAATCCTTAATTTTATTGAGATATAGGGCAAATTTTATTTTGTTTATTTTTTCCTGTAAAATGGAGGCATAAAAATTATGAATATTAAAAATAATCAAACTTCAGGATTAGCATTTGGCAACGCCAAAATAAAACCTGAAACTAACCAACCTAAACCAACATCATACGAATTATCAGCACATGATGATAAAAATTTTAGCAAGTGTTCTCAAGCATATTTTAAAGGATCTAAAATGAGTAATATAAATTTTAAAGGAGATATCTCATCTTCGGATGGAGAGATAATCAATAATACAGAACAACAAATAGCAGATTTATACAGAGATAAAGAGCGTGAATATTATCTATTTGCGTCTGCTAAACTTCTAGATACTTTTGATTCTACAAGTATTTACAAAAAATATCCTGATCTTCAAACAGATGAAACATTTAATGATATAAAAAATGTGTACGACAAACATCCAAAGGAAGAAAGAACAAAAAGAGTGTTCCAAAACCTTTTAGATGCGCACATTGGAGGAAAATTAAGTGAAGATAGTGATAAAATTAGCAATGATGAAGAAAAAATTGTTCTTGATGTATCCGATCTTGGGTTAAAAGATGACGATGATAAACCAGTTAATGAAATAAACTATAAAGACGTATCCGGCTGGTTACAAAATACTGAATCAAACGATACAAGAAAAGAACTAAGTAAAAAACAAAATGCAGCATTCAATGAAACTTTAAAAGAACAAAAGGTAGAACATTTTAATAAAAATACCGAGTTAATGACTAAATTGGGATATCCTCAACAAGTAGATTTTTATTCTAATATGAGCGGCCACAATTTAAGACATTTATCTAATATTGGATCCCAAATAATAGACAAGACTGAGGATGTTTACAATAAAAATATGGGTGAATACTTTAAAACAAGAACCGGAAAAGACTTCTCTGAAGCAGACAGATCCGATGTAGCATTCGTTATATCAGGACCAGACCCTGCAATGAAAGAAATAGATAGTTTCTTCCCTGAAGAAAATCTTGTTCCTCTTGCAGCAAAAACTTTTGATGGTCTTGGAATAGAGTTTTCAAAAATGTCAAAAAAAGTTGATTATAAGTCATTAGATGAATATAAAAAAGATGCAATAGAAAATAGTGATACAGAAACTCCTAGACTACTATTAGATATCGCAAAACGACCAGGAAAAGACTCCAGAGCGTATATGACTCCTGTAAAAATACCATCTGAAATATACCTATCTGTTAAACCAGAAGGAGGATTAGATGACTATGAAGCATTTATGCACGAAAGTGGTCACTCTATGCACTTTGCACATTCTAATCCTAAAAACTCATTCGCCCAAAATATACTAGGGAATAATACCGTAACAGAAACATACGCATATTTATTTGAGAAAATGTTAATGAATAAACATTGGCTAAAAAATATGGCAGGATTAACTGATAAACAAGCAAAACAAGTAGTTAAACGACAAGCATTATCTGATTTGTATATGGTTAGACGTTATTCAGGGAAAATGCAATTTGAAACCAATTTATACGACCAAAAAGCAAATAAAGAGGGTAAAATTGATACAACAAAAGCTGGAGAACTATATAGCAAAACCCTTACAAAATCTACGGGATTCAAATTCCCTGCAAATAAATGGGTAGACGATATTGATGCAGGTTTTTATGTCGCAGATTATTTTACAGCTTGGACACTTGAAGCTCAATTAAAGAATCACCTTGAAAAAAATTACGGTACAAAAAAGAATAAAGGTGAAGATTGGTACCTAAATCCTAAAGCGGGAGAATTCCTTAAAGAACTATGGAGCGAAGGGAATCCTGGACCAAAAGAAATTGCTAAAAAGATTGGCTCAAATGATCCAAACGATCCAAAAGAATTAATCAAAGATATCAATGAAAGATTTGCAGATTAAATAAATAAAAAAAGAGATTCAACAGAATCTCTTTTTTTTATTAAAAGACTATAAATAATTAAGAAATTATATATAAACTAATTTTCCATAATATAGTATGCTAACATCTTGGTATGAGATACATAGCAATGAGGATCGGGATATGAAAAAGATAATATTTTTTGATGTCAGAGACAACGAGGCGAAAGTATTGCGGGCAAATTGTAAAAACGTCTGCAAAAAATGTGGCGAAAATTGTAACTGTTTACTTCTTCCTGAAAGACTAGATGACAGAACAATTATCACCGAAGAAATGGCTCAGGCAAACGTCATTTCATGCTTCACTTTTTCCCGAGTGAGTGCTGAAGTACTCAAAAAATTTCCTAATCTGAAACTAATTGCACTTAGATCTGTCGGATTCAACCATATTGATATAGATTACTGCAAAGAACACTCAATCAAAGTTGTAAATTCACTAGGATATGGAAACATAACTGTTGCAGAATTTGCATTCTCACTAATTTTTGATTTGATGAGAAAAACAACTCGTGCATTCGTCAATTTAAAAAATGAACACCTAGATAAAGATACATACACAGGTTTTGAACTTTTCGGGTCTACTATTGGAATAATAGGAACAGGAGCGATTGGGGCAGAAGCAGCAAGGATCGCTCACGGAATAGGGATGAACATTTTGGCATACGATTTGTACCCTAAAAAAGAGCTTGAAGAAAAATATAAGGTTAAATATGTTGAACTTGATGAATTGCTAAAAAATTCAGACATAGTATCACTTCACGCACCATTAACGGATTCTAACTTCCATTTAATTAATGCAGAAAAAATTGCCTTGATGAAACGAAATGCTATAATAGTAAACACAGCAAGGGGCGAATTGATTGATACCAAAGCACTTTACGAAGCACTAATTGAAAACAGACTTTTCGGAGCAGGGTTAGATGTTTTAGAATCTGAAAATATTTTGACTCAACCTGATAAAAAATGGGATTTTGATTATTTAACTTCTGAAGATGTAAAGCAAACTCTTATCAATGAACGACTTTTGAAACTACACAACGTGATTGTAACACCACACATTGCCTTCAATACTGCAGAAGCAGAGGATAGAATTCTAAAAATAACAATAAATAATATTGATTCTTTCTTTGAAGATAAAATTAAAAACAGCGTTTTTAGATAGCGCGTTTGAGTATTAATACCAAAATCTATATTTAAGAATTAAATAAATTGACAACTCATCTTGCCAAACATATAATAAGAATGCAAGACAGCTATCTGTAAAGTTAATTAAGATGAAACTAAACTCCAAAAGTACAATATCATGTTTTTGTTTATTTATTTACCTCCTATTTGGAATTTTAAATATGGGTGGTATTGGGTTGTGCTTTGGGAGTGGAGAATCAAGACATTTTGGAATAACAATTTTTGGATATGAATCTTGCTGTAAACATGAAAACATCATTACGAATAACACTTCAGAAACAAAATCTCAATCTATAGCACATAACTGCAATTGTAATGATGAAATTTTAAAAGCAAACAACGCATCTCAAAATATTTCATCAAAACAATCTTTAGATGGGATTTTTAACCATATAAACATAGTTAATACTCAGATAATTGCATATTATATTAATTTTAATAAAATGGACCACAAAATCCCTATAAATACTAAACCTCGAATAAGGGATAATTGTCTATCAAAACTTAATACTGAAATTATTATTATTTAAATTTCTCCCATCTGTCTAATTTTATAAATTGACAGATATTTGCGTAGCGCAAATTTAAGATTATTTGGAGAAAATTAATGAGAACAACAATTAGAATATTTATAGTGATAGTAGTAGTACTACTATCACTTCAAACATCATTTGCTGAAACAATAACACTTGATAAAGCAATGGAATTAGGAATATTGAATAACCCTACATTAAAAGTAGCAAGGGCAAGACTTGGAATTAGTGATGCACAAATTTTGGCAGCCAGTTTGAGACTAAATCCTGCATTCGTAACCGACAATGGAGTTGCAGAAAAAACTTATAGAGCTGGTATTGAGCAAACATTTGAAATTGGAGGGAAACGTGTAAAACGGACAAAACTTGCCAGAATCAAAAAAGACGTTGTTATAGCAGAAATTTCAACAACTTTATTGGACGTACGATCGAATATAAGAACTTCTTTTATTCAACTTTATAACGCTCAACAAAGATTAGCTGCAGCACAAGAAATTTATGAAACAACAACGAAGCTTTCCGAAATAGCAAAGAAAAGACAACTTGCAGGTGATATAGCAGTTCTTGACGTTTTACAGGCAGAAATTACAATGGTAAAAGCCAAGAATGATATCCAGAGTGCGAAATTACAAGTAAACCAATCATTCAACACATTAACTGCAAATATGGGACAAAACCTAGACCGAAATATAATACTTGAAACTCCGGTTTTGTTGGAAGAATTTAATAATGCAAAATCAATGCCCAAAGAACAGAGCGATGAGATTGTTAATAGTTTTATTGAACAGGCATATTCTTCAAGACCAGAAGTCAAAACTATATTGAAAAATATAGAGACTGAAAATCAAAAAATTATTGTTGCAAAAGCGAATATCATACCGAATTTAAAAGTAGCAGTAGGTCCTGATCTTGTTTTGCCTGGTGCGGAAGAAACAAACAGTACGAATATGGGTGTATTTGTTGTTGGAAGTATTGAAATCCCCATTTTTAACCATCAACAAGGTGTTATTCAAGAAGCGATAGCCCAAAGAAAACAATATGAACAAGAACTAGAAGCCGCAAAAATTAAAATAAATCAGGAAATAAAAAATGCTTATGCTGGAATTATAAACAATGCAGAATCAATAAGAATCTATGAAAATGACCTTATTCCAAGAGCAAAAGATGTACTAAAAAAATCAAAACTCAGTTTTCAAGAAGGGAAAAGCAGTATATTAATGTCTCTTAATTCTCAAGAAGCATATATTACTACCCGATTTGGCTATATCCAAACATTAACGGAGTATGAAAAATCAGTAAGTGACCTAGAAAGAGCGATAGGAGCAGGACAATGAAACGTAAAATAATAATATTTTTAAGCATCAGTTTGCTAGCTATAACATTGATTACAGTACTAACACATAAAAACCAGCCAAATAAAATAGCGCAAACGGATTCTGACATAATACAATTAGATTCTGATGCCATCAGACAAGCAGGAATTTCATCAACAATTGTTGATGAAGCACCAGTTAAAACTCAAATCGTAACAACTGGACAAGTAAAAACAGACGAGGATAAAAGATATACACTAAACGCTATGGTCACAGGCCGTATTATTCAAGATAGAGTTAAATTAGGTGATTGTGTTAGACAAGGGCAAATCGTTGCCCTTGTTCAAAATCCTGAAGTTATACAAATTAATGCTAGTGCAATAAGAGATTTGCACGAAAACAGAATAGCAATAAGACAAGCACAAACAAGATATTCTCTTGCTCAAACAAATTACAAAAGAGAAAAAAGATTATATAGTCAGGGGATTAGTCCACAAAAGGACCTTATTCAAACACAATCTGATATGATAATAGCAAAAGATGAACTTATAAATTTAAGAGACAGAAGTATACATATAAAATCAGAAGCACGCGCAATGCTTGGAGTATACGGAACAGGGGCAAACCTGAATTCTGAAAGTCTAACAACAACAAGTCCAATAAAAGCTATAAGGTCTGGTATCATAACCAAGAAAAACATAACAGTAGGTTCAGTAGTATCCCCTGAACAAGTTCTTTATGAAGTTTCAGATTTAAACGAATTATGGCTTGATATAACACTTTATTCAAGTGACATTGCAAAAATTTCGGAAAACCAGATTATAGCATTTAAACCTGACAGCTACTCTGGAAAATCTTTCATGGGTAAAATTGATTACATTCAACCATCAAGTAATGAACCTACGCAAACTTTCATCGCAAGAGCCTTTATAAATAATTCACTTGGACTTTTAAAACCAGGGATGTTCGGTTCAATAATCATAGATAGTAAGATAAAACAAAATAAACCTTTTGTACCTGATAGTGCTATACAAAAATATGGAAAAGAAGTTTTTGTATTCTACGATTTGGGTGGCGGGAAATATAAAAAACAAGACATTGAACTTGGAGAAGAAAGTAAGAGCGGTTACTTTGTAAATAAAGGAATCAAAGCAGGTGATAGAATAGTTACTTCCGGTAGCTTCACTTTAAAAGCAGAGTTATTGAAAAGTGAATTTGCGGAGGAGGATTAAGCGGTGGAAAAATTTTTAGCACAACTGATTAAGCAAAGAGTCCTAATTTGTATAATTTTTGCGCTGTGCGTTATTGGTGGAATTTTTTCTTTTGCTAATCTTCCAATTGACGCTTTCCCTGATTTAACAAATAACCAAGTGCAGATTTTAACTGATACCGGAGGAATGGCTCCAGTTGAATCAGAAGAACTTGTAACTATTCCAATCGAATCAATAATGAATGGTCTACCAAAAATATCCCAAATTCGTTCCGTTTCAAAGCTTGGGCTTTCACTTGTGACTGTCGTATTTAAGGATAACGTTGACATATATTTTGCAAGACAATTAGTTAATGAAAGATTACAATCCGCAAGGACAAGATTACCCGAAGGTATAAATCCAGAATTAGGTCCTATTACAACAGGAATGGGCGAAATTTATCAATACGTAATTGAAGGGAAAGGGTACACCCCCGATGAACTCAAAACACTTCACGATTGGGACATTAAGTTTCAATTAAGAACTGTTCCTGGGGTTAATGAGGTTAACACTTGGGGCGGTCAAACAAGAGAATATCAAGTTATTATATCCCCAGAAAGATTATTACAATACAATTTAACTTTAAAAGAGGTATTTGAGGCACTAAAGAACAACAACGCAAATTTCAGCGGAGGAATAATTGAACATTCATCCGAACAATATGTTGTCCGCGGTATTGGATTGATAAACAGACTGGAAGACATACGGAACATTGTTGTTAAATATCAAGATGGATCACCACTTTATATAAGAAACATTGCAAATGTCCAATACGGCTATATGTTGAGACAAGGAGCAGCTACCAAAGATGGCAAAGGTGAAGTCGTAACAGGCATAGTCATGATGTTAAAAGGTGAAAATAGCAGAAATGTCATAAAACGAGTAACTAACAAAATGACTGAAATCAAAAAGACTTTACCAGAAGGAGTAAAAATCAAACCTTTTTACGACCAGACAAACCTTGTTGAACAGACTATTAAGACAGTAGAAACCAATCTTATGGAAGGGGGAATACTTGTAATTGCCGTTTTACTATTAATGCTTGGGAATGTCAGAGCAGCATTAATTGTCGCTTCAACGATTCCTATCGCAATGATGTTTTCTTTTATGGGAATGAAAGTATTAGGTTTAACGGCAAACATAATGAGTTTAGGTGCAATAGACTTTGGTATGATTGTAGATGGATCAATCGTTATGGTAGAAAATACGCTGAGAAAACTTGCTCATAATAATGGTGAAAAATTATCCACATTTGAAATTATTCAAGAATCATTGAGAGAAATGACAAGACCAATATTTTTTGGAGTAATGATTATCGCTGTCGTTTACATGCCTATTCTTTCCTTAGAAGGAATGGAATATAAAATGTTTTCGCCTATGGTATTTACAGTTTGTTTTGCATTATTTGGGTCTTTGCTTGTCGCTCTGATTCTTGTCCCAGTATTATGCAGTTTTTTCTTACAAGGAAAACTTGTTGAAAAAGAAAGTATTATTATACAGAAAGTCAAAGGACCATATAAAAATCTTTTTGAAAAAGCTTTAAAAAACAGGGTAAAAACTATAGTTATAGCCGTTAGTTTATTTTTGATTTCAATCTTATCACTACCATTTATGGGCACAGAATTTGTACCAAAATTCGATGAAGGAAGTTTTTCAATAGGCGTAATGAATTTGCCGAGTATTTCCTTAACGGAAGCAGTAAAAGTTACAACAAGAATCGAAAATTCTCTTAAAACCTTTCCTGAAGTAAAAAGCGTTGTTTCCAAAATCGGCAGAGCAGATTTAGCAACTGATCCTATGGGAGTTTACCAAACTGATATATTTGTTGAATTAAAACCTAAATCAGAATGGCGATTTGGGATGACAAAAGAGAAACTAGCTACAGAAATGGATAAAACACTCCAAAACAAAGTTCCAGGCGTTAATTTTAGCTTTAGCCAACCTATTGAAATGCGTGTAAATGAACTTGTTTCAGGAGTAAAATCTGATATCGCAGTAAAAATATTTGGTGATGATTTAGATATTCTGTCAAAGAAGGCTGAACAAATTGAACAAATTTTACAAACAGTGGATGGCGTAGCTGATATCCAAGTAGAACAATTATCAGGGGCAAAACAAGTTACAATAATTCCTGATAGGATTGAAATGTCTAGATACGGAGTAAATATAGAAGATATTAGAGAGATCGTCTCTACTGCAATTCTGGGGAAACCTGTCTCTGAGATTATAGATGGTCGAAAAAGATTTACTCTGAGAGTAAAATTTCCAGAAGGTAGCAATATGGACCCTAGTTTTGTACAAAATCTTCTTGTGGAAACAACAGATGGAAGAAGGATACCTGTTGGACAAGTAGCAAAAGTAACAGTTGAAGAAGGTTCTGAAGCTGTAAACAGAGAATCAGGACAAAGAAGAATTATTATTCAATGTAATGTCAGAGGTAGAGACATGGGAACTTTTGTAAAAGATGCAGAAAAAGAAATTACAAAAAAAATTAAACTTCCTCCAAACTATTATATTCAGTGGGGTGGGCAGTTTGAAAACCAACAAAGAGCAATGACAAGACTGGCTTTTGTAGTACCTGTTTCTATAATGATAATATTCTTACTTTTGATGGCAACGTTCTCATCAATAAAACGTTCAATACTTGTAATGTTAAATGTTCCATTTGCACTTGTCGGAGGGATATTAGCTCTGTGGCTAAGGGGAATGTATCTGAGTGTACCTGCAATAATTGGGTTCATTGCATTGTTTGGGGTCGCGATTTTAAACGGACTCGTACTTATTTCTACATTTGATAGACTCTTAGAACAGGGTCACCCAATGAAAGAAACTCTTAGGATTGGAACTGAAACCAGATTAAGACCTGTCCTAATGACTGCAATGGTTGCGACACTGGGATTCTTACCAATGGCATTATCAACAGGGTCTGGAGCAGAAGTTCAAAGACCTTTGGCTACAGTTGTGATTGGTGGGTTGATAACATCACTATTTTTAACATTGATTGTCTTACCAGTACTTTACAGCTGGATTTGTCACCCAAGAACAAATATAAGAGTAAAACTCAAAAAACAACTGAGCAGATTTAAAAATTGGTGCATACTAATAAAACAGAAAAATTTTTAAATCTGGAATGTAATAAAAATAAAAAAGGCCTAACAAATGTTAGGCCTTTTTTATTTTAAGTTTACATAAGATAATCAATAACGACCATACATATAGTAATCGTCATATAATCGCTGTTGCTGCCTCAGGATTTCGCTTTGTTGTGCTTGGATGACTTCGTTTTGACGTTGTTGATTTTTCGCATACTCAGACTGTCTAATTGTAGTGTATTTATATGCCAATTCATTCTGATTTTTTATATGATTACAATTAGACAATTCTTGTTCAAAAGAATTTCTACGCTTGACCCAATAATTGGTATTATTAGCAGCCTGTGCTTTTCTAAGATCAGGTAACACAACGGGAAGACCAACAATACTTACGGACAACAATACCGCCGCTAGTTGAGGTATTTTTCTTTGATAATTATCATATTCAGCACTAACATACTGTGGAGGACAAAATTCTTCCCACTGAGGAGGATCTATCTCTGCAAAAACAGGCAATGCCAAATTCAAAAGTATAATTAATGAAATAATTTTTTTTATAAACATATTTAATGTTAACTCCCCCAATAATATAATATATTTCCCACGAATTTGTAAAGCACTTTTGTAAAAAATCAGTTGCAAGACTAATATATATGAGTTACAAATTATCAATATATTGACAAATGAAATATTTGACAAATAATATAACTTATCATCCTATTAGAATTCAAATCTAAGGTAAGTATAGAAAAATTGGAAAAGATAATCTATTAAAAGCCTTTTATGGAGGAATATATATATGGGCACGGTATTAGTGCGATTAGCATTATTTTTAATTATTTTAACGTTTATTGCAGTTATTCTTGGTGAATATATTGCTAAAGTTTTCAAAGGCGAAAAAACATTATTTTCGTTCATTTTACGTCCTATTGAAAACCTTTTATACAAATTATTTGGAATAGATGAAACAACAGAAATGGACTGGAAGGCATACTCTTTCAGTCTTATTATTTTCAGTATTATAGGCATACTTGCTCTTTTTGCACTACAAGAACTTCAACATTTATTACCACTCAATCCTCAAGGACTCGGGGCAGTAAGGTGGGATACAGCAATAAATACTGCCGTATCATTTGTAACAAATACAAACTGGCAAGCATATAGTGGTGAAGGAACAATGAGTTACCTAACTCAAATGTTAGGAATGACTGTTCAGAATTTTTTATCAGCTGCAGCCGGGATTGCAGTAGCAGTTGCCTTAACTAAAGCATTCGCAAAGAAAGAATCAACTAATCTTGGTAACTTCTGGGTAGATATAACAAGAGCTATTATTTATATTCTGTTACCACTATCAATCTTGTATTCATTGATTTTTGTATCACAAGGGGTTATTCAAAATTTAAATCCCGCAGCAAAGGTTAAGACTTTACAAGGAACTGAACAAGTTATATCTCAAGGACCTGCAGCATCGCAGGTTTCTATCAAAATATTAGGCACAAATGGGGGTGGATTCTTTAACGCGAATTCATCACATCCATACGAAAATCCAAACGCAGTAACAGACTATATGCAGATTTTAGGACTTTTAATAATATCTGCAGCTTTACCTTTTGCATTTGGAATACTTATAAACAATAGAAAACAAGGCTGGGCAATATTTGCAGCTATGGCAATCTTATATTTATTAGGTTTAACTGTAGCTTTATACTCTGAGTTTCACGGGAATCCAATACTTTCGAAATTTGGGATACATAATGGTTTAAATATGGAAGGAAAAGAAGTCCGATTTGGGATTCTTAGTTCAGTCCTATTTGGACACTCTACAACAGTAACATCATGTGGAGCGGTAAACGCAATGCACGATAGTATGATGCCAATAACAGGACTTGTATTTATGTTTAATATGATGGTCGGAGAAGTTATATTTGGGGGTGTTGGAAGCGGACTTGTAGGAATAATTTTATACGCAATTTTAACAATGTTTATCGTGGGACTAATGATTGG
>Ga0302271_10003272_pt1 | contig 13831 bp, 6 predicted proteins | sample III_Bog_N1_1_FD_198767 | JGI IMG/M metagenome (GOLD analysis project Ga0302271, IMG submission 198767) | Peat permafrost microbial communities from Stordalen Mire near Abisko, Sweden - III_Bog_N1_1 | ecosystem: Environmental > Terrestrial > Soil > Wetlands > Peat | place: Sweden: Abisko... | reverse complement strand
CTGAAGAATAGATTGAGAAAAATACACATTTTAGAGAAATAAACTAAAACAATAAAAGCAACATCCAATTAATGATATCTATTTAATTCTCTCTCTGTCTTTAGCACTCTCTGCTGCATATGTATTATTTGTTAGAATCACTCTCATAATAAAATGAAAAAGTTGCTCATGATTATATTAAAACCGCAAACTAAAAGGAAATTAAGGATTTATTAATTAATTTCTCAGAGTCTACATCTCTGATATATTTATTTTTTATTCATAAGATAAATCAATTATTCTCTTTGTTTTGTAATTGTTCAATCAAAGTTTTTACTGAGATGTGAAGTAATTTGTAGCTGATTATTATCTGGAAGTGCAATTCTTACAGGAATGAATAAAAGACTTTTGATTCGAATTCAAATATTTTACCTCTGGAATCAAGATAAATTGTGTTAATAGTTTGCAGATGAGGCTGAGCGTTTTTTAACATTTCAAAAAATTAACAAAGGAGAATATCAATAGGCAAAAAAAGAAATTCAAACCAACACCTACACAAAGATAAGAGAGAAAGAGTGATAAACACAACAAATAACAAGCCCAAGATCTCTTTTAGGAATGCAATCACAGCCATTACAACAAGATACCTAATAGGCGTAGTAAGGAGGAATCGTCAAGATGTCAGTGAAAGCTAAAGAAAAAGCAGAAGCAGCCAGATTGTATATTGAGCGTACATAAAGATTATGTTAGTTATGTTGTTTCCAATTAGGGGAGGGGGGAAAGTAAGTCAAGAAGTGTCTTAATAGATGTTACTATCTACCAAAGAAAGGAAGTTTATTTTTGTATTGATATATTGGTTGTTTGCTCTCTCAGGAAAATACTCCAAGCTAAAAGTCGAGAGTTAGCAACGAGCGCAGAACTGGGAAGCCATCAACAGCAAGCTTAAATCTATGAATCTCAATGACTCCTAGACTTAGCATATCACTGATGAAATACGCACCTAAGAAGCAGAACTGCTCAGAAAATAGTAATGACCAATTTATATCCTATTTTCAGAATATGTTGATTTGCAATCTGGATCACTCCATTTAGAGGGAATGATCCATAGTTTTCAATATGAACTGATAATTTATTTGATTAATTTGCTATGTAAAGACGCTAGAAGATCACAACAAAGGACTTTGAGCCACTTAGGATCATTGGTAAGAGAGAATAGTTCAACCCCATGCAGATTTCATTAAACTTATTTTGTTTACTTTTCTTCTTTCCTCTGCAGGCAAAGGTGCATTTGGAGAGGTGCGGATATGCAAGTGCAAGCACAACGGTGAGATCGTAGCAGTTAAGAAAATGAAGAAGACAGAAATGCTGCTGAAGAACCAAGTTGCACATGTCATTGCAGAAAGAAATGTTTTAGCTGAAGCTAATATTTCTTGGATCGTCGATTTGAAATACTCGTTTTAGGTATGCAGAAAAAGGGTTAGAAAGATAGGTCTTATGTTAACCCGACTATGATTTGCATACATACCTAGGATAAGAAATACTTATACCTTGTCATGGAGTTCGTTGCTGGTGGAGATCTTATGACACTGCTGATGGAGAAAGACATCCTCTCAGAGCATGAAGCCAGATTCTACATTGCAGAGACAGTAAGGATATTATTGGAAGAGAGAGAGAGAGAGATTAGAGATTTTTGTGTTGATTATGTTGTTTTGTTTTATTCTGATAGATTCTTGCTGTGGAAGCAGTGCATAAGATGAAGTACATTCATAGGGATTTAAAACCTGACAATATCCTTATGACCGCAGAAGGACATATTAAACTCTCTGACTTTGGACTCTGTAAAGAAGCAGTAAGGATATTTATGAACGGAAATACAATTATTAATCCATGCTATTTTCCTAGGTGATCTCCTCTAACTTACCTCTAATCACTGGTGGCACTGTGATCGACGAATCAACGGACACTGAGAATGTTTTAACTAACCTGCACGAGATCAACAAATCCAAATTCACTCGAAATCGCTAACAACTCTTTTCCACTGTTGGCACACCTGATTACATAGCACCTGAGGTATTCTCTGGAAATGGCTACACGGAGACTGTCGATTGGTGGTCAGTCGGAGTGATTCTATATGAAATGCTCGTTGGATATCCACCGTTTTATTCAGATGAGCCAACGACTACTTGCAAGAAGATTCTCAATTGGAAAAAGCATTTAGTTATTCCTGAAGAGTAGTAATTGTCAGCTCCAGCGTAGGATTTGATAAGGAAGTTGCTGAGTGATTCGAAATAGAGACTAGGGATTAATGGTGTGATGGAGATTAAGTAGCATCCGTTTTTTTATGGAATTAATTGGGATACAATTAGAGGATAAACACCACCATATGTTCCAGAGATGAAAGGCGATATTGGATCGAGATTCGATTAGCATAACGAAGAAGAACCTTGGGAATAATAAGATGAGAATAATGGGGATTGTGGGAATAATATCAAAGGGTAATAGTATTTGACATAAGAGGAATAATAGTAGCAAGAAGGAGAGCAACACAAAGAAAGAAAGGTAATCAGGAGAGGGTTGAGTATTTAAATACTAGGATGGGATGATGGTGATGACGGGGAGGATAGATAATGCATAGATTCAATCATTTTAATATCGGGAACATTTTGAATTTTTTTTTTAATTAATTTGCTGCATTTGCTTGTGCAGGATGTGAATTTCATTGGGTACACCTACAAGAAGGGAGAGGAGAGAGTGCTGCTCGTGAAGGCTCTGCAGAAACTAGATTCAGTGAAATAAGAAATCGATGCTATGGTCAGTGCAACCAGAGCAAAGCAACAAGCAGAGTAACAGTAATTACTTGAATTATAATAACAAGAAAAATAATAGTAATAGCTAATACTCTAACAGTAGCTGCAGCAACAGTAATCTAAGATACTCCAGCAACAACAATAACAATAATAACAGTAATTACTAGACTAACGCGGTGGCTTTGAGTAATCTATTAATAATATCAACAATATTCCTGCTTATGTTCCATTACTGCATTCCCCTCCTTCACCTTCGCAGAAAGGACAATATTTAGAGCAGTAATAATCCTAATAAACATTCAAAAAATAAGAAGACATGTTGTAGTATTAGCAGTACTAATAGCAATAATAGTCTCATCCTTATCTGTAAATACAGCAATTACAGTATTTATAACAGCAATAGCATTAATAGCTCTCTCAGCGCTTTTAGTAAAACGATGATATCTCATTCATGAAGAGCATCAATAATAGACTAGTCCAAATCAACAGCAATAACAACAATAACAGCAGTAATCACACACAAGGGCACGACTAATAAGGGGAAGCTACACCTTGGGAAGCATAATAGTAGACTACTTGTTAAATCTAAAATATACCCTCTCCTTTAACATCTAAATACACTCCAGTTACTACTGCTTCTACAACAACACAAAATAATTACTCTCCTTATCATGAAGATCGCTAGAGTAGTTCTAACATGGAAAATTGTGATCCTGATCGACTCAGCTATCACAGTAATAATAGCAATAATACATCGCAAATGAGATAATAATAACCTTAGAATAACACAACTTATCTAAACAATACTGCGATTAGACGAGGAGGACTGTAGAATACTCTCACCTCCAGCAATCCTAGCAATAATGTTTAGTATTCTAGCCGTTCTAATCCTCCTGTGCCTCATAATCATCACAACAACCCTCTACTTAAGCATATTGAATTCAACTGCTACAGTAGAAATAGCAATAACAACAACAATAATAATAGTAGTTTTAATAATCTCAATAACAGTGGCAATATTGGAAGGAATTAGTAATTCACGTAATGTTTGAATGCTGGGAGAGGCTTAATAGATTCAAATAATAATCAAGGAATTGACGCGAATAGCAATGTAGTGATTCTTAGTGAGAATCTCTAAAGCTAGAGGAATTAATGCTATTCATTAGAGAGAAATGGAAATGTTGTTGAGATAGAATAACGAGCAGAAGAGTAAACTCCAACAATAACTGCAGTAGGTGGGAATAATAACATCAGATCTGTTCTTCCAAATAACATTAGCAGTGTGTACACAGCTAGGGATTATTAATAACAACAATAAATCCAATAAGCTTACAGTAATGTTGGTTCTTAATAGCATCATCACAATCTCCCTTCGACTCGTCTGAACACTGATTCATAGCTATCGTAATAAGCAAATAACGCACGCTTGTTCGCTGAGAAAACATCCTTTTTTAACAATATATAGACGAATAAAGCAAATTTAAATAGCAATCCAAATATGAAATAGTCTGCGAATATCAAAGAGCAAGGTGAGTTCTTTGGAGCTTAGAAATATCTATAACAACAGCAATAGTAATAATAATATACTAACCTTCCATACTCTGCTGTCAGTCTCAACAATAATAATAATTATAATGCTTTCCCTGGTTCATCGTCTTAACTCCAATTAAGCTAGCAAACATAGATGTAATTACAACAACAATAACAGCAATAACTCCTCCAGTAAGGTTAACAAATCGTCCCACCGATTCTAACAAAACGGTCGAATATTTACTCCAGCAAGTTAATCTAAGAATAACCTGTGAATAAATCTCCAAGAGCGATGTTCTCGCAGAGAGACAGAGATCAGACGGATAAAATTAAACCAAGTTACATAGCTGGAAATACAACATCGACAAGTAATATCCCTGTGGGTGCTCCTAAAGGTGTAAGTTCTTTGCTGTAATAGCAGTTAGGAGGAGCTTCGAGTTAGATTATTGCTACGAACAGAGGAGAATACCCAGGAGATGCAACAGTAGCTGCGGGATCAACTGGAGTAGGTTCTTATACATTCTAGCAATAGCTACTTTAGAAAGTGCTCTTGCAGAAGAAAAATTCTAAGAAATTCTGAGTGAATCACAAACTGCTCAGATCTAAGATGTGAGGAATTGTATGTATTAATGTGTGTGAAAAAGTTGTTTTTGACATAAATATCGCTGAATAAATTAACAAAATGCAAATCAACTAACCCATCCATCAAAAAAAAATATCAAGGGGAAATATTAAAATTATTTGATTTGTCTTTAGAGGGGTGATCTATCTATTATTCCCAACAATATTTGAATGTCCTTTGTAGAGGTATTTTTAGACTATTTATATGAGAAAATAACTACTTTAATTATTTGGAAACCAAGAATACTCACAGAAATACTGAGTTCGTGCAAGTATCTTAATTCTTAGAATCCTTGGGGTAAATCCTCTTTACCTCCCCCTCCAAAAAAACAATTTCATAAACAGTTTATATTTTTACATTCTACGAGATACTAATAGATTATTTGGTTGCGAAACAGACACTGACACATTCCTTCCTGCTTTTTCAAAGCGAACCTTCAAATCATGGCAGGATATCAAGACGAGCTCTAAGTCTGCGATTTATATTGCTTCGAGATTAATATTTCTTGCGAACCCAATTCTTTCACATGTGAACCTGTCAATTGCAAGTAGATCACTGTTGTTGGATATCAGATCAGCAATGAATAGCAAAGTGGAGTCAACCCTCCAGTCGATGAAGGGAATATTAATTTCATGCAGCAAGGACAACAAGATTAGCAGCATTAATAAAGGCAAATTGATTTCAAACATGCGTTTGGTGCATATCTCACTGATAGCCAATCTAAGCTAGAAACATCCTAATTCAGCCAAAACATCATCACATACATATAAGATCAAGAAGGAGAAGGTAACTAATTCATACATGCACACCCACATATCTACATTAATATACCTTCATTTATGCTTTTTTATTATTTATCCTCTCTTTTTTTTCACAGAAAAAGAAATCGAGCTCTCCTGCAATTCCACACTATTCTGCTCATATGACAACATGGAATCGTTCCTGGAACGTGTCGCTGACATGTACAGCGCTATCCATACAACTCCTGATCTCTGGTAGGCAAACTAACATTAGTTAAACACGATGCATCAGCTCTTCAACAAAATCAAACCAGCATATTTTATTACCATCAAAACGCTCGCATGTTCTGGGTTTTAACTTGTTGAGGGCGACAGTACAGGTTTCCCTATGGAGATTGACACTGCAAGCTATGAGATAACCATTGTAGCAAGCACTGATGAGGAATTCAAGAACACGCTGCATCGATTGCATGCGCATAATCTATTATCCGATTATTCTGTGTTGAAAACAATCGAAACCAAAATGGATACGATCATATATCGATCGTTTAAGGATATTATTCGCTTAACAGCTCAGTACCCGAGCAGCAGATGTAGCTAATATAATTAGTTTTTACAATCGATACAAGCGCATGATCCCGATGCGCATTTCTTTGCTGCGAAAAGAACACATTCTGAGGAGGAGGAGGAGAAATAGTCGGAGGAGGAACAAAAACAACAAGAAGAAGAAAAAGTAGAAGAAGAGCATAAGAATGAATCTAATGCTCAATCTACTAAACCTCGCTAGCAGTCCTAAAGCATCTCTTAGCTAATAAGTCTTGCGGAGGTTTCGAGTATTGTCTATAAGAACATATGCCTAGAAGGTATCTACCCGTTTAATATCTTTTTAAACACCTCCAAAATGAGTAAGCTCAAAGATTGGGTGCTAGAACTCGCATCTCGCTTACTATCGAACAAATCCTACAAGCTGAACCACCATCTCAGCATGCAATTCGGGAATGTCTTCTATTCCTTCGATGATTCGGGATTATTCCGAACATGGGAAATGCGCGAAAAAGAAAAACACACATCGAAATTCAATGAATTTACGAAAGTACGCGTGTTCGATTTCTTCCCGCTGGATTAGTCAATCAAAGAAATAGCTAGTTATATACATGAACGACTCGATACATTCGATTCTTAGCTAAAGTTTTATATTCTCCCTGATCCTGCCTTGAAGGAAGGAGTTATAAAGAATATAGAGACACTAAGAAGCGATGTAATGGAATGCATTGAGAATATTAAACGATCAGGCACATTACCTGGAGGTAGTAGTAATCACAGAGGATAAGATGAAGACTATGAAGATAATTAAAATATGAGCACATTGGATAATGCTGCTGATGAAGAAAAGTTAATTAAATTATGTATTTCGAACCTTGAATCGGGTATTCAAGCTCTTGATCAACTCGCAAGTCTTCCTGTTTCGAAACTATTCAAAAAAGACTATGCTGACTATATAAAGGAAATCCGACAAGAATTAGAGAGAATCACTAATCCTAATGAGAGAGGAAATATAACTAAGCTCGAAGTAGTACAATATTTGAATTACTTCGAACGTACAGGCAAAAACTAAATCTTCAAGGAATTTCTTAAACTGATCTTAACGAACACAGCTGTCCCCAAACATCCTTATCCTAGCTATAGTGACAGATAAGAAGATAGCGTAGATTAGCCACGTGGAAATGGCGAGCCATATAAGCTTATGCTAAGACAACTAGGGTATTAGTTTCTGAGCCATTATTTCTAAGAATTTAAATATTTTTACAGCTGGCCGATTATTGTCACGGAAACGGAATTAACGAAGTATAAACTATTAGACAATAACTGCTAGACACCAGGGATACTGTTTTCGTATTAGATCAAGGAGCTATTCAAGTAGTTTATAGAGCCCTTGTTTATATCTGATCATGAGGAGTTCTTAGAGAGATTTCGAGGATATTTTCAAGGGAAGAATAAGGATATTATTCTGCCTTGTGAGTTTGCATTGCCGAAGAGTAAAGCAGGCAGATAAGCATCTGTAGTAGATATTAAGGGTATCATAGAGAAGAAATAATAATAATAAGAAGAACTAGATAGGAAAAACACATCGAAAGATTTCAATACATCAGGGCCAATTAAATAGAATAGTATCACAACGAGAACGATTAGTTAGCCTTTTCTGAACCCATTCATTCTGAGTAATCGCTAGAGCATGAAGATCCCTAAGATCCTTGAGCATAACTAGTATAGAGACTACTATCTCACGAAACTAATTGACAATTTCATGGTATTTGGATCAAAAACCAACGAAATTTTAAATAAAACACTTTTCCCGTTAACTCTCGATAAGCCGATTCCTTACCATTAGTTCTTCGGTGAAACGATGGGCTGCGAGTACATGAACGCATTGATAAGCGGCGATGCATTGATATTATAGCTTTATAAGGTAATCATCTCAGAATTCCCTGATAGCAAAGGGAATTTAAGTAAAATTGTTAGTGTAAGTAAAAATATTCTAGGGAAAGATTTCTTAGATAAAACGAAGTAATTCAATGCGATAGTGCAATTAGCATATAAGCATACGTATACGCATCCGATTGTGAGAAGTGTTGCTGTATCTACCAATGGGTAAGATGCAATAAGCTTACGGAATTAGGCGCAAGATATTAGATCTAATGAAACTGGTTAGATTATCACTAATACCCGACCAAATTCACCGAACAAACAGAAGAAACAATCGAAACCTTTATTGTAATAATCACCACAGCAGTCAATTACGTCGACTCCTCTTCCTCTTGATTTCATGTCGACGTTGTTTGCGATCTACGATTCACTTTATTTCATGAGAAATAAATTCTACAGTTCATAAAAGACTAATGGCAATAAATCAGGTGCTGTATCAGGAAGACCTTATAATGTGGAAGATCACAGGAATGATAGGGTGAGTAGCAGTTTCTAATAGCATACCACGCCGTTGGTAGCATCTATGAGATAGAGTAGAGTAGCGAATTAAAGTTAGGTTTAGTAGTAGTAATCATAGGTTTAAAGGTAAAGTATTGATTTGAATACAAATAGCAACTCATAGAGCCAATCAGCTGCGAGACGGAATAACAACGCAAGTATCAATAACAACAATAATAATAATCGTTAAGATATTGCTAATAACAACAACAGCATCTTAGACAATGCAAGTCGCCTTTCAGGTACAATGCGTGATTCTTAGCTACGTTCGTTGTCTTCTTCATCGATTTCGCATTCTCGGAGTTTATCCATGGAAGGGATGCGAATTTTCGACACTGAAAAGAAAAAGTATTTCCGATCGTAGATTCGCCACGAGCAGAAGGACATCTGCAAGGAGTTGGCGTTTTATTACTACAATTCAATCCGAATCAAGCATGGCACGTTCACGAGGAAAGATAAGCTGTCATATATTGGATTTTTACTCATTCGAGATCCTTAAGCTAGTTATGCACTCCCCAAGTGAAAAGAAAAGTTAAATTAGTCTTTGTTGTGTTTTTGTAATATTACCCATTGAAATCATTATCAATTTGGAGTGCTAATTTGAAAATATTGCTTTTTGTTTATTATTTGCAGTTACTTTGATTAATTTCTAAATCCGTTGGTGAGAAGGGGGATTATTCAAATCCAAAAAAGAATCAAATCTCATTGCTAATTAATACTAAAATGATTAAATTGTGTCATAGAAATTTAGCATAACAAATTGATTCTTGATTTGATTTCAAAAAAGAAACATAATACAACATCTAAGCTGATATATTCATTCCAAAAGACTATCCAAAATCTCCTCTTGGAACTCTTAGCCTCAAATGAACTCAAGTTTCAATGACTACAAGACGCCTGTGTCGTCATAGCATTATCATCATCCGAATAGCAACAACAACAATACTAATAACTACTATTATTCACATAGCAGAAAGATCCGCAGTCACAGTGAAGAATCCCCTATCCCACCAGTGAATCCACTGCAGAATAAAAAAGCATTCCTCAAGCGATCTATTAGACCATAATCTGCGTTAACATCGTATTCGCGGAAGAACGATTGGATGAATAAGAGTACATCGTATAATTAGAATAAACAATAGTAGCTACCCAGTGAAATAGATAGTAAACAACAGTTGTATGCTACTAGTCATCTTGAGATGTGCGCTGATGCAATACGCTTAGAGTCAGCTATGAAGAAATAGACTGCCAGTTGGTAAAGGAAATCATAGCAAAAAACAGAATAGACAACTAATAAGAAGAGTAACAACAACAGCAATTACAGTAACTTTGATCCTTCTTCATCACTGAAACAATAACAATAACAACAGCAACTGTCAACTTCCTCCTCAGCGTAGAAACTAACCCCTGAATGTAAGCTTGCACCTATGCTATTTTCAATCTCTTTAACCAATCTATTTGTCTCTTCCTTTGTTTCTAGAATACAAGCAATGTCGTCTTGCGTAATTCCTCAGCCGGACAGAGGACAGCTTAAAAAAGACGATCGATGCATAGACTTCCTTAGAGACCACTCAAAACAATCTCACAGACTGCATATCCTAAGCTAAGCAACAACTCCAAACAGCATACGAAAATGCAATACTAAACTTAGACAAAGAGCGATGCAGTATGCTACTCTGGCTGGAATCAATTTAGAACTCCAACAATAAAGAAATAACCCAATCAACTAGCAGTCTTAGTCTGCTGAGGAATGAGCTAGAGCAATTCAAACTGGATGTTTCATCGAACATCGAAGATATCATTCTCCATATGCAGACTAGACCTTTCGATGAGATCATTAGAAAATATCTATCGCGGATAGCAGAAATAGATGATTTAAGGGATAGAAACACTGAGCAAGCTAGTAGTGGTAGTACTAGTAGCTATCAAGTTTAATTAGTTAGCTTGCCGACTATTTCGATGCTACCTCCACCGTATCTTCCGAGCATTGTCTAAGTCAACAAGAATACATATCCACTTCATAACAAGAATAACTAATTTGACAGGAATCTACAGAGTAATTAGGCTGCTACTAATACGTCTAAGTTGTATTAATCAGCTTAGCTCTATAATAGTCATGGTCACAAGGGAGGGAATTGCAATAAATTGAAGGCCTTCTTGGAGAAACCAAACAAAGATAATAATCATAATAATAGTCTCTCCAAGGCATCTAAAACTGGGAATGGTGATTCAATAAATGCACAGGTTACTTGCAATAACAATAATAGGGCTGAAAGTCCTTGGGAATTGCAGAACCACAACAGTAATTTTGGTAGAAAATGCCATAATAAGAACCAGTAATCTTAATCATTCTCTTCTTCTTAGTCTGTCTATCCAACCCATTTCAGCAGTTAAATCACTTGTAATAGTGACATGAACCATCCTTCTTCTTCTTCAATAGTTACAGACACTCATTTTAGCTAAAGCAGCTAATTTGATAATAACGATGAGACTACACCAACTACAACGCTTACATTTGCGAATAATAGTCAGTGTAATAATGCAGATAGAAACAACAAAAAACCTAATAGTCTTCAGAAACGCAGTGATAATAATTTTGTGAGTAGAAGTTATGATCAACAGCAGCAGTAGGAGTAACTGAAAGAAGACAAATAACAACAGAATCGTGAAACTAAGAATCAGTATCATTTTAAATAACTAAATATGAATAGTAGATCAGTAGATATCTCTACTGGTTGCTTGACAACCTCTTGTGGGTACTCTTTTGTGCCTCATTCAGGCGGTGGTGTTTCAAAGAAAAAAATAGTGCCTTGTGAATTAGAAATGGCTAAGCCTTATGAATTAAATAATTAACCTAATAGTTTAAGAGAATAATAAATCGAAGAGTTATTACGAACAGGGAAAGAACATTCGATGGAGGATAGCAAGGAAATCAACTAGAATACACAGCAAAGAGCTATCACTGGGAATACTGAACATCTTCTAGAAAACCCTAGTGATTCGCAGCCTCAAGGAGCTTAAATGAGGATCTTGAATAGATCACTCAAGGGAGAACCTATCAACAATGGCACTAATCATGATAATAATAATGGTCTCTCACGCCCTCACCATACTCAACTAGACATATCCTCAGCTATCAACATCAACAACTAACCTATAAACCCTTATCACAACAACAAGTAAACAATCGAATCCTCTCATCGAGTTGACTTAATCAGCAAAGAATTATCTCGAAGGAGTTAATTTGAAAGTCTACATGAGAACTTTGGACAAAGCATCAATGAATTCATCAGTGAAGAACCATAATCTCTTCGAATGCAATAAGATTAGCTGCAAAGAGAGGAAAAGATTAAAGAGAGATATATCTAGAACAGTGGATAAAGCAGACAGCAATAATGCAAATAAGCGTAACATTCAGTGATAAGCTAATCGATTAAGATCAATTCTGCGTTTAATTCCTCACTTTCTCATTTCTAGAGTAGCACTATCGATAAACATAATATCAGTGGGAATAATTCTAATTCCAATAAAAGCTAACTTAATGGGTTTACATTGAGTTAAGAAGGAGACTAGTCGAGCTCAGTGTATTCAGAAGTATTGAGAGCAGTTTAGCCGAAGTAGCATCGAAATGGTTCATAATCATCGAAGAGTAGATGCAAGAGTATTCATAATAATTCATGCAATTCATAGTATAAAAGACATAATAAATCATCCAACACTAAGACGCATAATAGTTCCTAGTTCAAACAACTAGAACAACAACAATAACGAAATAATAATAACTCACTGGCAGCAGGAAATGATTCTCATTTCGATAGCATGCAAACAGACTTTAATGACAATGAAGATAAGGAAAATCTTCATGTTTCAAATACTGATAACAACATGTGAGATCTGATGAAGGGGGAAAAAAGAATCGGGTAAGTTGTTAATAATAATAATAATAATTCTAGGATGATCCATTATTCTCCACGTGTGACAAGGGAGATATTCTCGTTATCTAAGTTATTGATTTAGAAGTATCCACTTGGAGCATTTACATGAGAGAGAGAGATATCCCAGATTAGATTTTTATTTAAATTTAAAGAAACTTGCTTAACAACAAATATTGTAAATATTATAAAAATAATCGTATTCAAATAATTTATATGTATGTTTCTTCCATTGTCTACTCTGCTGTCATTTAGTTATGTGACATTGAAACAATAGTTTAATTTGAGAATCACTCTGAAAAAGCAGCAGAGAATAAGGAGTGTGTTAGAAAACAAATAATTCTTACGAATATTAATTGAATTGGGAGATAAAGGGAAAAGTTGAATGGGCAAACAATTTCAGGGGGGAGAGAGAGGGATAATTTTGATAATGTGCTTTATCTGAAATCGTGTATTTAATTAATTCGTTTGAAAGTAATATTCCCTTTTTTAATATTATTCTCTCTCAATTTTTCTTAGATTTTGTTGGGTTAATTGTTTCTATTGTCCTTTTTTTCTTTCTATTCCAAGCAGCAAACTGTGTTTCTTTTATATGTTGTGCATCTATTTCATCTTTTTTATTTTCATTAACCTTTCACTTTCCAGCGGGTAACACCCAAATCACATTCATTTTATATAACTCCCAATGCTTATTTATCTATTCAATCGACAACCCAGTTTCGAGCAGCAGGATCAAATATTTGCTTCAGCAACTGCAGCTATTATAACGATTTCCATACCTTCCGCAAAGTGTCTAGTCATCTAGAAGATTCTTAAGTGATAAAGAGTTATATAGTCCTAAGAAGAAAAGAATGAAATTATTAGAAGGGGGTGATAGTGAATAGAATTATTCCACCTGCGTTTATCAAAATTTCATCAAAATCCCACTAAATCCCTCCCTGATATCTAGATAGTCTATTCTTCTATTCCCCATAAACACAGCTGAAAAATATATACAAATCACTGATTTCTATTGAATAGAACCTTCTCTCTTTCTCTTTATCCATCAATTAGAAAATTAAAGGAGGAAGTGCCTTTTGATCCTGCTCCCAACTTCAAATTCAATTGGTATAACTCCACCCTCCCCACTCGAAATCATTTATCAGGCAAAAACAATCATAATCTAATAAAAATAAACATAACATATCAACTTTTACAAAACAGAAAAAGGACTTCAAAACCACTTCTGTTCCCTCTTGC
>Ga0302271_10003271_pt1 | contig 13838 bp, 5 predicted proteins | sample III_Bog_N1_1_FD_198767 | JGI IMG/M metagenome (GOLD analysis project Ga0302271, IMG submission 198767) | Peat permafrost microbial communities from Stordalen Mire near Abisko, Sweden - III_Bog_N1_1 | ecosystem: Environmental > Terrestrial > Soil > Wetlands > Peat | place: Sweden: Abisko... | reverse complement strand
TGAGGAATGTCAGCGAGAATATTACCATTCCTCGACGTAAAGTCAATAATTCGTAGATTTAACCAGCAAAAAGAGGTAAAATAATGTTTGGAAGAGGAGGTATTAAGATAAATAAGCGATAGTCGCTAGCAGAGAAGTCCATTTAATCCATAAATTAGTTCTTAATAAAAGAATAGAAGGAACTACTGAAAGATGTGCCAATGTTCACTAATGAAATAGCCACTAAGAAGAAATACTTTATTTTTCTTCTAAATTTATCTCTTTTTTCTTTTGTTTCTCCAGCTATCAATAGCTTATCTCGGTCATTATCTAGCTTATTAGCATCACCTTTAACATCACTATATCGTTTATTAGTCTATTCCTATTATTCATCTTCTTCACTAGTACAGTTTGAAGTATCAATTAAAAGTGATTTGTTCATAAGCCTTGGATCAAAAGATGTATAAATGGATTGCTAAAATCCTTTTCCTTCTTCCTTTTTTTGTTGAGTTTCTTGATTTAAATCAACAGTTTTGGAAGATTAGATAAAGATATTAGCTATGAATTTGATTTCTTTAACTCATATTATTTAACAGATTTGATTTGTGATTACAATATTTAAAAAATAATTTTGTTATTAAGGTTACAAGTGGTACTTGAAAATAGACAATAATGATGCATTTCGATAGCATTTTTTGAAAAAAATGACTGCGAAACAATAGTACAGCTAAAAATACAGGACAAAATAATTAAAAATACTATTATCTTTCTGTGCTATCAATGTTGATTATTACTTCGTTAATTATCTTATTTTGTAACCATCACTATTTTCAGGTATTCAACAATTGAGTTTATTAATCTGGAGATTAATATGAGAATTTGTTTATTGATTATTTGCTCTTGATCTACTTTTGTCTTCATAGATACAAAACCTCTATTGTGGTAATATCAATAAAATGTTTGTAACCCCTCCCCTCCCCCCTCTTCCATTCAATAAAATAAACAAAAAATAATTAGCTTTTTTTCATTTAAACTAAGATTGTTGCTTTAAGTAAAATATTAATAATCTAGAGAAAAAAATAAATATTGATTTTTTTTAAAAAAAACAAAACACAGAATAGATTTAACTCTGATTTTTAACAATGTCATTACATTTTTCACATAATGAATTATGATTCACTGATTGATATTCTCTCTTCTTCTTTGGCTATTTCAAACTCTCTCTTTGGAGTAATTGAGTTAATATTTCCTCCTGCCTGTCTATCAACTACATAAGCATAGATACTTATCAAGAATGCAATAAAGAATATTCCCATGAAAAATAGGATAAATGCATTGCAGTTATCACTATCATCTCCAAGTACAAATCCTCCAAGATAACCAAAGCCAGATACTCCCATGTTCTTAACAGCATAGCCTATTCCAAAACATGTCCTTAGTCTACTTGGAGGAGATAAAAAAGGAAATGTTGGGAACAAATATGCTGCCATAAAACCAAGAAAAATTCCAAAAGAAATTAATGGAATGTAGAGACTAAGTGTTGACATAGAACTTGGGAATACTAATAATATTGTAGCTGAGATAATAGCCATAATGCAAGTAGCTGCAAGACCAAAGAGTCTTCTTCCAAAGCGACCAGCAAAAATATTAAACAAGGGAGCTGATACTGAAAGCCAATATGGAATAGATACCATTGATCCAGCGGTAGTTTTATCAACTCCAAATTTATTGAAAAGAATCGAATACAAGTATGACTCAAAGGCTAAGAATGCGCCATACAGCAGAAAGCAATGACAAACAATAATATAAAAGAGTTTATCATATGATAAAAAGATCTTAAAGTTCCAAATAAATTTGTGTGATTTTATTTCGACATTCATGAGTTTATCAGCACGAGAATCTAAGATCACAGAGATTACACAAGTCATAACAGAGAATGCACATGTCAGCATGCCTACAAGGAGAGGAATTTACAGATTGTCTTCAATATTGTAAAGATGAGGAAATATCTATCCTGCTAGTGATCCACAGAGGTGGGAAACAAAATTAGGGCAACTTAAAGCAAACGATAATTCTTTGCTATCAAACCAAGAACTAATCATAACACCTATTAAAAAAATTAATAAAATAAGAACTTCTCGATTTCATAGTTTAATCATGTTTATTTTTGTATTTTTCATGAGAAATAATAATTTAGAGAAAAAAATAAATATTTGTTTTTTGTGTTAAAAACAAAACATAAAAATATTTAACTCAAATATTTTACAATGTCAACATTTTTCACATAATGAATTATGATTCACTGATTGATCTTTTCTCTTCTTCTTTGGTTATTTCAAACTCTCTCTTTGGAGTAATTGAGTTAATATTTCCTCCTGCCTGTCTATCAACTACATAAGCATAGATACTTATCAAGAAGGCAATAAAGAAAATACCCATGAAAAATAGGATAAAGGCATTGCAGTTATCACTATCGTCTCCAAGTACAAATCCTCCAAGATAACCAAAGCCAGATACTCCCATATTCTTAACAGCATAGCCTATTCCAAAACATGTTCTTAGTTTACTTGGAGGAGATAAAAAAGGAAATGTTGGGAACAAATATGCTGCCATAAAACCAAGAAAAATTCCAAAAGAAACTAATGGAATGTAAAGGCTAAGTGTTGACATAGAACTTGGGAAAGCTACTAATATTACAGCAGAGATAATAGCCATAATGCAGGTAGCTGCAAGACCATAGAGTCTTCTACCAAAACGACCAACAAATATACTAAACAAAGGAGCTGATAATGAGAGCCAATATGGGATAGATACCATTGATCCAGCAGTAGTTTTATCAACTCCAAATTTATTGAAAAGAATAGAATACAAGTAGGACTCGAAGGCTAAGAATGCTCCATACAGCAGAAGACAATGACAGACAATAATATAAAAGAGTTTGTCATATGATAAAAAGATCTTAAAATTCCAAATGAATTTTTGCGATTTTACTTCTACATTCATGAGTTTATCAGCACGAGAATCTAAGATCACAGAGATTACACAAGTCATAACAGAGAATGCGCATGTCAGCATGCCTACAAGGAGAGGAATTTACAGATTGTCTTCAATATTGTAAAGAAGAGGAAATATCTATCCTGCTAGTGATCCACAGAGTTTGGAAACAAAATTAGGGCAACTTAAAGCAAATGATAATTCCTTGCTATCAAACCAAGAACTTACCATAACACCTATTAAAAAAAAGTAATCAATCAAATAAGAAAACTTACAGATTTCAAAGTTTAATCATTTTTTGGGGGTATTTTTCATGAGAAATCGCTAAGATATTTTTCAATAGAATTAAAAGTTGTTTGACATTACTCATTCCTACTCCTATCATTTCAGAGCCTATTTGATGAAATGTTTTCCCTAGTGTCATAAGTGCAAATGATTAATTGTAAGTGCTAATGAAGCATAGAGACATGCCTGTTAGGAAAGTCATAGAGAATATTACCATTCCTCGTCGTAAAGTCAATAATTCGAAGATTTAACCAGCAAAAAGAGGTAAAATAATGTTTGGAAGAGGAGGTATTAAGATAAATAAACGATAGTCGTGAGCAGAGAAGTTCATTTAATCCATAAATTAGTTCTTAATAAAAGAATAGAAAGAACTACTAAAAGATGTGCCAATGTTCACTAGCGACATAGCCACTAAGAAGAAATACTTCATTTTTCTTCTAAATTTATCCTTTTTTTCTTTAGTTTCTCCAGTTATGAGTAGCTCATCTTGGTCATTATCTATCTTACTAGCATCATCATGATCATTATTACCATATCCTTTATTCTTAGTCTAGTCCTATTATTCTTCATCTTCACTTGTACAGTTTGAAGTATCAACTAAAAGTGCTTTTTTCATTAACCTGGATCAAAAGATGTAATGAATGGATTGCAAATATCTTTTCTATCTTCCTTTTTTTGTTGCGTTTTTTGATTAAAATCAAGTTTTGAAAGATTAGTATTAGATATTTGATATGACTTTTATTTTCTTTAACTCATAATATTTACATTTTTTTGATTTGGAACCTTAAAGTTAAACAAATCATATTGTTTGATAGGTTGCATGGTTCTTGAGCATAATAAGGCATTTCTATAACATGTATAGAAAAAAATGACTTGGAAAAGACAGCTAAAAATACTGGACAAAACAGCAAAAAATATTATTATTTTTATATGCTATCAATGTTGATTATTAATTTGTTAAGAGTCTTCTCTTGAATCTATCCAAATCATCAGGAAAGTGATTAATATGTGAATTTATTTATTACTTATGTTCTAGATATTTAATCTTGTCTTCATTGATTTCATTTCAACTAATATTTTTGCTTTAAGTAAAATATTAAAACAAAATTCATAAAGGAAGATTATTTTAATAAATTTCCTTATTTAAGTAGTATTTCAACTAGATTTGGCGTTGGATATTTCATATTCCTGTTTTATTGAAATTTCGACTTAAATGGTTCAATTAATAGCATTTTTTATCTAAAATTGAAGTTTTATATATACTTAACAACTCATATTTCAAAAGAAATACCTTGACATATTCCATGACAGATTTCTTAGTGTAGTGGTTATCACGTCAGTCTAACACACTGAAGGTCCCGAGATCAATCCTCGGAGAAATCATTTTTTATAAAGGAGATATTTTTGATATATTTGTTAATTTTTAAGCATAATATTATTCGAATATCAAGTGTAGATAGAATGAAGTTGAATGAGTCAGCTCAGAAGAAAAGAAAAATATAACATGTTACTTAGTAATTTCTATTATTTTCTAAATTGATACTCAATTAACTAAAAATGTATGAAAAATAAGAAAAATAGTATTTGAAAATAAGAAAACAGACACAAATAACAATTATCAAACAATCGAATATATTTATGATCGCTTAACGTTTATTTTTATTATCATTCTAAGTTTCTCCCACAGCTTATTTTCTATTGATTACCGGATATACTCGCACTCTTATTTATCCTCATATAGTTAAGGTTATTCGATACTCTACAGTCTTTTTTTTACCTTTGAAAAATGAAGCAATCATTCAAATGTGTAGACTTCCAGCTCAATGCAGATAAACTATGTTTTCGTCTTTTCTCCTGTTAATATTTCACTTCCATATGTCTGACAGCGCTCAGAGCTTCCTCTATTAAGGCTGCTATCTATCATCAATGCCACGCTTTTTCCATTAAAAACAAAATACTAAAGTTATCATCCTTCAAGAATTATCAAATAAAATTCAATTTTCCATGGCTTAATATCTAAATGAATATGTTATTTTAGTAATTTATACCCTTCGGCACCAAAAGAGAAGTAATCTTGGCAGCAAAAAGCATGTGAAGTCTAATCTGGTTGGGTATCAAATAATCTAGGTTAAGGTTCAAGTTAAAACACAAATGATTCTCCTGTTCCAAAGAAAGATTGCTGGATCTTCAGCATATAGTCACAGTACACACCAAATACCTTGCATCAAAAACAGACAAGAAAAGAATATATTAATTGATTCTTCATTTGAATTGAGTTTATTTATTTATTTTTACAGAGTTATTGTCAGCTTTGACGAGTAGAAGCATTTGTTTATCTGTATATTCAGCACATCGCTAATACAACCTCTAAAGTGAGAATCCATCTCGATTTGTACTCCAAACCTGCACTCCATCTGATAGCTTTAGAACTTAAGGCAGCCATGCCCAAATTGTCTCCAGCTTTAAAGGGAAATAATATTTTAGTTTTTCAAACAAATATAATTGAGAACAACAGTAGAAAAATCATCAAAAAAAGTGTTAATTGTATCAATTATTTCCCTGTTTTCATCCAATCTATTTTTTACTTGTTCTTGACTGAGAATGGCTGATTATTGATCTAAATGTGGAATATAATATATCTTTTTAGCTTCATTCTTCTCTCCTTCTGGTACACTATACCTTTGTAGCTACTATTTAACCTTCACTAGCCTTAAACTAAACGCTCTGGATATCATATCCTTTGTTTATTTTGGTGTGAGATTCATTCCAAGTTTCCTTATGAGACTCTTCATTGACGAAATATCTCGAAGTTTCAATATTTCCTTTGACAGCACCCTGCAGAGAGCATACATAAACCTAAAGTACACTTTGATTCCTTCGTTCATGAACATCGCAAAGATCTTTATCACTGTTCCGAAACTCAAATAACCGGAGAATATGCTATTTGTAATGTCCATGAATAACTCTATGTAGTCGAATCCAATATCCTTGAAATGTTAGAGGATAGTCTTGAATGTATTGCTCTTCGTTGTCACAGTATCAAAAAAGGATTTAGCAAACCTAGTAAAATCACCTTTTTTCATTAAAAAATGCCATCTCAATGAACGTTCCTCACTGCCTCCACTCGTCTATCATAACAAACAATTAGAACACATAAATTTTAAAAATAATCAAATTTAAAATATTAGTATTTTTGAGTTAATTTGTTGAAAATATCTGACTTGCTTAGAGTCACTGAGTAATCTAGTCGAATCTTCAATCATGAGTTTAAGCACACAATATGCTTCTTCTTCTTTTAGGAACACCAACAGCAACGTCGCAATCTATACTACCATAGGATTGTAGTCGATTTAATGGTACATCTCCTTAAGTACCCAGAGAATTCTTTTCAGCGCTTCAAAACCTTATTTAGATAATACACTGAATTTCACTATTTCCTCGATAGGTCTCTCATCATCCATCAAGGGAGGTGCAGATTTCAAATGAGCGGGGATGTTGTCCTTGAAGATGATATTCAAAGCAATATTGTATTCCATTTAATTCTCTGTGAATGTTCGCTTGAAAATGTCTAGAATGATTGTCCTCATCAGATTCATAGGCACACCTCTTTGATTTTCAAATAACAAAAAGAAAAAAGAATTGTTTTGAGAAAATAGAAGAAATGAAAATTTCCTTTTGATCGTTTGTTAACAAGATTGTTACTTTCTAATGAGATATTTCCACTTGAGTGCAAGTACTTCATAGTTATCTTCTCGCTGAAAGATCCCATGTCTGATTGTCTGCCGAATGTCCAATTTTTCCCAATGCTTATTCATCTCTTCCTAGTTTATTTAAAGAATATCTCAGACAAAAGAGAAAAGGAACAATATAACAGCAAAGATAAAACAAAACCCCTTTATCATCTTCTAAACTGAAATCATTTTGAAAATTATTTATTGACTTACGTGATCATTTTTGTATCCTGCATACAAGAAAATGAATTTCTCAGGTGATATCAATAGTTTAGTATCCTCCTTGATATACCATTACTGCTAGTTGAAACACTCTTAATCGATCTGAATCTGTCGCAGATCTTATAGCGGAACATACCCATTGGAGCTATTATTGTCAGATTTCCCGCAGCAACATTTGTTTTGCACTGCAATAGCTACCTATCCCATTTATATCAATTTGGTGTTTGTATTGTTTTCGAAAATATTCAATTAACTTCCTTGATTTATCTATTTTAAAGATAATTTGTTTGTTTGCGTGCTTGAATTCTTTCAGATCCCCTCCCTGTAATGCTCTTCTTGATTTATGGCAAATATTATTTTAAAACAAAAACTGTTCAGCCCAATTAAAACATAACTTAAAATTTAGCAATTCGTTTTTTGCTTTGTTTTGAATGATAACACAGATAGAAGAACTTATTATCGATTAAGCACCGCAGAGACAAACACATTGAATTAAACAGAGATATATGTATGATTGTTATTATTATTATTATTTTTGTAAATTAAGTAAAAGAGAGAAAGAGAGAGATTAATAGTAAGTTAACAATAATAGACCTTTGCAGTCAATATTTGGTTTCAGTTTAAACCAATTTTCTTTTGTGTCTCCATGGTCTTATGAGACATTCCCATCAACCCACCTTTCAAGAGTATTCGCTAAAGAGTATGGTGGACTCTCAATTTTAAAGCTTCAAGCTGACATTATTGCTATTATTTAATTTAAGAAGTTCCAACCTGTTCACAGTATTGTCAGTATCATCATGGGAGAAGCTTGTAATACCCTTCTATTGAATTGTTGTATCAGTGGTAATATTATTTTTCTACAAGAAATCGCTTTGAAGAGAGTTAGTACATACATTCTAAATCTGCAAGTTTGTTAAGTTTGACTGAATTTGGATAAATAAATCCACAAAGAACAAAAGGTTAAAATCACAGCAGAAAGACAATAAAGATAACTCTAACCTTATCGATGAAGTTCTTCTCCATAGTCATCATAGTACGATGTGATAGTAATGCTTCCTTCATAGCTCTCTCCTTTTGTTTCTGAGAAGAGAAAAGAGAACAATTGTGCAAAAGGTTAACAAAAGAAAAGATATTTTTTGAAATTTTGATCTTGAGAAATAATATGATTTTTTTACAATCTCATTGAAATATTCTTTCTTAATCTCGTGTAATTCCTTCTGAAGTGCAGCTATTTGCTCCTTTTCTCTAGCTATCTGCAAGCATACTTCTTCGTTGCATTCTTTGGCATCATCTACATCTTCCTGTAAGGACTTTGCTTCGTTGAAATGCTTCAATATTTCCTACGACCGATAAACTGACTCCGAGCCTAATCGATCGCTATGATGGTTCTTGTTTGAATGTTCTCTAGAAATCTTAGCTTTGCTGTTTTCTAACTTCGAAATCAGCTGCTTTTCACTGCCGATTTCCTTCTTTATCGCATCGACATACGCAACTAAGGAATTTTTCTCTGACATCATGCTTGAAATCCTCTGTACAATTATCCAAATTATTCATTTATTTTTGACAGATTCAAAAGTAAATTACTTGATTGAGAGCATCATATTCATAGATGTTATTTAGAATCTACGTGTTCGTGTCAACTGGCACTTTATTACTAGAACCTGTAATCGTTCCTTTGGAAGCTTGTGGTGTAGCTGGATCAAGTTATTTAGCATGATAAGATTTTTGTCTTGGTGTGGCGTAAAAATAAGTACTCTATGAAGTAGCTTATCTGCTAGTATCTGTCTATCTGCTGCTGTTCATAGGGGTACTAGCTTTATCTAAATGCTCTAAGAAAACAAATTGAGTTAAGAACAAGAAACGAATAAGTTTAATTCTGAAAAAGTATATTTTTAAGACAAAATCACTGGGATATTTGAGATTTTAAGTAGATAATCACTTAATAATTAAATAAAGCAGCAAATTTCTGTTTGTCTTCCTTCTGTTATTTTGCTTATTTTTACATATGCTAGTGGATCTTTTCGTGATAAGAAGCGATGGAGTACTGTTTCTTGGCGAAGTCGGCACATTCAAAAACGATCTCGCTGAATTTTTCAAAGCAAACTGCTATAATATTTCCTCTTTCTTGATTTTAGCTGCGGCTATTATCAGTTCACTTCGCATTGTTTGTGCTGCTCTTAATTCCTTGCTGTTAATATTGCTAACCCTGCTATTGTTGCTACTCTGAATCTTCCGAATACTAGCAAATTATTGACTACTTGATACTTTAACTACTTTCGAGGGGGACAGATCTTTTGTCGAGAATAATTGATCACTTCCTTCGACATTCTTCAAGCGCAATGTGCTGAGATTATACGTGCCCAAGGTGTCCACTTAGACTCTAATTAATGCAGAAAAAAAGCATAAATTATCTTCATATTTTTGATTTTTTGGGTGTATTTTTTTGCTGACTTTTTGTAAGGCGAGATGATCCTGTATGCTTTTTAAGCCATGAGAAACCTCGAAAGCAATGCATCCTCAGATGTATTATTACCTTCGTGTGTTGTCTGAGACTTAGAACGCTGTAAAGTTAAGTAGACGGACTCTTTACCTTTTCCACTGGCTGAAGCTTAAGGTGATCGACCATTTGGTTATTTAAAGGAGTTATTATTACTGCTGTACTAGCGGATTAGCATGAGTATTAGTAATAGTTTGTCTTTATTAGTGTAATGCTTTGTCGAAAGATTTATTTTTTTGTGTAAATTATTATTTCAATAAGAGATGGAGCATTCATTTCCCCCAAAAGATAAACAATTTACACAGATCTCCAAAGAATAAACAAGTAAATTCTCATCGTAGTGCAAATTTTATCTTGATTTTAACCACACAAACACAAACATAGGAGAGATAGTGAGAGAAATAATTAAACTCCAATATAATCCATGAGATTCTAAGTAAAAAAGATCTAATTGAATTGTTTTATTAGGATTAATTTTTTTTATTTTTATTTCTGTCAAAATTAATTTATCTGTAAATACTATCCTCCACCGTTTATTACTTGTAAGCTATTCTATTATTGCAAATAGAAGAATTGCAACGAGTGATCTACATGTTCTTTGTGTAATTATTAAGGACTTATTATCAATATTATAAAATGTAGAAAATAAAAGTCAATACACAATGTAAAGCCAAGAAGATTTGATCTTTTAATTCGATTTCAATATCGAACTGAAACTATATGAAAAAATTACATTTATTTAATCTGTTTTCAAAGAACATTTAGATTAGTTGTCTCATAGCACGCACATACATAAGATTAAAAAATTAAACTTATGGTTTTATTGATTGGATAATTTGAAAATCAACTAGGTTTCTTTCTCATGAATTCGCAAAATACTCATGGCTTCAACTTCAGGAGGAAAGGAGCTACTACTGATCCAACCTAGACAAGAAGATCACTGAAGATTTTTTTCGGTAAAGCTGAATAACCTGTTTGTTTATTGGATAAATTAAACCAAATACAGTTATTAGCTTTGATAAATATTTTAATTGAGAAGAACGTTAATAAATTAATTGATTATCACTGATCTCCATTAATAACATACCTGATGCAAAGCTGATTCCGATAAAAGTGACGAGAAGCAAAATTGGATAAAGAAGTAGAGGGTTAGCCATCCATCGAAGAACATCGTCATACATGAAAAAAGCCAATACTAGCCACATCCATTTAGGTACTTATCCTGAGAAGGATGTGTTCTAATTTGTGATAAATTGCAAAAATCAATATCTTTTTTAAAAAACATACAAAAATTCAACAAAATTTCTCTTACTCTTTTCTGCATGACTTTATTCAATTCTTCCTCTGATTCTTCATGGAAGGAGTTGCGTATCTTAGTCTGCTGAGAAACTGTCAATAGAATAGGTTCATCGATACTTCCTCTGAGTTAGGCAATGCGATCATTTTCGATGGATCCTTTGTTATTCTAATCGAAGATGTAAATCTTCTGGAAGAGATAAATGACTTCCTCAGCTTTCTTCCTAGCAGAATCAAACAGTTCTTAGATATCCTTCTCTTCGATTTCCTTCCATTTTCTTGTCATGTTGTTCTCATCCTTCAAGAAATCGCTCTTAAATCTGCAAAAAGTTCAGGCACATTATTTTAAAGGGATTCTACGTATTGTTTGGGAAAAGGTTTTTCTCTATTAGGTGATTATGTTCATAAATTAATTAAAAACACACTAATGTTGCTGGATTTACTTTTTAAGGAGGAAATAAGGCAATTCTTTGATTTTTTTGGTGACATCTTCTTCAAGATAAATATAAGCTGCCATAAGCAACCGAGCGATCTCTTAGTTGACTCTTTCAGAAGGAAAGTAATCAACAATCTACTATCTCATAATTGTTTCATTAACAGTTTTGATTTCTTCAAATCCTTTTCGGAGATCCACCCAGAAGTTTTTATTGAGCTCATCAAACAAATTACTCAGAAGAGTATCTGTCTATCTCTTGAATTAGTTTTCTTATCCTTTCACGAATTTATTAAACCGCAGATTTTGAGCGTTCACAATGAGCTCCCCAACTGATCTCTCCAAGGATTATTATGTCTTCACGACTTCCCATTCTTCAGAGTATTCAGGGAAAGGAAGGGATTGCGCAATACCTTCTTCAATTTGAATCTTGATTTCTTATTTTAGCACTTCCAGCTCTGCTAGAAATTCTCCGAATGTACCTAAAAAGCAAAAAAATCATTAGTTTTTCAATAAACAAGTTTATTTTTGATGTTTATCCTTTTTGTGCAACTTACCAAAAGCTTCATTGAGATCAGTGAGGGACTCTTTGAGACTTGCTTTAACTGTGTCTTGCAAGGTGTTCATTTACTTCTTGAAAATAGGGAAGAGAATAGCTTTGATCTCATCTTTGAGCACGTTTCTCATTTGAATTCTTATCGATTCAATATAATATTATGATTCCGTATCATAGAACTGCAGTGATTTTGCAAATTAAACTTATGCTTGAGATACAAAATCACTTTGAAACGATTTATCCACTGCCGCTCTCAGTTATTAGAATGCTTTGTTGACTAGTTCCAGTGATTGATCTTTGATTTTCAAACATCTTACTTAAGATGCTTGCAGTTTCTAATTTGGTAGATTTAAATCTTCATTTTTTTAGATAGTCTCCCAAATTTATTCGGAGAATTCCTCTAACCCATCGATGGGAATATTCGTATTGTAGTTGTATCCTTAGAACATATTCTAAGGATTTGAAGGATTCACAAATCTATCCCTTAAATCTGCCATGTCTGCTTCAAATTTCTACCTCTGGTAAACGTAATGAGATGCCTTGAAGAAATCAATCTTAAAGAGAGCTTCAGGTGGAACATTTTAGAATTCAGCTGGCTTGATAACCTCCGCCCAGATGCCGTAGATTTCAGCTTTGATTGAATCACAGATTTCAGTGAAATTCTCGATTTGATCGTTGAAATCTCTAATGACAATGAGTAGCTACTTTACTTGATCTGATTTAAATAGTCTCACATTCATTTCCATGATTGTCTTGATGATGCTGTATTCAGACTCATGACCTAAATTCTAAGAATAAAAAGAAATATGAAATAAATTATGAAAAATAAATTGCCAATAGAGTGTTTTTCTTTTAAATAAATTAATTTGTAAGATTACCATAGAGTTGCAGTTCACAATGAGAACTTACGAAAAGGCTAAGGCAAATAAAGCAGTGGAGCGCTCGTAAAACTAAAAGATGACAAACAAAATAACATTAAGCAATTCTTCTATTTTAAAAAAGGCTATTTTTTTACTTCTGATCCTCTTTCATTTTTGCCTCTTTATCTACTGTTAGAGCCTTCTACATCGAGGACAACTAGATTCGCTGATTTATCTCTAGATACGAAGATTCCTTTAGTTGTCTGTACTTTATTCGGTCCTTGGAGTGTCTCAAAGGTAGTTCCGAATACTCTGTTAAGCATGGTGGATTTTCCTGAGTTTTGTGATCCAATTACAGAAACGATATTGTAATCTCTATTCAAGATGCTTAGTCCAGATTCTGTGATGAACTTAGTCATACCAGGACTATTCAAAACAAAAACAAAATCATCCACTATTCTTCAACTGCTAAAATGAGAGTTTTAGCTTTTTAGTTGTCTCAAAGAACCATGGAAGATAATCAACAAAAAAAAATTAATTTACTTAAGTTAGCATCGTTCATCTATGAGTTAGAAATTGCTCATTTATTTTCTTTTCTCTTTTGTTGTTGCTTGTTTTTTTTGGGAGGGGTGATTTCTTTAATTATTTTTCTGAGAAAGGAAAGAATTACTTTTAATAATGATTTTCTTGCAAGAAAAGCAATTCTTTTATTTTAAAATGTCTTTATTCACCAAATCTAAGAGAATTCACTGATATGATGATGATAACAAAAACGACAGAAGCAATGTCTGGGGGGATTTAATATCGTGGAAGAACATCGAAAAAAGAAAAAAAGAACAATAATAATTGTGTATTCGAATATTTCTAAGCTGTACATCGTCGAGAGAGATGAGATAGAAGACACGCAACCAGGGACAAAGAGAAAAGTAATATTAATTGATTGATGCAAATCTTCCAAAAAAAATATGATCCTAATTGAATTAAT
>Ga0302271_10003268_pt1 | contig 13846 bp, 3 predicted proteins | sample III_Bog_N1_1_FD_198767 | JGI IMG/M metagenome (GOLD analysis project Ga0302271, IMG submission 198767) | Peat permafrost microbial communities from Stordalen Mire near Abisko, Sweden - III_Bog_N1_1 | ecosystem: Environmental > Terrestrial > Soil > Wetlands > Peat | place: Sweden: Abisko... | reverse complement strand
GGGACTGAAAAGATTCCTCCATTCTTGATCATATTCTACGTGGATATTCCTTTATATTTTTTCCAATTCCTTAGTTTCTTTGTCTTTTTTCTTTTGATCATTTTATTAATATATCTTATCAGTAGATAATCGTAGTAATTGATCTGGACTCTAATTTTGAGTTAATTACTTATTGAGTTGAATTTACTCAGGACTAATGTAATCCTTCTAACTGCTTCCTTTATTATTATTTCCTTGCTCAATTGTAATCTTTTCATTATTATCAAAGTTGTTTTGTCTTGTTGTGCCATTAAAAAATTGTTGATTATTTTAATTCATTTGGAGCAACCTCTATTGATTAATATAGTTAATGTTTCCTTTTTAGTCGTAGGAATTAAAATCAACTTGATTATTAGTCGAGGCTAACACAGCTTGCTAGAGAATCATCATCCAGTAGTTTATGCTACTCTTATCTTTTTTATCTTGAGTTTCTTTTTTATCTAAGTCTTAAAGCGATCCTATTTCTGCTAGACGCTTTCTCTCATCACTTTCTTCATCGGAATCTTCTTCTAAATCTTAATTGGAGGTATCTTACTTAAAATTGATGTTAAGCTTTAAGATTTCATGATCATTTTTTGCCATACCAATCTATCTTTCTAATTCTTCGGAGTCATCAGCTTCGAAATAAATGTTTAAAAAGAAGAGCAGCACATTATTGAAATACAACTTTATGCGATCCTTAGCATTGCAGAGAGATGAGCAACATTTATATTTGGCTTCCAGAGTTGATGTTGAAGCTTTTATGGGTATTCCTGAATTTGATTATTTCACTTGAGAATTTTTTCTAACTTTCTCATACTAGCCACGAAGCATGTCAAGAAGGAGATCAATAATACCTTTTGTTTACTTAATTAAAATGTTAATTCAAATGTTTCTTTCCATAATAAATTATTACTTCTTCTTCATCTTTTGTTTTGTCAATGAAGTATCCGTCTAGAATTGCAATAAACATCTGGGTCAAGATCAATTGCATCACGATCTAATTTAAATTGTCATTTAATTGTTTTTTTTTAAATGAAAAGGAAAATATTATTACCATAAAAAAGACATAGTAGATGTACTCCAAGGTTGAAGGACTAGTATTAGGGAAAGGGAAAGTTTTAACAGAAGCGAGCCAAGAGAGAACTAAAATCATAGCTCGAGCAAAATCCTAAAAGTTTGAGATATAGCTACCAAAGAGCACAATGCTGATCAGCGAAAATGCAGAAAGGAGAATGAAGAAGATCACTAAGAAAAAGAACACATCCAAATTGGCATTGGAAATCACATCAAGGACTAATGCAAGCTTAGCTGAGAAACCGAAATAGAATAGTATGCGGACGAATTGCACGAACAGAAGGATGCTTATGACAATGCTATACCTATCGATTTATTCACCAAAACTAGAAAGATTGCCAATGAGTTTAAATGAGGTACTATCAGTTATGTCGAACCCAGAGCGATCGGAATCAGAGACATAAGATAAATAGAAAATGATTGCAATCAAAGAAAGGATTTATCCAGCTATTAAAAATATGTTAGCTGTTGTCTCAGAACAGTACAACTTCAAGGCAAGAAGGATTCTTTGAGCAAATTAAAGTGATCTTGTCAAGAGCTACTTAACAAGAGAGACAAGTGAGTATCCACGTTCTTCTATTTTATAGTTCAATAAGTATAGAATATAGTTGCCTTAAAGACTTTCATCATAAGGAGTCTAATCAAATAAATCAAATAGTAATATCATTAATACATTCCAATCTATTGCTGCTAAAGAAAGCTAAAGAATCAATCCTTACGAGCTTAAGGCATTATTCACTTTGGAAGAATTCAGAATAATCCCTCTTGATTTGCCAGAAATATATTAAAATTTGCAAGAAGAACAATATTTCCCAAACTATTCTCGTCATTCTACTGGAGCTGTAGAGATCAACCATGAATGTCTGTTTTTTAAAAAAAATTGTCAATAGCCAACAGCAAAATGATTGTTTACAGAATAATAGGTATCTTTTGTGATTTCGCCACTACTATCAATCTCAAAGGATATCCGCACCACAGAATACAAGTTGTAAAAAGTGTTATGAAAGATCGCCTCTAGCACCACATCTCCTGTCTAATATTATTTTATTATTACTTTTAATATAACAAAATTATCACTTGTGTTAGTTACATCGTGGTTTATGATTTAATCTTTCTAGAGGTATTAGAGGTGTAGAAGATTTTGAGGTTAGGAAGAAGAGAAATACTGAACAAATCCTCCTGCTTTGTAGGGGGTGCTTTGAGAGCCGGAAGGAATGAAATAATATTCAGAGAATGTTGTGTATCCATAGCAATCCTAGGAGAATTCATCAGAGTATGAAGATTCTTTAGACATGTCTCCTCCAGTAGCAAAATAAATTGGAGCAGATTATATTTGTCCACTAGTCGAATTGTAAACTTAAAAATCAGTATTTTCATGCACATTCTAGCGACGGATTGTCATTCGACCAGGAAATTTTGCAAAAACAAAATTATACTGATCAATACGATCAACAAACTGATTTTAAAGGAAGAGCGGCGTTAGAGGTAAGAGGAATACCTTTTCTATCCAAACATATATCTCATTTAGCTCATGGACTACATCCAGCTTAAGTAGTTTCATTTCAAGCGCGTCAATAATCTCAACTTCAGTATCCTCGAAGTATTAACGTAATGCTTCATTTATTTGATAACACTTTGCAATTTAACAAGTCAATATTAGAAACGTTCATTAGAAAAAGGGCTTTACCTTTTCAAATTGAAGTTGCTGTGTGACCATACTCACCAAAATAACTAAGAAAATAATGTGGATAAAAGTTGATTGAATATTCTGTCTAGCAGTCTTAGCTCTTTTTTTAGTTGCTTCTCTTCTAACTTTCTTCTTGTCCTCTTTGATATCTTCTATTTTTTAGACAATCTCATCTTGTCGTTATTATCTTGTCTGCACTTCAACTTTAGAAGGAATAAACCCATACATCTAAAACAAAAAAAAGCAGCCAAAAATATTATCTCGAAGGTGTGATTAATTTAGTTTAAGCATTATTTACATTTAGACCAAGCGATTTAAAATGAAAAAGGAATATCTATTTCCAGTCCATTTAGATCTCCGGATGGGCTTAGTTATCATCTTTCACATCATGATTGGAAAGTTGAGAAGTATTTTAAATCATAGTTTTCCTGGAAGTTAACTATCTTCTATGAGAATTAGAATTCGCTCTGCTAAAAGGTTAAGCTAATAACAAATAAACTTCATGAAAAGAATCTTAAAATCTATCTTACGTGTTCCATCACCACTTTTAATATATTCGAAGCTTTTTTTAGATGCAAAACCTCCAGGTATTTTTGAAGCTGAAAGGGGATTATTATCAGGAGTGTTACTATCAGGGAATAGATTAATAGTCAGCTTTTGATTTATTGGAGTTGCTTTTTGAGGACTTTTATCAAAGAATAAAGTACTCTTTTCATTCAAAGATATCATTGTTTTGTTTCTTTCCTTCACCTAATCTTTTTGCTTCTTTTCTTCTTCTTGTTACTTCTCTTCCATCAGCGCTTAAGGAGAAGCGAATGTTATCATATTAAATATTTTTTTCATTAGTTACAGCTATCTTTCTGACTCAATAGCAGTGATAGCTTCTGTAGTTATTGACATCGTTTCGCGCATAGAGTTATAAGTTACAATAATGACAGAATAAAAGTATGGAAGAAGGATCAAATTGAAGACAATAAGAAATATTATCCCAAACGCAAACCCTAAACCTGAGTGATTGCTGTCAAGATCAGTGATCTAACTAATATAGAAGATCTATGAAAAATAGAAATAAATCAAGTTAGTGCCATATTATCATTTGATTTACGAATTTGATAAGCTAAAGGATTGCAGTGTCCATCTGTGAGTAGTCTGAGAGATAAGATGTACTGAATATGATAGTTCCAACCACAGAAAAGGCAATCAACATAATTATTACAAACTAAAAAACAAATGAATATGTAAGAAAAGTTAATAAAAATCTTGGTTTAAGTATTAAACTAATATTACAATCAGTATGAGCACAAGGTCTCTGCTTGAATTTCTAATAGAATAGTAGATAATGTTGAAAGAAGGTATTTTCTTGTTGATAAGCTGGACAAGTTGGATGATTTAAATGATCAAAACAACGATACTGAATAGACTATTTGAGTTGTATTTGTCAATAAAGCTCTCATACTAATCAAAGTCATCGAAAGTCTAAAATGTCCCCAAAGTTAGATTGCTTTGAAGAAAATAAAGTCATTTTCGTAGATATTTCAAGATTTTAATTACTCAAAGGTAGAGAAGATGCTAAGCCAGTCAATTAAGTAAGCCACAACTACTGCCTAAAGGATCAAGTTTATGATGATATACCTTTTTAAAAAAAAGTTAAATAAATTCTGACATAATTTAAATAGATACAACTAATTAATTATCTGTTTTGGTGAGAATGTAGATTCTATTATAAAAGCTATGCAAATAGAAGTTACTTATCGAATGTGAATATCTTTGTCGTGATAAAATTGATGAGCATGCCAAGAATTTTCTATTAAAAATCAATAATAAGCTAATATTCTAAGCACATTAATGTTACAAGGACAAATGAAATGAGAATCTGAAGAGAAACGCAGCAGAGATAAAATATCTTGATGACATAGCTGACATAGAGAGTGTTTGCTGCTTGAGACCTGAAGATCAAATATGACATAACATGCTTATTATTTCGACGAAAAATAAAATAATATTTACCCTGAAATCTTAAAGAATATTGCTATTTAATCATTCTTGTTGAATTGAATAGCTCCTAAATCGCTTTATGTGAATGTGCGCGTCTATCTGAATATAATTTCACGCAAGAGATTAACTGAATACAAATCCATTTGCACTTCTGATGTCGATTCATCACTAAGCGTTATCTATTAGAACAACAATTATATTTCAAATTAGAACTTACAATTAACTTGCTTACTTCAAGATATTCCTTCAGCAAATTGACTCTAGCAATATCAAATTCACTGCCCAAGAAAAAATCAATACTCGAGTCTGTTTCTATGAGGTTGTTGGCATTTGCAGAACGGATAGCATCTAATTTAATATTTTGATTTGCAATGGTGTCTTCAAGAAGCTTTAGCTAATGAGTTTGCATGGCAGTAAAGAATTTCTTAACAAATTCGGAATCATCGACGGTACGTTTTTTTATTTGAAAACGCAATCCTAAAAAGTTATTGTATGTCAGAAGGAATTAAAAGTTCAGATAAGAAGGTGCAGTTTTGGTAGCAGCTGTTTCAATATCTTCAAGGGTAGAATACTGCTATGGATTATAACTGATTGTGAGATTCTTATTCTTTTAATTGTATATTCCGTTGATATTTGCTTCCAAATAGATTCTGTAGAGATCATTGAAACTGGTGATACTACTCGAATCATTCACTGAGAACTACTCACTGAGTCCTTCGATAATCAAGTACCCATCTTTTATGCGGTGGTCTTGAACAAGGGCGAACACCAGAATCACTGTAATTACTAGCTGGCTATTTGTAATGTATAAATAAACATAAATAAACAATACAGAAAAACCATTGAACAATAAAAGAAAAAGTACAAGCAGTAGCAGCTAGTCTCTTTACTGGAGAGCTGAGTGTCTATTACTTTCTGTTTCTCAACTTTTTCTTATTCTTCCTGAAGCTTTTTTAAGGAAAGCCCCTTTTCCTCTGTTTCCATACTTACCTACAAGATTTCAATAGTTATTGTTTGTTTTGTTTATTAATTAATCTAATTCTTAAAACGTAAAAACAACACATTTCTAAATCATCTAAAAATTATTAAAATCTATTTAGGAATGCAAAGTATTGTAAGAATTTTAAATAGTATAAAAAATAGAAATAAACTAAAGGAATCAAACCTATTTAGCATTCTTTTTATCCTTTTGAAATAGGTTAAGTGTACTTATGTTAATTGGTAAATTTCAGGAAATTAATTAAAGAAATTAAATACTCCAATTTTTTATGCACTTGCATTGATAAAGATTTTGTTATTTGTCAGCGCATCACAAAAAAGAACATTTTTGTCAGTTTTTATCCCAAACATTTATATAGACAACTATTAAAGAAGGCAAGTGCAGACTTTTAATCAATCAAGCTGTTGGTTTATTCTACTAATAAAATGCCATCTTCTCCTTTACATATTAAGCTTAGTCCTTGATTCTTCCTATTTCAATACATTTTCCTAACTCGATAATATTTGCCTGTTGAAAAATAAGTTATTATAATATATAAGGACACATTGAATAGTTACATCGCAGGCATTCAAAATCTAGTCAGTATTAGACGAGCTTGGAAGATTATTGAAGCACTGTCTAATTTACTAGTATTGACTTTAGCATTGATAACGTATGACTTGCGTTTCCATATCAAATAACCAGATCAATAATAAATTTGAGTATTTTTATTTGAAGAATAATTTGTTGGGATTGTAATTTATTGTTCGAATTGATTTGATTTGGCCTCAAAAATTGATTGTAATAAGAAATAATGAGATTATTTTAATTTAGCTAAGAATAATTCTTTGTTATTTTAATTAGGCATTTATTAATCTTTAGGGTTGAGTAGTCTTGATTAAATACAGAAAAAGACAGGTTGAGAGTTATTTGATTGGAATAAAATATCACACATCCTTTTCTTTAAAGTATTACACGAAAAGAACAGCATGGAGGGTAGCTCAGAGAAGAGCTAATTGAATTAGCTTTGGAGCCTTTTCTGTGAAGTTAGAGAAAATCTCGATGATGTAATTTATAATTATGTTTTGTCTGATATTGATTTGTAAACAATAAAGGCATCGACAATTTTCTTGAAGAAGACAATCCCTTTAGGCGCAGATCAATAGGAGATGTTGAAGGCATAATTTTCAGGGGTTCTTATGTGGCTAAGTAAAATAATCAGTTTCTTAATAAAGCAAAAACAATAACTAGAATAAATCATTGAGAAGAAAAATGCAAGTGAATGTAGCGACTATGAATAAGCACTCTAAAAACTAGAAGCAGAAGTTAGATAACATATTCGCGTATGATATATTTACAAATATTAACTTTAAGACTAAAATATTATTATTTCATTTTAGGTACAACAATAAATGAAGCTTTATACAGAGTCTACTCAAGAAAAACTTGAATAAACTACTAAAGAAAGAGGATTATTTGAGGAAAAAGTTAAAGAACTCGAAAAGAAATTACTTATCTCAGCTTAAGATTATTTCAACAAAGAAGAAGAAATAGCTAAATTAAAGCGTTAACTAACAATCAAAATGGAATAAGCAGATAACACAGAAGAAACAATCAGAGTTTTAACTAAATAGCTTCATTAATTGCAAGGCTAATATAATCCTATTTAACCTTAGGAATTTATTACCAAACCACTTGATAAACAAAATTATTAATAATCGGTTTTAATGCAAGCCTAATAAAATGAATCTTCTCGATGTTTCAATTCAGATGCATAAAAAAAATAAATCCGATCTATTAGTAGTATGAACGAAGAACTATCCAAGAAATACATCCAGCTTGGAGGATAGCAGTCACTTTTCTCTACAAGTTCTCATATTACTGCTCCTAGTGATAATTCATCTAAGAGCAACGCTTTTTCAGAGTTTTCCCATCTCAGAACTTACACTGAACCACCTACTCAAGAAAGAAGCAATTCGAGACAAGGAGAGATAATGAATGAAAACAAAAAATATCTTGAAAAATCAAGTCCCAATCATCCTGAGAGAGTAAATTTTTTAAATTATTATTTGTTATTTTTATTTCAAATCTCTAACTTAGTTTTTCTAGAAAAACTAATAGACTCGCTATTATTCGATTGAAACTGGAAGCAAAAATAAATTACCAACAAATACAACCTCTTCCTGTTAAGCTACAACATTATCTACTCTTTAAAATAATATTTAAACCTCATATTCGTAGGCTTATGATCACACCAAAGAGGCAGTTGGTTAAGTTGCTGCCAAATAAAAACCAATTAATTAAATTAACTCAGGTTAGCAATCATAAGAAATAACATAAAATAATTCTTTGATATAAAATTCTTAGTATTCTAAATCAGACTTACCTTAAAATTCTTCAAATAAAGTAGTCAACATCACATCTCTGACTTCTAAAATAAAAAATATGAATAATTATCAATATTCAATAGGCAACTCATCATAGATAACATAAAATAGCAATTACGGTTTTTATCAAGATTAATAGATGAATTACAATTTAGAGTAAATTTAAGGTTTTTCTTAGAATTAATCCATCGATGCTTAAAATAATAACGGCTTTTAATAAAGGCAGTTAGCCTCTACTTCAATAGGATCTCACTTTAGGAACTCTTCGAATTAATAAAATGGAACTAGTTATGATAAAACTTAAGTAAAAAATCCATAGAGATATCCATTTAAAACATACCAAAATTAAGAATCCCCATCTAAATCAGTAAGCAAAAATAATGGAAATACTTAGACTTAATTGATTACATAAAAGTCTGTTTACGAAGCAGAATCAAACAAAAGCTAAAGAACTTACCTAAATGTCAATAAAGGCAATAGCACTAGTCATTAAAATAACTCAAAAGATTAAAGAGCTAATACTGTGATAGTTCCAACGTTTTAAACTCACACAAATATTGGATCTTAACTAAAAACTTAAGTTAATGGAAGTATTTCTTAAATTAACCAATAAAATAATGCTAATAATTCAAAAGGCATTCAGTTCATATCTTCTCAAAAGTCAAGCTCATCTTTAGAGAAGATCAATCCTTGTTATCCAAGTGTAATTGTTTTATTTAATAAAGTATTCTTGAATTTGTTCATTTCATTAACTATTTATTTCTTAATAATTTTTGAATATTTTAATCAGCAACCCCCCAAATCATTGCAAGCAACAGGATAAAATGGAGCAGCAATAGGATAAGCTATTTCTATTTTTCCTTCATCATCTAATGGATTAGGGCCGGTTTCTTAACAAAATAAAATTACGAATCCCCGAAGTTAAAGTATGGACGAATTTTCTAAAGGATCAACTGAAGCAAAGTAAGGAAATCAATAAAATTATATTCAAAACTCCTATCTCAAACAGAAGACAAGTTAATAAGTTCAAACTTCAGAGATAATAAACAATCTCATGAAAAGCTTTAAGCTGCATTGATAAGTGTTTAAGAGTAATAAAGATATTTACTAATTTGTAGTTAAAAATATAAAAGTAAGATTAACTTGACAATTAAAAAATGACAATATTTGAATTTATTGTGAACATTCATTGTTGAAGCAACTCTACGGAGAATTTTAATAAAAATAAAGTAAAATTTAAAGGAAATTAATCTTCTAAAATTTCTTTATGAAAATAAGGACTTCCAATAAATAAATAGTATTTTTGTTCCTAAACTATTTACATCTTCTAAATATTAATAAATTGGTGCTTTAATTAGAAATGGGAAGAGAAATTTTAGTCAAAAGGGATATTAATTTATTTTCTTTGAGTTAATTTTTCAAAAACAAAAATGAAATTACAAATGAAAGAATAGATAGTTTTACTACCAAAATATTCGAAATCCAATGAGTGTTGAGCATAATCATAATGCAACAACTTATGTTTTACCATTTAATTTAAGAGAAGAAGTTGCCCTTACTTTATCTGCTTCAGCAATAATATCAGAGAGTTGATTTTTAATATCTTTGAAACTGAAACTAAGAATAGGGAAAAGTTCTTCATATTTAGTGTCTTTCTCCAGAGAATTGAACACCTCAACCATAACTTGAGCATACTTATAGGTGTAAATTAGAACTTCTTCGCTGATAATAGGCAGATTTTAAGATAATCTTTTGTATTAATTAATTTTAAAATCTCGATCAATTTTTTCGCTGATTAGTTTTAGTTTTTGAATATGCTTAAATAGGCTTGACGAAGCAGTTGAGCGCTCTATTTCGCCGATTTAATCAGATAACATTTTAAATTTATAAAATAGTTTGTAATATTCTAAGCTCTTGGAAGTAGCGTGTTCTTTAAAATCTTCTTAGCTGATTTTATAGCGGGTGAAGTAAGGATCTCCTTCTGAATGAATCTATTCTTAGTGATTGATTTATTTTTCATCAACTTGACTGCTTTTACTGTATTTTTTATTTGGTGAGTCTTAGTAGGTTGTTAATGACCCTGATTTTTTATTCTTTGGCTTCTTTGAGCTAGTTGCACAGCTTCCCATTAGGAAGTCAAATACTTATTATGGGTATTTTCTAGCAGAAGTTCTTAATAATATCACTTCTCAAATTTATTATCTGTTTTCTCTGTTGTTTTCTTCATAAAATTATCACTATCAATAGGTAATTATAACCACAATTCTTAGCTTACGCAATTTTTTTTTTGAATTCTCATCTATCTGATCTATTATGATCTATTGAATTACTTGATTTTGTTAATACAGATATTTTTACTTAATTTATTAATAGCCATCCTAATACTATAAAATCATTAAGATAGATAAATTGCTTCGAAGTATCTTTAGGGAGTTTCTTATTTTTATTAAATGGAAAATAGCGCTTGATGGCTCATTTCAATGCCTTTTGAAAGAATCATTTTCCTGAGACTCTTTGTTTTCTCATTAATTAATTACTTTCTAAATTTCAATACTTCTTTATTAATTGCTATTTCTTTTATAATGAATGTATCTTGAATAGAAAGAGTCTAGAGAAATTTATAAAATTAATAATAGGCCTGATGCTAATTCAAACAAATAGATCTTGAAATAGATAATATTCTTAAAAATATTATTTTTTTTTAATGAGAAACAAAAATAATTTATAAAATTGATTAAGATTATTATCTAATTATCATTATAAATTGAAAAGGAAGTTGATCATTTGACTTATTGTATCTTTATTAAAGATACAAGAGTCATAATAAGATACAATAAACCATATTAAGAAAGGGAAGTTTTTTAGAAATCAACCAATAATAATATAATCTCAACAAAAATTAAAAAAAATAATTGATCTTATTTTCATTTCCCCTCCACTCAACAGAAATGATAATAACCTCTAAAAGTATTTAAATACTTTCATTTTATTGATATCTTCCATCATGATTTCTTTTTTCAAAAGGAATAGAAACTATGCAAGCAGCACCTTTGGGAGAAAAACTAAGACAAAATTTCCAGATTTCGCTTGAAGACTTTGGCGAGAGTAATTAATATTGATCTCTATTAAAGTTAATAACTTTTTATTAATTAGGTAGAAGAGATACCAAGAGTTAGAATGGTGATGCTTAGACTCCCTCTTCTATTGCCACTTTTCAGACAATGACAACTAGAGAGAGATCTTTCTTGGAACCTTGTTAACTCGCCTTAGAGATAAATGACAAGAAAAACGTAGGATATCAAGAAGAGGCTCGGATGCCATTAATCACTGATCAGGGTGCGTGCTCTACTAATACTTACCCATATTTTGGCTTTGAGAAATAATTTTAAGAAGTTAACTCAAATCCTGTGATTGCGAGACCTCATATTTCGCATAAGTCAAAAGAAGAAGAGGATAAACGAATACAAACGGAGATGATTGAGTAAATAGGAAGCAATCTTGATAGCATAATTCATTCATTGGAAGATCGCTTAATAGAAGTCACTCCAGTTAGAAAGCAGTACTTTTAAATGATGATAAAAGACATTGCTAGAGAGAAACAACGAGAATTCGATCATATTTACAAACTCATATTCAAAGGGCTCTTCAAACCAGCAGATTAAAAAGTTATTGGTTCCCTCCAAAGAAAGCTTACTGACATTTCTAACGAAATAAACGACCTCAAAGAGCTCCATAATACTCAAACTTCTTGCCTTCCTTCGGTTTACTACAATCCATTTAGAGCCTCAAGATAGATAGACTCTATGTCAGGTCTTCGAAGAAGTGGCTCAGCTTCTAAGCTTCATTCTCAAGACACAAGTTAGTTTGGTTTTCAGGTTAGCAGCAAGGTAATGAACGAACTTGTAAAATCTCCAAGAAATCCTTAGTTTAGAACCCCATTCAATGATGCCAAACCTCAGAGGTGTTCTTTGTCTCCCAAGAATAGTGATAGAAATACCGAACCGTTAGTTTCAAGCAGAATTTTAAATAATTTCCAGCAGGTTCAAGACAAACTACCTTTAGTTTCTCATAATGTCCCATAGGTTTACTTTGATAAAGAGCCTTCTTACACTGTTTGCAGTTAAGCTGAAGCGTCTAAATCAAAAAATACTAATAATTTCTATCTTTTAGACAACCCAAATGAAAATCTAAGCTCATAAAGAATAAATGCTTCCATAAACTAATGCTTCTCACTTTAGTATCCACCTCAAGAATAGCTCTATGTCTAACAAATGAATAAATTCAGAGAAGAATAACCCTTAGAATCATGCTATTATCGCTAACCTTTAGAATATCATCAATTTTAAAATCAGCCATAAAACCTTGATTGTTATGAGCAGACTTTGAATTAAAATTTGAAAGATAGCAATAATAGCTCATTCAATTAAGTTCCTCAAGAATAATCTCAGTGCTTGAGGTAAAAACAAGAGAATAAATATGCAGAGGCATCAGTTCAAACTTCTCTGTCTTTGGCTAGACTAGCATTTGGTTCTTCTTTCAAAACTAAAGAAATTGGAGCTACAAATTTATCAGCTTAGTTTATCACTCCTCAAATGGATGAAGAATACAAACAAAAAGTGCTGTAATCTGCTATTAATTTAGCTGCTTCTATCCCTGATTAGCATGCTTGTTCTAATGAAGAACCTCCTTATTTTGGTTAAATGCAACAAACTCAATTCAGCTAACAAAATAATTTAAGGATGCAACCACTTTCAGCTAATCTAGAAGAAAACTATTCAAATGATCATGTTTCTATTGAAAGAATGAATTAGAACGGATAAATGAAAAATATCACATCTTCTTTGAGACAAGGAGATTCTGATGACAGTTTAAATTAAGACAACTCTTAAGCTAGTAACTCTAAACTATTTTCAACCCACAAAATGAATGATAGCTAAGTCAGTTCTCGCTATTCCTAGCAATAGATGGAAGATGACTGGCAAGATAATACTGATTTTGAATAATAGAAACTCAAACAGGTTCATTAAAGTGAAAGCTAGTAAAAAGACAAGGCTACAATAGCTGGTTTAACCACTACTACAACATGGACTCCTTAGAGCTATGAAAAAGATTTCTCAAGTACTAAGTAAAAATAATTGACCCCTGATATTTCGAATTATTTGAGTAATAGTTACTCTGCCAGATAAAATGCATAATAAATATCAACTAACCAGGAACAACATGCAAGACTCTTGAAATCTACTGGAGATGTAACAACACAATGCTTTGAGGAAATCATTTTAAAAGTGGAGATATGTCAAAATGAATAAAACATTCAAAATTCAATTAAATGTACTCATCCCAGTTCTGAACTTTATTAATAGAATAATGCTGCTTTAGACTAAGAAAATACAATTGCTTTGGAGCAAAATCAACTGAAACAAGATGACTAGAGCTAATTAGATGATCTGAATTAAAATCCTGCATAATCATAAGATCAATCAAACAAAAATCCCAGGAAGAAAAACTAAAATCCGAATAATTTGAATTTGGGGAAGATTGATTCTGAGGTTTAAGCTCCTATTTTGCAATCACCTCCTACCTCGTTATTCCAAAATGCAAACCCCACTGATAACAGTTAGCATAATAACTCTAGATTTTATGAATTCACAGGGCAACAACAAAGATAAAGTCACACGAGTGTCAACTAAGGAGAATGCACTG
>Ga0302271_10003267_pt1 | contig 13849 bp, 10 predicted proteins | sample III_Bog_N1_1_FD_198767 | JGI IMG/M metagenome (GOLD analysis project Ga0302271, IMG submission 198767) | Peat permafrost microbial communities from Stordalen Mire near Abisko, Sweden - III_Bog_N1_1 | ecosystem: Environmental > Terrestrial > Soil > Wetlands > Peat | place: Sweden: Abisko... | reverse complement strand
TGAAATTCTGGCATTGAAAAAACCTAATCTTTTAATTCCGCTTCCGGCGGCAAGCAGCCGCGGAGACCAGCTGCTCAATGCCCATTCTTTTGAATCGCAGGGATACAGTATGGTCATTCAGGAAAATGCCCTTACTCCTGAAACCCTGATAGAAAACGTACATGAACTGTTCTTCACCAGACAGACCTATATCAATTCCATGAGTATTTCTCACCAGTCAAATGCAATCTCTATTATTATGAACCTGATATCATCCTTTTCCAATTGACCTGGTTTTACATACAGATATCACTTTATCAGATTTTTTTGTAGATTTTAAAACCCCTCTCAAAATATTCTTGAGAGGGGTTTTTCATGTTTTATTAGTTTTTTTATTCCTGCTTCATATTTTAATCAGTTCATATTGATCTGTTCCAAGTCCGATTTTTATTCCATGCTCAATCTGAGAATGCCAGTCTGTTGTCGGAGCCGAATTAATAAAATGATCCTTTGAGATTTTTGGCATTTTATCCAGTTGACTTCCGGATATAACAGGCATTTTGTTAACTGCATCAGCACATGCCACATCAAGTGCGATAGGATCAAAAGAAGCAAACATTCCGACATTCGGAACGATTGGTATATCATTTTCTGAATGACAGTCACAGTTTGGAGAAACATCCATCACGATGCTGATATGAAAACAGGGTCTGCCATCGCAGACTGCTTTGGTATATTCCGCAATTTTGCAATTAAGAATATTGTTTGTTTCATCACTGGCGGGAACAATTGCATCCATGGGACATACCCCGATGCAGCGTCCGCATCCAACACATTTGTCCTGATTTATCGTTGTTTTATGGTTTTTGATCTGCGGTGCATCATGAGCACATACCTTCAGACAGCGCCCGCATCCGATACACTTTTCTTCTATAACATACGGTTTTCCTGCACTGTGCATCTCCATTTTACCAGCACGGGAACCACATCCCATCCCAATATTTTTCAATGTTCCGCCAAATCCGGTTGCTTCATGCCCTTTGAAATGAGTCAGGCTGATCAGGATATCTGCATCCATAACTGCACGCCCGATTTTTGCTTCCTTCACATACTCTCCGCCTTTTACAGGAACCAGAACATCATCTGTTCCTTTCAGACCATCCGCAATCAGAACATGGCATCCTGTTGAAAAAGTTGTAAATCCATTTTCAAGTGCTGTGTCCATATGATCCAAAGCATTTTTTCTGCCTCCCACATATAATGTGTTACAGTCAGTCAGAAACACTTTTCCACCCAGCTCTTTTACAGTCTTTGCTACAACAGCAGGAAAATTTGGTCTCAGAAATGCCAAATTACCAGGTTCTCCAAAATGCATTTTAATTGCTGTATATTTATTTTGAAAATCGATTTCTCCGATTCCTGCGTTTTTAATCAGTCTTTCCAGTTTCTGCGGTATGTTTTCCTGAAAAGAAGTATGAAAATCTGTAAAATAGACCTTTGCTTTTTCCATAAAATCTCCCTTATTCTGTTTTGACATTCTGCAAATTGTATGTTGTTCCATCATAGTCCAGCTCCGCCGTCAGTCCTGGAAATGCACTGTAATCAGTGGATGATGCATTTTTTTTCAGACCTATCTGAAAAGAAATATGTATTCCATTTATATTACTGATTTCAATCTGGTTATCTGCTACACAGACAAAAGCCCCCTGTTGGTTTCCCAGAACATATTTTTCCAGAACATTTCCATTATAGCTCAGCTGAATACTGTTATCTTTTGTTGACTGAAAAACGCTGAAGTTTTGGAGAATTTTTGAAAATGCATCTGTCAGCGGACTGACTGCACTGATCGTATTATCCTGCGTTTTCTCAGCAATCCAAAGTTCCTCTTTTCCAAGAATTCCAGACTGAAGAACAACCTGATTTTCATAGGAAGAACTGTCATTACCAGATACCGAGCCAGTATTTTGATCTGATCCAACTGCGGAATCAGCTGATTCAATACCTGCTGTTGACGCCATGCTGACTCCTGCTGCTACACTTGCTGTTGATACCGCACTTTCCGAATTATCTGTTATTGGATTATTTCCAGAAACTTCTGTTGTATTTACCGGTGCATTATTTTCAGATATTTTATTTACTATCTGATTATTCTCAGTCTTTCGATTATATAGCAAAATAGAGACTTCTTTTTTATTATCCTTATTATAATCCGCGCAGGAAAGAAGTGGAAGTTTTTTTTCATCTGTCATATAGATCCAGTCAAAGTATTGAATACTATTTCCCATTCTCAGAATAACCCCCTCCATGCTGCCATTAGCATGAAATCCATATAGGTAAACCTGATTTGTCTGATCTGAAGCAAGTAAAATAGTCTTCAGCTTTTCAGGCTGACTGGCATAGGTTGTATCCATGTTGGGAGTATATTGCTCAGTAATGGAATTTAACTGATCTATAGTGATAGAAGAGACCCATTTACTCATATCTTCTTTATTCACCGGAGAATTATCAGACACGGTCGAATCTGCGTCTGATGACTTCATAAGCAGTGCATTTTCTGTCACTTTAGTTGCTATCTGGTTGCGGTTTGAAAGGGAATCTGAAGCTGCAAGTGATTCCTGCACATCCTGATCAGATGCCTTTTCCACAGAATAATCTCTTACGATTAATGCCTTTGCTACTTGTCCAAATACCGGTATCTGACCGGCCGTCTTTGCAAAAGCATAACTGCTGTTCACTCCAACTGCAAAAACTGCAAAGAAAACTGCTGCTACAGAACCTACTGTCCGAATAATTCGCATCCTGTTTCTGGCCGCTCTTTTTCTGCGATCATATTCAATTGTCTGTTGAACCATTTTATGGAGTTCGGAGGGTATTTCTATATCCTGATATTCTTTTTTATCAAAATCCCACTGTTTCATACCTCTCCTTCCTCCTGAATAATATTATAATCGCTTTCGTCTATCGTCTTCCTTTTTTTGTGAAAGTCAGGCAGATATCTTTTCTCCTTTAAAGATGCCTTGTTTTTCGGAATAGTTTGACTATCTGCTTTTTTTTCTCCGTTTTCTTTTTTTGAAGAAGTTTTGTTTTCTGATTTTTTATGTCTGGTACTTAATGTTTCATCTTCTTCTTCCAATTCTTTTCCTAGTTTTTTACAGGCAGCATAGAGTCTGGACTTTACTGTATTCAGATTTGATTCCGTAATTTCTGAAATCTCTTTGAGCGTTTTGTTCTCAAAAAAGTGAAGATGTATTATAATCTGCATATCTGTTGGCAGGTCTGCTATCTTGGACACAATCTCTATTTTAGGTTCATATGCCGGTTCTTCGTAACTGCCCTCTAGAAGATCGCTTTCTGACTCATCCCATACGATATATTTATGTTCTTTTCGAAGATACATCAGTGATTCATTGATCAGTATCCGATAAAACCAACTGCCCAGTGCTTCTTCATTCTGAAGCTTTTCATAATTTTCCAAAGCCTTACAGATTGCATTTTGAACAACATCCAGTGCTGCTTCTCTGTTTTTTACATAATAATATGCCGCTCTGTAAAACTGGTTTTGATTGGATACGATATGATTAATCAGCACATCATATATTTTACTCATCTTTTTCCCTTTATTTTTATATTATCGGTTTCCGGTAGTTTTTCATTTTTGCATGATTCATTATCTCATAAATTTCTTCCGGGATCTGTACAAAAAAAAGACCCGGATCTGATCTATCCGAGTCTTTATTGTATCAGCCTTCAATCTGATTGTACAGTTTCAATTCCTGAAAAGACAATTTGAATATCCGTTCCTTTTCCAAGTTCACTTTCCAGTAATATCTGGGCATGATTTTGTGCAACGATATGTTTTACGATAGCAAGACCAAGTCCGGTTCCGCCTGTTGATTTTGATCTGCTCTTGTCAACTCTGTAAAATCTTTCAAAAATCCTTTCCTGATGCTCTTTTGATATTCCTATTCCGGTGTCACGGACTTCCAGCACTGCATTTTCTCCTTTTTTACAGACATTAACCCATACGCGTCCCTTTTTATTATTATACCGGATAGCATTATCACAAAGATTATACAGGAGCTCTTCCATCATTGATTTATTTGCCCTTATCATACAGCTGCTTCCTTCCAGAGATAAGATGACATTTCTGTTTTCAGCACTCATTTTCAACATTTCCACACTGTTTTCAGCTAGTTTATATAAATCAAGCGGTTCCATGACTATTTCTTTCGTAACATCCAGTTCAGAAAGGCGGATAATATCATTAATCAGAGTCAGAAGCCGGTTTGCATTCTGGTGTATTCCCGCTGCAAAATGCTCTATATCTTTACTTGTTGCCATTCCATTTTCAATCAATTCTGAATATCCTGAAATGGCAGTGAGCGGTGTTTTTAGTTCATGAGAGACGTTTGCCGTAAACTGCTGTCTCATATTTGCATTTTTAATAATATCCTCATGCTGTTTACGGATTGTCTGAATAAATGGCTTTAGTTCATCATAAGTATTCAGTTCTTCCACCTGATCCATATTTCTGCCAAGACTTTCAATTGGCCGAATGATACTTTTTGTAAGTATCTGGGACAGAAAATAACACAAAACCAGAATAACCATAATCAACAAAATAACCGGAGGAAGTGCACTGTATAAAATACTCCATATACTGTGAGATTCCCTGGCAACGCGAAGAACATATCCATTATCCAGTAAAATAGCAAAATAGTATGTATCTCTTTTCATGGTATGGGAGCGGCGAATGTCTTCCCCTTCTCCACCTGCTCGTGCCTTCATAATTTCTGTTCTGTTATTATGGTTTTCCATAGTGGATGGGTTCGCTTCTGTATCCAGAAGAACTTTTCCACTTTTGTCGATCAGTGTAACTCGAATATCCTTGATTTTATAGATAATTTCTTCAAGTGAGGCTTTATCTGTTTTTCCGGTATCTTTTAAAAGATAGGCATCTGTCTTCAGATCTTCCATCACCTGTTTTTGTAAAAGTTTATATGACACGAACGTCATGAGAAGAATGGAAATAAACATGGTCAGAATTCCAATTCCCATCATGTGCGCTCTTATCTTTTTTTTCATTTTTATATTCTGAAATTTTTTATTTTCTTCTTTTTTCATTTAAACCTGCTCTTATCTGTTTCATTTAAGCTTTATAAATTTGGCTTGTTTTTCTTTCACAAAACAAACAAATCACTCCAGAATATATCCTACATTTCTGATTGTTTTTATATGGCTGCCTTCTTCTCCCAGTTTTTGCCGCAAAGTCTTAATGTGCATATCCAGCGTTCTGGATTCTCCTTCAAAATCGGTTCCCCATATTCTGTTCAGGATATCTTCCCTTCCTGTAACAATACCTGCATTCTGTAAAAGTAATTTGATCAATTCAAATTCTTTATAGGTAAGATCGCAGGCTTTCTGATCCACCGTAACCGTGTGCTTCTCCTGATCTAATACAATCTTTCCAAGTGACATGATACGATCTTCCATAATACCGCCACTTCTTCTTAGAAGAGCATTCACTCTGGAAATCAGTTCCATAATTCCAAAAGGTTTTGTCAGATAATCATCTGCACCTGAATCAAGACCCCTTACCTTGTCCAGTTCTGTCGTTTTGGCTGTAACCAAAATGATTGGTATCTTTTTGGTGTGATTATTATTTCTCATTTTTTCCAGAACAAGCAGTCCGTCTTCATCTGGAAGCATAATATCCAGAACAATCAGATTGGGACTTCCTTTCTGCAGCGCCTGATAAAATGTAGTGGCATTTTCATATGAAGAAACATCATACCCACTGTTTTTTAATGCAAAGCTTTCTATTTCACTGATATTTTTATCATCTTCCACAATCCAGATTGAAACCATCTCTATCACCTTCTTTTTTTATAAAAAAATCCACAGTAACTCATCCGAATAACATTTGTTTCCAATTCGAATGTACCATGGATTTCTATCATTTACAAATAAAATCATCTTACAGATAAGTTTTATTACAAGAGTCTCTTATCCTGAAGATTTCCTGTCTCACGGAAAATTGTCCAGTCTCCGATATTAACCGCATGATCTCCCATTTTTTCCAGGTATTTTGCAAGCATAAGAACATCCACACATTCATCCACATCATGACTGTTACTTCTGATATGACTGATCAGATCATCTTTTACTTTATTGAAAAAAGTATCTATGATTTCATCTTCCATAATCACTTTTTTCGCTGCATCACAATTTCTATTGATAAAAGCATCCACAGATTCATGAAGCATATTTTTGGTATCTATAATCATCTGCGGCAGATGAATAGAATAGCGGCTCAGATCTGTCATATGCAGACGAAGCAGAAGTTCTGCCATATCAGCAACATGATCCCCTTCTCTCTCCAGATCGGTTACAACTTTCAGTGCAGAAGACACCAGACGCAGATCACCTGCCAGCGGCTGTTGTTTTGTAATCAGCATCAGGCATTTTGATTCAATATCTCTTTCCATATCATTAATGACAGAATCGTTTTTAATAATCTTTTTTATGGTTTCTTCATCTTGATTTTCCGAAGCCTCAAAAAGTCTGTCATAATAATGTTCTACCTGAGCGCACATTAGCTCTAATGATTCACTCAGTTTATCCAGTTCTTCTTCATAAATAAATCTTGGCGACATAATTTTTCCTCATTAACCAAATCTTCCTGTGATATAATCTTCCGTTTTTTTATTCTGAGGTTTTGTAAAAATATCATCTGTCGTTCCAAATTCAATTAATTCCCCCAGAAGAAAAAATGCTGTAAAATCTGAAATTCTCGTTGCCTGCTGCATATTATGTGTAACAATTGCAACAGTATATTTCTTCTTCAGATTTTCCATCAGATCTTCTATTTTTAATGTAGAAATAGGATCCAGTGCGGAAGTCGGTTCATCCATCAGAAGTACATCCGGTTCTACTGCCAGCGTTCTGGCAATGCAAAGTCTCTGCTGCTGTCCACCTGAAAAACTAAGTGCTGATTTTTTTAACCTATCTTTCACTTCATCCCAGATTGCAGCATCACATAGACTTTTTTCCACAATTTCATCAAGTTTCTCTTTGTTTTTGATACCATGTATTCTTGGTCCATACGCAACATTATCATAAACACTCATAGGAAAGGGATTCGGCTGCTGAAAAACCATACCAACCTTTTTTCTGAGCAGTGTTGTATCGATATCTTCACCGTAGATATCTTTATCATCCAGAAAAACATTTCCTTCGATCCGTACACCTTTAATCAAATCATTCATTCTGTTCAGTGTTTTCAGAAAGGTGGATTTTCCGCATCCGGATGGACCAATAAAAGCGGTTATGGCATTTTTCTTAAGATGCATACTTATTTTTTTTAATGCCTGGTTATCGCCGTAATATAAATCCAGATCTTTTATCAACATTTTATTTTCGTTCATTTTTTCCGACTTTCCTGTATCAAAATACTTCATGAAGTAGTTTCCTGCTATGATTTTTATAAATTGTCTGATCTTCAGGAACAGGTAAAGAATAACAGAGAATTACATTTGATAAAACCATCTTTCTGTAAGATATAAGTAAAATATGTGTAAAGGCATACAATAAATGAGTCAAAATGATCCGGAAACAATCTGTTTTCAAATCTGCCTTTCAACTTATCTGTATATCATGTTATACTATTTTTACTTTTATAATAAAAATCATCATTTATCGAGGTCTGCCATGGAAAATATAATCAAGGAAATTGAAGATATTTCATTAAACGCCTGGCCATCCCATCAAATTGAATTATACGATGGGTGGATCTTACGTTTTTCTTATTTTTATACTCACAGAACAAACAGTGTGGAACAGTTTGGCAATTCAACTCTCCCATGGAATGTAAAAATTCCTTATTGTGAAAATATGTACCAGCGGTGGAATACCCCTACAATATTTAAAATCAGTCCGCTGGTTTCAAGTGATTTTGATTATATGCTTGAAAACAGAGGCTATGAAATCCAGCATACTACAGATGTCATGACTGTATCTTTGTCTGATGTTGTCCTGAAACATCCTTATACGGATGTTACTATTATGAACACGATCCCTTCCGCCTGGATTGAGAGTCTGTTTCGGTTAAAGGAAACAACCAATCCCATGCATATGAAGGTTGTTCCTTCTATGTATGCAGCTATTCCAAAAGATGTGATATGTACCTTTATCAGAAAAGAAAACCAGATCATTGCAACTGGTCTTGGAGTACTCGACCGTAATTACATAGGTGTTTATGCCATTCATGTTCAGGAAGCATATCGTTCTTTGGGTCTTGCCAAACAAATCTGTTCTGCCATTTTAAATGAAGGGAAGAAAAAGGGAGCAGAATATTCCTATCTTCAAGTCGTCGATGATAATTTTCCGGCAAAAAGACTTTATGAATCCTTAGGCTTTCAATTTTTATACCAGTACTGGTTTCGTGTTAGATAAAAAAACCGTATTGCCTATTTATTTTATGGCAATACGGTTTTTCTGTTTTTATAATATTTTTTTATTCATCCTGATCTTCTTCTCTTGGTAAAATCAGTTTTTCATCATCATCTTCATCTTCGTCAAGCGGGTGCATTTCTTCTTCCGGAATATCTTCCATAGCATCTTCAATATTTTCAAATTCTTCGAAACCATTGCTTATTTTTTCTCTGACTTTGGCTATTCTGGCAACTTTAACATTGTCTTTCAATGAAATCATTTTTACACCAGAAGTGATTCTTCCTAATGTTGATATATCCTCCATGCGAAGCTGAATGACAATTCCTTCTGTCGTAATCATCATAATTTCCTGATCATCATTGACTGCCTTCACACCAACAACATTTCCTGTCTTACCCGTGATCTTATAACACTTAACTCCCTTGCCTCCTCGTTTCTGTATGGAAAATTCTTCCAGATATGTCCGTTTTCCCATTCCATTTTCAGATACGATTAAAAGAGAATTTCCCTGCGTATTCATCTGCATTCCAATAATTTCATCATGATCAGAAAGGTTCATTCCAATAACACCCATAGAAGATCTTCCTGTTGCACGCACATCTGTTTCTTTAAAACAAATGCACATACCATATTTTGTAATCAGATAAATATTAGTATTACTCTCTGTTACTTTTACTTCAATCAATTCATCATCATCATGAAGATTAATCGCAGCAAGTCCATTTCTTCTGACATTACTATATTCCAGAATGGATGTTTTTTTAACAGTACCTCTCTTTGTGACCATGAAAAGATTTTTATTCTCTTCATAATTTCTGATTGGTATTATTGCTGTTATTTTTTCACCCGCATTAAGCTGCAGAAGATTAACAATCGCTGTTCCTCTTGCTGTCCTGCTTGCCTCTGGTATCTCATAAGCTTTGAGTCTGTATACTCTTCCAAGACTGGTAAAGAACATCAGATAATGATGTGTTGTTGTCATCAGGAGATCTTCAATATAATCTTCCTCTATTGTAGTCATCCCTTTAATTCCCTTACCGCCGCGGTTCTGAGATTTAAAATTATCTACAGTCATTCTCTTAATATATCCGAGACTTGTCATAGCAATTACTGTATTATCTCTGGGAACAAGATCTTCCATATTGATATCATAAACATCAAAACCTATTTTACTTCTTCTCTCATCTCCATATTTTTCAGAAATAATACTGATTTCCTCTCTAATTACCCCAAGGAGAATTTTTTCGTCACCTAAAATTGCTTTTAACTGATCAATTCTGGCAATAAGCTCTTTATGTTCGTTTTCAAGTTTTTCTCTTTCCAGACCCGTAAGTGCACGCAGACGCATATCAACAATTGCCTGTGCCTGAACGTCAGTCAGAGTAAATCTTTCAATCAGATTATTTTTTGCATCCTGTGTAGACGCACTTCCTCTGATAATACGGATGACTTCATCAATATGATCAAGTGCAATCATCAAGCCCTGTAAAATATGATCTCTTTCTTCTGCTTTATTTAAATCATATTTTGTCCTTCTTGTTACAACTTCTTTTTGATGTTCCAGATAATAATGCAGCATCTGCAGAATATTCATGATTTTTGGCTGATTATTATCAAGAGCAAGCATAATCACACCAAAAGAATCCTGAAGAAGGGTATGCTTAAACAACTGATTTAAGAGAACATTTGCATTAACATCTCTTCTCAGTTCTATTACAATTCTCATTCCTTCTCTGTTGGATTCATCACGAAGATCCGTAATACCATCTATTTTTTTAGTTTTAACAAGATCTGCAATTTTCAAAACCAGATTTGCTTTATTAACCATATAGGGAAGTTCAGTTACAACAATCCTGCTTTTTCCATTCGGCATAGTTTCAATATCTGTAACTGCTCTTATTCTTACTTTTCCACGTCCTGTACGATATGCTTCTTCGCTTCCTCTTGTGCCCAGAATAATTCCACCTGTCGGAAAATCCGGTGCCTTCACCAGCTCGAGAATTTCATCTATCGTTGTTTCTCTGTTTTCATTAATCTGATTGTCAATTATTCGGACTACTGCACTAATTATTTCTCTCAGATTATGAGGGGGGATATTTGTTGCCATACCAACCGCAATACCGGTAGTTCCATTTATTAATAAATTAGGGTAGCGGCTTGGAAGAACAACTGGTTCTCTTTCTGTATTATCAAAATTGGGAATAAAATCAACAGTATCTTTTCCTATATCAGCCAAAAGTTCCATAGAAATTTTTGATAGTCTTGCTTCTGTATAACGCATAGCTGCAGCACCATCACCATCAACGGAACCAAAATTACCATGACCGTCAACCAAAGGATATCTGGTATTCCAATCCTGTGCCATATTAACAAGAGCTCCATAAATAGAACTGTCTCCATGAGGATGATACTTACCCATCGTATCACCTACTATTCTGGCACTTTTTCTATGAGGTTTATCCGGACCGTTATTTAATTCTATCATGGAATACAGAACTCGGCGCTGAACTGGTTTTAATCCATCCCTTACATCTGGCAGTGCTCTGGCTGCAATAACACTCATTGCATAATCGATATAAGAGTCCTCCATTTTTTTCTTGAGATCTACTTCCTCGATTTTATCAAATATCTGATCGTCCATACAAATCCTTCCTGTTTTCTGCAGATATCAGTATCAAATATCCAGATTTTTAACATATTTTGCATTTTCTTCGATAAAAAGACGTCTTGGTTCTACTTTATCTCCCATTAACGTATTAAATGTCAGATCAACTTCAGATTCATCATCCTCGCTAATATTAACTCTGAGAAGAACTCTTCTTTCCGGATCCATTGTTGTTTCCCAAAGCTGGGAAGCATCCATTTCTCCAAGTCCTTTATAACGCTGTATTTTATTATTCTGATCTCTTCCCTGCTCAATTAATATAGCGTTAAGTTCATCATCACTGTAGGCATACCATACTTTCTGGTTCTTCTCCAGTTTATACAGCGGCGGCTTTGCAAGATATACATGTCTTTGCCTGATCAGTTCAGGCATAAAACGGTAAATAAAAGTCAGCATCAATGTAGCAATATGAGCGCCATCTACATCGGCATCTGTCATAATGATAATTTTATCATATCTTAATTTACTGATATCAAAATCTTCATGAATACCTGTACCAAAAGCTGTAATCATTGCTTTGATCTCAGCATTTGCATATATTTTATCAAGTCTTGCTTTTTCCACATTCAGAATTTTACCCCGAAGAGGAAGAATTGCCTGGGTAGCACGGCTTCTGGCTGTTTTTGCACTTCCACCAGCGGAATCACCTTCTACGATATAAATTTCACAGTTTTTAGGATCTTTATCAGAACAATCTGCCAGTTTTCCCGGAAGTGAAGTTCCTTCCAGAGCAGTTTTTCTTCTGGTAAGATCTCTGGCTTTTCTGGCAGCATCTCTGGCTCTCTGCGCAAGAAGCGATTTTTCGCAGATTATTTTTGCTATGCTGGGGTTCTGTTCCAGAAAATAAGTAAGCTGTTCACTGACTACATTTTCAACAGCTCCACGTGCTTCGGAATTACCAAGTTTTTGTTTCGTCTGTCCCTCAAACTGAGGATCTTCAATTTTGATACTGATAATAGCAGTAAGACCTTCTCTGATATCATCTCCTGTCAGATTAATGTCAGAATCCTTCAAAAGTCTGTTTACTCTTGCATAGTCATTAAATGTTTTGGTGATAGCATTTCTGAAACCAATCAGATGAGTACCACCTTCCGGTGTATTAATATTATTTACGAAAGAATAAACACTTTCATTGTAAGAATCATTATGCTGAAGAGCAACTTCAACATAAACATTATTTTTTGTTCCTTCAAAATACATAATCTGTTCATATAATGGTTCTTTCGTTTTGTTCAAATACTGAACAAATTCCTTAATTCCGCCCTCATAATGAAACTGACTTATTTTTTCTTCTTCTTCTCTTTTATCAATTAAAACGATTTTCAATCCTTTTGTAAGAAACGCTGTTTCACGAAGTCTTGTTTTTAAAAGATCAAAACTGAACTCCATTTCTTCAAAAATAGAAGAATCTGGCATAAAAGTAACCATAGTTCCTGTTTTTTCAGCTTCACATTCTCCAACAACCTTTAAAGGATAAGATACTTTTCCTCTTTCATAACGCTGCTCATATACTTTTCCTTCACTGCATATCTTTACTTCAAGCCATTCTGAAAGAGCATTTACAACAGATGCCCCAACGCCATGAAGTCCTCCTGATACCTTATATCCTCCGCCTCCGAATTTTCCACCGGCATGCAGAATAGTAAAGACAACTTCTACAGCAGGAATACCCGCTTTATGATTTATTCCAACTGGTATACCTCTTCCATTATCAATTACTGTAATAGAATTATCTTTATTGATATATACTTCTATTTTATTACAATATCCAGCAAGTGCTTCATCAACAGAGTTATCTACAATTTCATATACAAGGTGATGCAAACCTCTTGCTGATGTACTTCCGATATACATACCAGGTCTTTTTCTGACAGCTTCAAGTCCTTCCAAAATCTGAATTTGATCTGCACCATATTCATTTTTTTCTTCATTACTCATTTTAAAATTTCCTTTCAGTCATTCGGATATTTTTAAAAAATTATCCGATCACACCATTCACTACATGAAACACTTTATTGATTTCAAATCTGTTTTTTATAAATTCATCAAGTCCGGTGCAGGTAATAATTGTCTGAATATCTCCAATCTGATTCAGCAGATAATTTTGTCTGCTGCTATCAAGTTCAGATAATACATCATCCAGAAGCAGAACCGGCGTATCATGAATTGATTTTTTTACGAGTTCTATTTCGGAAAGTTTTAATGATAATGCAGCTGTACGCTGCTGCCCCTGAGAACCAAATTTTCTGATATCAATATCATTTATAATAAAAGCTATATCATCTCTATGAGGTCCTACCGTTGTCTGTTTTAAATAAATATCTCTATCACGGCTTTTATTTATTTTATCTTCCAACTCAGCACTTTCAGCATTTTTTTCATATTTTATGGAAATACATTCTTTTCCTCCTGAAAGTTTGCTGTGTATATCTCTGATTATTTCATTCAGCTGATTAATAAAAAGACTTCTTCTTTCAATAATTTTACCACCAAAAGAAGCCAGCTGAGAATCCCATATTGATAAAGTATCTCTTAGTGAAGGATTATTTGATAAATCTTTAAGTAATTTATTTCTCTGACTAATAATTTTATTATAATGATTCAAATTATATAAATAAAAAGAATCCAACTGACATAATTCCATATCAAGAAATCTTCTGCGCTCAGTTGGCCCATTTTTTATAATATTCAAATCTTCCGGAGAAAAAAATACCACATTAAGGAGTCCAAGTAAATCTGCTGCTTTTTTAA
>Ga0302271_10003265_pt1 | contig 13851 bp, 5 predicted proteins | sample III_Bog_N1_1_FD_198767 | JGI IMG/M metagenome (GOLD analysis project Ga0302271, IMG submission 198767) | Peat permafrost microbial communities from Stordalen Mire near Abisko, Sweden - III_Bog_N1_1 | ecosystem: Environmental > Terrestrial > Soil > Wetlands > Peat | place: Sweden: Abisko... | reverse complement strand
ATTCGATAATTTCCGAGTGAATGGCTGGGGATGAAAACTTCTGTTTTTCATTCCATTCAAAAACCATTTATGAAAGAACAAAAAAAGCTGAAATTGAGATCGTGCCATAAGTTTTAATATAACTCAAAAAGTGAGTAGGCATTTTTCGATTGCTGGATTAATAAATTAAGTTAAGAATTACCTGCAAGCATCACACAAGTCGCTGCATATGCTTGATACTAACTCACGGGGATGTTCGGGAGACGACTTAAGACAAGATCTAAGAACATGCAAGCAAGATGAATTGTATTGGATGATAATCTTAACTTATCACTTGTCTCCTACACCAGATCAAGCAACTAATTCCTGTGCTGTGGTTTTTTAGGTTTTTGGGTAAAATTGATTAGAAAATTCATTGCAGAAATAAAGAATAGTAGTAAAAAATAATATCAAATAACCTTGTAGAACTCTGAATCGGAGGAGATTACGATCTTAGGTTGTCTAGTTTTTATCGTCGATGAGTAGAATCTGCTAGGATCGAAGTAAGCGCCATATTTCATCTTTGGACTCTTGTATGATTTGGCTGTTTCCTATGGAAATGAGAGAAAAACAAAGAAATATTAGTGATCAGGAATTACTTTTTAGGATTTATTATTGCAATGCATACATGAAGGAAGATGCCACATGTGAAACAGTTGCTTCGATTCTTATGGCGGATCACTTTCTAGTGAGCACATGGGAAGTATTCGGAGACTTTATAGTTGTTGTTGTTGTTACTGTTGTTAGCTGGAGTTGTTGTGTCAAGAGAATTACTGGAGAGACTTGAGTCATATGAATTCATTGAATCAGAGCTCATTTGTATTAATATTTGGGAGGTCTTATTGATTTGCCTAGTGGGTATTGCTAAGGAAGGAAGAGGAAGGGAAAGATGCAATGGGTAATGCTGTTGTTTGTCTGATCGGATGAGCAAGACAGCAAGTAAAACTTGAAAATATGTATGTTTGTGTGAGTGCGTATGCGTGTATGCTTTAGCGAGTGTTTTTGTTTGGAATTAATTATGAGATTGAACTAGAACTGCTTTTTGAACGGGGTTGTAAATTGAAAGGAAGTTATCAAATTGTTTCGTTAGGAAGACTCAAAACACTCTTAAAAAATTAATCAGATACCAAATAAATTTTTAAAAAATTTAATACTAAACTTCTATTCTCGTAATAAGATCTCCCTTTCATTCAGTGTGAGTTTAATGGAAATTGAGGGCATCTACTAAATGTGTTTAGCATACATAATTATCTTGGTCATTTGTAGAATGTTGTTAGAAAGTGAAATATTTCCTTTAAGTTGTGCACATTGTTCAACATATCATCATCATTTCCTAAAATTTTCAGTATTCTAATTTCAGAAAATATCTCCTACTACCACGAAAAGTGTCAGTGAAAAAGTGAAAGGAATGAAGTATTTGATTAGCCAGATGAAATAACTCTTGATAAGCCAAAAGATAAAATAATTCCATGGATTATTTCTTTTATGTAATAAAAATTAGTAGTAACAAATTATTTTTTTCGCGGATATTGAAAATCAATTGTGTTTTATTTATGTCTACTTGGCTGAAAGACAAGTTATTTAATAGAGGTTTGTTAGTGAATAATAATTCTAAAGAAACAAAGAATTTCAACAATCTCTTTTAAAAATATCAGGTACTTTATCAAATTTAGAGAGAGAATTTTTTTAGAAAGAACTTAACAAAAGCAAATTTGGAAAAGGACTCTGCTGCAATTTAGAGATATTTTTAATTGCGTTTTTTTATAAAAAAAATAAGCCACTTGGCGGGATTGAACCGCCGACCTTTCGCTTACTAGGCGAATGCTCTAACCACTGAGCTAAAGCGGCCGTACAATATGTTGTGTTGTTCTTATTAAAAATATTTCGTAGTAATTGAAGTTTTCAAACCAAAAATGAAGATTCCTATCAAGCATAATAGCATATATACATTAAAATGTGTCTATTTTAAGTGATAAAGTAGTTGTAATGTTTGTTACTATCGTTTTGAGAAAGTAGAGGAAAACATGCATAACTCAAATTTTATTTTCACAAGTTTATCACTCAACTTTTTTATCTTTCTTTATTTACAAGTTTCAGTAGAAATAGAAAATCATCTACTCTGAGACTATTTTATACGCTCTATCTTCTTCATTTGATAGTCTTGAGAAACTAATACAGATATTAGTTTTAAATTAGAGAGTAAATATCAAACACATCGAGTGATTCCTTTGTCGTCTGAAGAAGATTAGATATAAAATTAAAATAAGCTGTCCAGATGAATACAAATAGAATTGAGGTAAGTACCATTTCAATTACGAATAAATCATAGTTTATTGTAATCATCCTAGTGTATTCGTCAACGACAGCTAATCTTATGAACTTCTTCACAGCTGAAAAAACCCACTGCAAATTTATCCTGAAGAGATTCAAATCCCAGAATGAAAAGTATGAGTTCAGAGTTGCCTACAAAGTGAAGAACAATGTATCATCATCTCCTGAGTCATCGAAAACTTAGAATTAGTTCTATTGGATCGTTTAAAAGAACTTAATCCCCTTCATAATGCCAGTTTTAAAAATCTAATTCTTCACAAGATTGCAATCAGAAAGTACAAATTTTTTCCCTGTCACTAAATCTTTGTAAATTTATGTTGTTTAGCAGGCATCATATTTGTATATCCCATCTAAGTATGCCATGAATTCCTCTTTGTTATGTCTGTCTATGTTTTGCTGCTGGTCGTATAGATTATTTACAGCGATTATTTTTAACCGATATTCCTCTGTTGAAGCTTTAACTTCAGGTAAGCGCGCATGGAATTATGTTAAATTGCTCATGAGACGTAAGGAGACTAACTCAGGTGTGTATCCTATTCCTCTATTCATTATGGTCTGTTCTTCGGAAATGTAATCTAAGGTTTTGAAGATAATTTTCTGATGAAAAACTAAACAAATAAATAATGTTGAACTTGAAATTACCTAGAATTTCTCGATTATCAGAGAGCAGCCGAAGAAGATTCTTCACATAAAACAGATTTGCTATCGAGTACGTCTAAACCGAGCATAGACACAAAAACGAAATAGCTATGACGCTAAAGCTGTAGCGCTTGAACGGCACGACTTCATGGACAATTCCCTTTCTTTTTGATTGTTTTTGCAATTAGATATTGAATCCTTTTCTTTGTCGCCATTTCTCAGTTGATTTCTAATTTGATTCATCGATAATACACGTACTAGCGAGACTAAAGTAATTTTTTCTAGTATGAGTTATCATCTACTGGATTTATCCTTGCGTGAAGAGACAAGTATACCGGACAATAGTAGACCGAATAGTTTAGACGTAAGAATAAATGTAAAGCAAAAAGATGTAAAAGAAAATAGCAAAGGACAACGTGAGGAACAAAGATATTTATGAATTCACTTTGAGTTCGTTGAATTTCAACCGAATAGCTACTTCCATTTGTTGATTTACTTCATTGTAGGCTACTGCTAGAATTTCAAAATTTATCATAAGTTATTCGTCAATTAGCGTGGAAGATTTCGCTTTCATCACGTAGAAGGTACTGGAGAATATCTCATACACAATGTACTCTATTCGTTAAGTTACATTGGTGACAATCATGCTCTCTCGGACTGTTCTGTAGTCCGGTATTTTCACTTAATTTTTACTTTCTAAGAATTCATATACAGTTTCTTTGTTTAAAACTGCGTCTTCGATGGATTTCGATTGGTAAGTTACCAGCAAATGTTTCAAAATGTAGTTTTTAAATAGAGAATATTGGTCTTTGAGTTGTTGTTTTAGGGTAACTGTTTGATTCGTTTAGTTCACGCCTGAGAAGAGATATTACTGAGCTCTATTGTCATTGGATATCCTGAGCATATTCATGTCAATAACGAATTATTGCACTGAATTTCTGACTTGCTGTGGCCAATCGAGATTGAGTATTTCGTTAGATTATCCGATATATTCACTGTCGAGACTATAATAATTGTAGATTGACAAACCCATTATTGCAAGGAGTATCCCATAGCCTAAGATTCTTATTAGTTTTAAACCGATGACAGAATTCTTCGAATGAATGTTCCCGACAAGGACTTTGTGCCTTTTTTTAAAAGGAAAAGAGAGGAATGGCATTTTTTGCAAAGAAAAAGATTTTTTTTCTTACTTTTTATATGTAATCTCTGTAACTCGAGATCTTGCTTCACTTTCTTGATGGAAGATGTTATTCACATCCTCTGTTTCTTCGCTGTTCTCGTCGTTGTCGTAATTTTTGTTGATTTGTTCGATAGGGAGGGGATTATTATTTTCATGAAAGCTAACCTGATTCTTCTCTTATTTAGGTTAAACTTCTAAAATTAATAGATAAAAGAATTTGTTCTTTTGACGAATTTGTTTGAATAAGGAAAATATTTGAGTTATTTTGCTTTAAAATGTAAAAAATGCTGTTGATTTATGATGAATTACTGTCTTTTAAGTTGTAGGATTGTGGATTCAAGCTTGCAGCACTCATCAATTCATGATTCTCTAACCCATTGAATTCACTTTATCTGGAAGTTTCTTTTTCCAAGAGACTCAATTTTTAATTATGATTCGAAACAGGAGAAAATACCCCTGTTTCAAGTAGATTTGAAGGAAGATTATCATCTGTGTAAGTTAATTTTGGGGCAATTAAAGGCAAAACAACAGGGCTTGTTTCAGAGCTTACTGGATTATTGAGATGATTACTGATATTGTGATTTTCATGCTAGGCTGCTTCTTGAGTTAAGGGAAATGCAGCTACCTCGATTTAGATTTTCTTTTTTTCTTCAGGTTAGAATGTTTATCTTTAAACAATTTCTCGAAATCTTCTCTTAGTTGCTTTTTATTTACAAAACCTTGTAATCAGGCTGCTGATTCTCTACTTTGCTGTGCTTCTTTCCAATTTCTGTAGTGATAGCACTCTCAATTATATTATGTTAATGTATTAGTTCTTTATGCCTTAAATTTGAGTGGTAATCCAGTAGAATTCATAGTTCGGATTATTAAGCTACTGGAATTATTTATCATCAATGAAATCTTGCTGAATTTCACTGGAATATGAGCCTGCATATTCCCTTGAAATCACCACAGTCTCAAAGTAAGCGCTTAATTCTGATTTGTTAAAAATAAACAAGAAAGTTTAAAGAAAAAAGAAAAAAAAATTCCATAAATTTTTTACATTCTTGTTGCTGTTGCTGAGCTTGAAGAAACTCATTAAGACAGAGCATATAAGAGGACAGCCTTGAATAATGAATATCTTTGCGTGCTTTCTTGTGAAGTATAATTCTACTAAAATTCACTGAAGCAGCATAGATTTCTAGGCTGTTTCTTTCTGCAACTAAACAATCGATAAATTCAGTTTATCGTTAAACTCTTGCACAAAGTCCAATCTCTTATTTAGACAAGAACGCTATTTAAAACTGAATCTAATATGGAATCGCCCATCCACTTGTATCGATGCCAATCCAATATCTAGACTCTAACGAACTGAGTTACAATTCAGCTGATTTCTAGTGCATTTTCGTGAAGTAATTTTGCATAAGCTAATCATGAACATTTGCTATTTAACTTGGCATAATTGCGCCAATATTACTTCCAATTAAACTATCCTTATTCCCTTACCATCCCAGGATATCCTCATAGTTTCTTGAAGCTTTCCTTATCACGCCAGGATTTTTCCCGAGGAGACTCAGAAAAATCGTGCAGCCTTTAAATTTATTCATATTATACATGTTCACAGAATTCATCGCTAAGGAAAAGGTTGTCCTAACAGCTCTCCTCCTTGCTGATTTCATAAGTGTCGAGAGTGAATTATCGCAGCTGAGAGAGCCTTCGATTATCTCGACAGACAAAGTTACTTAAATGCTGAAGGGATTAAACTAAATCAACTTTCTGATCGACACTCTCAATTTGAGGATATCTCTCCGAAGTCTAATCAGACTCTAGTAGATATCTTCCGAATTGATCACGAATTCAGATTGCATGAGTTTTAATATTTCAAGTTTGTGCCCCAGACATCTAAGTAATTCTTCGTTTGCTTAGTTCTCAGTCTCTTCGATTTGAATAGTCTGCACAAGGCTTAGCTACCCAGGAGTATCGTCTCTTTTTTTATTCTTTTACCCACCCAAAATGCGCTAATTTGTTTTATTTTTGTTTTAAGTTGATTCAGCGCTTTCGATTCTTGAAGAATTAGATTCACTATTGGAGCTTCTAGGTGTAAGAGGATCATTTATGTTGATTTAAGACCTCGTTCTAGCAGAGAATCTATTAGGATTCTCAGATAATCTTTCAAATTAGCTACCAAATTTACTAAGAATTAATTTTTCTTTTTCAAATTATTTTCGTTCTTCCTCTTCAATTTCAGCTTCTTGCTGAACTTTATGCTAAAGTTACAATCGAAATGTTGCTTTAGGTAGATAGATTTCCAGGAGAAAATGAAAACGTTGCTGCTCAAGGAGAGAAGTTGTTTCACGCATAATGTAGGCGAGTAATGTGCAATATGGTACATTATCCAAGATGTCAACGACAAAGAATAGAAACCCATAATTAAAGATAGGTGAGATCATATGCTTTATGTGATGAGCGAATATTTACTTGTAGGTATCACAGATTAGATTATGCAGTTGTTTCTTCATTGAAGGTTCATCGAAAATCTTGTTTTCCTTCTGAAAACGCCCCAAATAAACAAAAAAGCACCAAAATTCATTTAAAAATCAATATCATTTCTAAATAAAACAGAAATAAGCATAAGATGCCATTTATTTCGTTACACTCTTGCAGAAACACTTCTGTGATGCTTTTATGCATCCTTTTGTTTTATGTGCAGCAAGAAGATTGCTCACCATAATTGAATATTCCGAGTTCACAAACTCATCAAAATGAGTTGGAGAATTCTTTAACAATTATCTCAGATAGAAATCCATTTGACTTAGATTCAATTTCTGGTGTAGATCTATTTAAGTAATAAAGTCTTCGACTTATGTCCTGCACCGAATTAATGTTTTACTATAAAAAAGAGTTGCTGCTTTGACTGAAAAAGGTACACTTAGAATAACTAGCAGCCATAAGGAATTTTCGTAGTTCAAGAAAAGAGAAGTATCCTAGATTATCAAAGCTGCACCAAGGATAAAAACCAAGAGAACATTCAAGCCAATGTCGAATTGAAAAATCAGTGGATTCAAGTAATTTATGGTATTATATTCTCCGAGCAGTTTTAAGCATAAGCAAATGAATCCAGCAGATGTGATGACAGAATTAAAGATATAATGTACAGATAAGACTATGAAATCAAGAAGAGTTAGTAATTATCTGTAAGTAGATTCTCGCACTTGTAAGCTGTCCTAGTATGTGTAGCGTAGGTCATATTCATGAAGAGAGCCGAAGGAACCTAAAATAAGAAAAGAAGGTAAAAAAAAGAAAAGTATTTAAATTATATTTTCATAAAACTTAATCAAGCGTCAGGATTTTTATAAAAAAAACAAGTATTCAATGTTTTCTTGGGAAAACATTGAGCAATTACATTTTTCTATTTAACAAAATCGAGAGTGAATGAATTGTTTTGCTAAATAAACTTAATGTATTTGTACTAATTAGGATGGTGAGAATGATATTCACTACAGATAGAGGAATATTATCATCGTATAGTTTGATACTTGTGGTGATGAAAATGATTGTAAACGAGTGCGAGTAAGGAGCGAAAAAGAAACTGAGAATCGGGCGGAAGAATTAGTTGACATTTTAGAAACTTCGCAAAAGAATAAGGAGAATGATTCCAACACAAATCCCAAAATTTACTGAAATTGAGAAATAAAATGCTGATCTCGCTAGTAATTCTGTTAAATCATCGTCGTAATCTCGAAATATATAGGGTTTAAATCCTGATGGTAGCAGCAGAAGACATAGCTAAGTGTATTTAAAAATAAGCACAAATATTCCAAGCAACAGAGGACGATTAGTCCCACGCACAAGCTAATAACTTTCTTCAATGTAGAAGCGCTTGAGGAAGAAGAAACCCTTGTTTAGTTCGTTTATCCCATCTTCAGATGACTTCATCTCCGCCAGATTTATCTAGCTTAGTTTGCAGAAATGAATTCAATTTTTACAATGATGATCTTGAATACCCCCACCAAAGAAACGAATAACTTTTTTGTTTTTTTTCTTAGGGTGAATAATTTTCTTCAAGAAAGCACAGCAGCTGAGTATATCAAAAGATCTTACAGATTTTTAATTTCACATTAAAAAATCCAATGGCAAGGATAATATTGGGCTTTTTTTGTAAAAATAAACTCTGATTTCAAGGAATAAATTAAAATTTCAGTTCTTTAAATAAACTTCTTAATTCAAGTTGTTTTAAAAAAATTCAAGTAAAAATAATTAAGAATAATGTATTTTTAGTTTGAAGATAGTATGTCTTACTATCAAAATATGTAACAATTTTCAAATTCTAGAAATCTTAGAATGAACTAAGAAAAATCATAAATAATATGAAATTTTTGATTGGGTTTAATAGACAAAAAGGTGAAAAAAGCACTTGTTATGGTCTATTTATCTTTAAATTTGGTTGGATTTTAACTTGAGATCTCATCATTTTATCTTAGAATTCTTTTTTACTGACTTATTATTTTATTCGATTTATGAGTGACCAGATGGATAAAATTAGTTAAAATATTGATAAATTTAGTAGGCTCTGAAGAGAAGAAGAAGAAGACTAATTAATTTTTTTAGTTTTCTCTGCTTGAATCTAAAAATAAACTTTCTATCATGCCTACTTACTTTGTGAAACTCTTTAAAATGAACACATTCCATTTTTAGAACATAATTATAAAGTATGTCTTTTTAATATTTGCTAGCTGAAACATCATTTTTGTTTGGATTCAATAATATACGCAAGGCTAACCTAAAGGACTACCCTCAATTGTATTAATTTTTCTGTAGAGCTTTGTTATGATTTTATGTGTGATTTAATTCATTAAACAAACTTATTATTTCATATTTTTAATTCTGCTCTAATCTTATAAAGTATCTATTTTCCTCGCACGAATTGAGAACCTTCTTTCCTTTCATCTTATGGGATTTTCTAATCATATTCAGACTTTTTTTTTCCAAACGAAAATCAATTCTCTAGCTTGCATCAAACGAAAAACAATCATGCAAATCAAAATCTGAGGGATGGGTGCTCAATGTACAGGTTAAAAAAAGAGAAGCGAATCGCTCAGTTAAGATGGAAACTAGTAATTACTGTGCCATATGAATAATGCTGCCATCGCTGAAGTGAAAGATCATCTGAAATTTCATAAAGGCATTTCCCATCCTATTATTGTCCGCAGTCTGAAAGTGAAATGCAGTACATTTTTTACTTTAAAAGGCCTAGAGTATTACTCCAAATCAATAGAAGATATGCAAAAATAACCAAATGTTTAGCTGCATTTCGTTCTCAAAATAACAAGCTACTTCGAAGATGACGATTCCTATACGAATATATCTCATTTGCTGCTTTCCGCGAAGGATTCATATCAGCTAACTTTGGATTTTCAGAATTCCTTAGTTCGAAAAAAGAGGATTTTTCAAATAATAAAAGAACGCCTCCCTCAATTCGAGAATCTCTAAAGCTTTACCTTCAAGTTTGGCTTCTGCTATGTTCCAAATGTCACTGGGAAGATTCTCTTTGATATCTTACCTCGGCTCAAAAAATTAACTACAATTTACTTAGATTTCCAAATGGATGTCTTTATAAAAGCTCGCACTCTACAACCTCATGACAAGCCGAGCTTACCAAATGATAAAATAGCTTGCGATATTGGAAGCGCGTTAAGGCTGTGTAAACATCTGAAAAATGTTAGTTTAAATCTATCATAGATGCTCAAAGCAGATTAGAATTACGAATATTTTTTCAAGTAGCTAAGTCAATGCAGTTAGTTAGAACGGCTTGAACTAGTCTTGAGGAATTGTAAATTGGATAATCAAAACCTATCGATGATTGGGAACATGCTTGCAAAAAATCAATAGCTGACAAAATTAGCTTTAGTTCTGGATAATAATTCCTTTGATAATATACAATAGATGCTTTCTGAGGTTGTGATTAGCTCTTCCTAGAAATAGCATCACTTACTTGAGTTATCGTTCCTTTGTTCTTCTTTAAAAGTTAGCTCGAATGATCTAGCTGAATTTGTTTAGAATTTGAGTTGTTTTCCAAATTTAGCATCGTTGTCTCTCAATATTGCAGCAAATAATTATGATAAGTTTATTCTAACACAGCTCTTGCAAGAATTTGTGCACAATCTCCTTAAAATCGCGATAGGAAAGGAGACATTTGAGCCTTAAGAAGAAAAAAAATTCACTGCGATATTGAATTTCTGGAAAAAACGCAGAAAGACAATTATATGCTCGAAATTGTGAGTTTTATCACATAAAACTATAAAACTGCTTAAATTTAAAGAATTGTTTATTTATGTTCTACTAATACTCTTATTCAATAGACTAAAAGCCTTTATTGGGACATCCAAAATATGTTTGTTTTCAAAAACAAAACAAAAAAGAATAAAAAACATCATTTTTTTGTTTACAGATAAATTTTGAATTACAAATCGTTATTATACTTTTATTTCATGAGTTCGTTCAAACTCGTAGGTTGGAATAGTTTCTTGTGATCTTTATTTCTTTATCATTTCTGCGAGTTAAAGTATGATATTACATATTGATTTTCAGCTAAGATTTCTATGTCTATTAGATCGATCAACTATTTCGTATGGCTGATGGATTCAAAACAGTCCCTGTAGACCTTCAGATATATGAAATATGTCGCTGCAAGGAAACACAGTATCTAGAATAAGAAAATCAGCATAATTATTGTGATGAAATAATTATAATGCTGATGAGTTATGTCTTTGATAAGTGAGCGAATTGTGTCCATAATAAACGTGTAGTAGATCTTCAATAAGAACGCTTCATGCAAGGAGAATACATTCTATAAATCAAGCGCATTCTATCGGACAACAGCTGCATCTTCGAAAGTCAAGGTGTTCATAACTAAATCGTAGAAAATAAAGTAGAATTTAGAGACATTTATCAGTCCACTCTTGAAAATGTTATCCTTTAACGAGATGCATTCGTCGTAGTTAAAATCACCTTCAACTTAATACTCGGGGTATAATGTCACTGTATAGCAAGCATCACCTTCTAGAATCGGTAAGGCTACATCTAAGAACCTCTGCTTCATGTATCTAGAGATTCCTGATTGTTTTGTCGTGACCGCATAATAATTTTCAAGTTCTCCAGGTAGTTGCTTTTATATTTCTGCAGCTCTTGTTTTGTAAGTTGTGAAGAATGCTTGGTTCCCTTCAAGTTTAAACCTTAATAACTAACCTCGTACACCAATCACACGATTAAAAAGCTAATGCACTATGTTCACTTCGTCTGATATGATCAAATAAATAAACCAACTCAATAAAGATCCAAAAATCTAAATAAAAAAATATTGTTTTACTGATGAATTCCCTGTTATATTCTTGAATATCGAAGAATAATGACAATCCAATGAACGATGAGAATGAATAAATCACACTTTGTAGCAAGAACATCGTCGACATGAACAAAATGGAATATTTGAATCCAGGTAGCGATGTTGTAGTACTAATATTCTTTTTCTTTTAAATCACCTACACCCCTTTTGATTGCGATTAGGTTATGAATGTCTTCTTTTTGAAATTCATGGAATTACCTAATTAATGTAGCTGCATATTGAACTTCCTCCAGATCTCATATTCCACCATTTACTTAGTTTTTATCGATTCATCTACGAGATTTTAGAGTTTATCTGGTGAAAATGTTGTCAGCAAAACCAAAACATCCTATCGTTTCTTTTAAATATAATAATATAGTGGAAGGAGGCTCATTGACGCAACAGAAGAGACTATTAGCCCAATTAGCAAGGAAAGTAGCGCATTGTTTTTCATTGAAGTATAGAGATCATGTAGCCCTGAGTACACCAAGGTATCAATTTTCGTTAATAAATCCCAGGTATTCTAGAAATTGGATAAAACTTATAGCTCATTTTATCCATCTTTGTCTGCTAAATTGTATGATAACGTGTAGCTATATGCGAATAGAGACGATTCCACATATGAAAAGGGTAGCGTTGTGGATTGAGATCTTGTAGAAGTGAATGCAAATTTAAAAGCCATATATTATGACAAAACGATCTCATAGAAAATTGTAGCCGTAGTAGATTATGTCTTGTAATATGTTTCCAGATACTATTTAAACATCGCATACCGATAAATTTAAAGATGCACGATTTATTTGATAAATGCGGCTTGCAAAGCTGCGTCTTAGAGAGCAAATTCAGGGAATTCATTTGTGATCACATTGAGATTTTAGTCACTCACGATTAGAGATGAAATTAACCTCACCTAGCTGCTCCAATCGACATTCGGGTAGTCGTTGCGCTGGTCGACGAGTTGTTAGTTGATCGTGATGTATTAGTATAGATATAGTGCTATGACACCAGAAAGACACGCTAAGCCAATGTATTTCATGAGCTTCAATTGAATAAATTTGTTCTAACGAAGAACCGAGTGAACAATTGACCTATTTTGAATAAAATTTCCGATAAATTTTGTTATGATAATTAGAAAAATTAAGAAATTAAATAATAATATGTTACCTAAACGATGAGCTTATTGCTTTCGATGATTCAACACTGTCTTCCCCTTGCGTATGCTTTTTGACGCTAAGCTCTTAATGTGGAGAAGAGAAATCTGTGAGATCTTGCATGCATTGATCTGAAGGTGTTTTATGTGATATTTTTAAAGCTAAGTCATTCACAACTATCCCTGATTTGATATTCCCCAAATCATTTCCATTATTTGGCATAAATCTCTTCAATGCAATATCAGCCGCCATCGAATTGCCTTATTCTACAACATTACCAAGAGAAGTAATATTTTAAATCGTTCCGCCAAGAGTATTTGTTTTTGATTGCTTAGATGAAAACTAAGTTGATTATCCAGTTTTTTTCTGACTAAGTGTGTGCTTCGATAATTTAGAATTACCTTTTTTGTTTCGTGAATTACTGGAGTTTTTATCGAATTGATTGAAATTGCTGTGATTTGAAATTTTCTCTGAACCAACAAATTATTCTAAAGGAGGGTTTATAAGAGGCTTCGGCGATTGCAATGCTGTGTCATAGTAATCTATATCGATAGCGCGCATTGGAGATGATAACAGTTTATCAGAATAGACTTAGGATAAGAGAATCTATGTGTCTAATTTTCGAAGTTCATTTTCAGAGTTGATAATTTACTGCTGATTTGGTTGCTGCTACTCGACTGGGAGAATAAACTAATCGGATACTTTCTCGAAAAAGAGATCTCGCCTGTTAGGTAGCTGCATCTCATAGTAGCTTTCTTAGCCGATTTCTTAGAATTTCGACTAGTTGAGATTGCCTTTGAGATTGATCTTCGATTAAGATAATTCCTGTGTTTCCTTGTAATTATTTTATTTCTCCATGTAGATCCCAGTGGTATTACTATTGTTGACATTGAATTGATTAAAAACATTAAATCCAGCAGAACCATAATTCATGTTATTACCTAGAAAGTTACTCACACTATTATTGTTAGTGTTGTTATTTGGAAATCTACTGATATTTATGTTTTGATTTCCAATCCCGCTGATATTCAAATTATTCCCAACTGTGTTAATAATTCCACTTACGTTATTGTTGTTAGCGTTGGTGTTAAAGATACTTGTGTTGTTGTTATTATTAGTGGGTATTTCTTTTACGAGTTTATTATTTGGTTCAATCTATGAAATTCTTGGGT
>Ga0302271_10003262_pt1 | contig 13857 bp, 10 predicted proteins | sample III_Bog_N1_1_FD_198767 | JGI IMG/M metagenome (GOLD analysis project Ga0302271, IMG submission 198767) | Peat permafrost microbial communities from Stordalen Mire near Abisko, Sweden - III_Bog_N1_1 | ecosystem: Environmental > Terrestrial > Soil > Wetlands > Peat | place: Sweden: Abisko... | reverse complement strand
ATTAATTTTTATTCGTTTATCCTCAATCAACCAAGAACTCAAGCAATTCACAAAAGGGAATAAAATAACAATATTATTCTGATAATCAGCTTAAACAATTTTATTATATTGCTCCTAATTTAAGCCAATTCTATTGATGCATAATGTAAAACAAGTTTTTACAAGAAAAAAAAATCTAAAATATTTATCTTGGTATTATCTCTAAAAATGGGAATAACTAATAAACAAATTATCAATAATTAGCAATGTTTGATATTTCTACAGCAATCAAAGAGAAGGCTTGGGAGATTGAGGGTGCAAGTGTGATATTTGTGTTGTTGCCTTTTATGTCCTTGTGAAATATTTAGTAATATCATATCAAATTGGGTAGCATTAACAAAAACAAATCCAATAATCAATATTTCCCTATTCAATGCAAATCATTCCAAAAACCTTCTTTTAATCGATTAAATCAGAATCATTTCAGTATTTTTGGGAAAAACAATTGATTTTCTTTATATTCATTACCACTGATCGTTTGTTCTCATGGTAAAATACATCATCTTTGGATGTTAGAACATATTGGAAACAGTTTAAATCAAAATAATGGAAACAGTTTAAATCAAAATAATAGCATGTAACATGTAAAAGAAATCTAAATATTTATCTTGCTGAGGTATGCCATATTGATATCTATTAACTAAGTATCACAGAATGAAAGTATTCTTCATTGGGAGATTTCAATTAAGATATTTGTTTAGGTGGTAACTTTGTTTTTGTCTGATCTTAAGAGGATTAAGATGTTTAATTGAGTAGGATCTTCATAATGTTTTCTAGGGTGAGTTTTTCATTTACCTATAAGAAACCATTGGCTAGCAGCATCCGTACAATGGTATTCCAGGTTATAAAGCCAGTTTCAGAAAGGAGAAAGTACCATTTTGATCGAAACCTTCTTGGAATAGAAATATCACAATCCAATTATGAATAAGTGTTGCATATGTTAATCGGATATCCTTTGTCCTCAAAATGAGTCAGCGAAATAGAGTTTTAAAAAGAAAAGTGCGTTATGCTAAGAAGAAAAAAGAAGGAGGATTCGTGGAGGGGGGGGGGGGGGATATTAATATTTATTACTGCTTCGTTGAAGAAAAATAATAAAATAATAAAAACAAATAAAAATACAAAAATAAAGATATTTATCACTATCATAACCCCACCATTTCTTCTCTTAATAATGCTTTCAAAGAACATCCTCTCTTTCTAGAAATTCGCAGTGCCTCGTTTCTGCTTCACTTCTGGTGTACGGGTTTCATTATTCCTTTGTTTAGTTTGCAAATTTCTAATAATTTTTATTTTTTACAGAAATACAGAATCGAACATGACACCTTCGGAGAAGTTAAAGTACCCAGTGATAAGCTCTGGGGTGCTCAGACTCAACGATCAATTTAAAACTTCGAAATCTGCTAGGACGTTGATAAAATGCCCAAAGCAGTCATCAGAGCATTTGGTATTCTCAAAAAATCAGCTGCTAAGGTTAATCAGAGATACGCTCTAGACGCCAAGAAAGCTGCTGCCATCATGCAAGCTGCTGATGAAGTTTTGCAAGGTAACCTATATAGTTAAATAGGTTGTGTATATGTTTAGAATGCCGTTTCAGAATCAAATAATCACGAGAAATAACGCATATTTTAATATTTTCCCCTCATTTTTCTTATTTTAGGAAAACTTGACGACTAATTCCCATTGGTTATCTGGTAGACTGGTTCAGGCACCTAATCCAACATGAACTCCAACGAGGTTATCGCTAATAGAGCAATGGAGATCTTAGGTCAACCATTCTCTGGTGCTATCCACCCTAATGACCACGTGAACATGTCATAATCTTCCAATGACACTTTCCCTTCAGTTATGCATATTGCTACTGTCGTGGAAGCATAATAGAATCTTTTACCTGGACTGAGAGCTCTCCTCCAAGCTCTTGAACATAAATAAAATGAATTCAAGGATATCATCAAGATTGGAAGAACCCACACATAAGATGCAACTCCATTGACTCTCGGATAAGAATTCTCTGGATACGTGACTCAAGTTAAAAATGCCATTGCTAGAATCGAATCTTCCTTAGTGGAAGTCTCCTAGCTTGCATAAGGTGGTACCGCTGTCGGAACTGGGCTCAACACTTACATTGTAAGATAGATATTCAAGTTGATTTGATAATAATAAACAAATCTATTTAAAAAAAGTTTGTTTTTAAAGTATTGTTTTTGTTACCTACTAAAACTAGGGTTTCGCAGAGGCCATCGCTGAAGAGGTATCTGTTGAAACTGGCTATAAATTCACAACTGCACCAAACAAATTCGAAGCTCTCCAATGCAATGATGCTCTCGTGGAATTCTCTGGTGCTCTTAACACTACTGCTTGCGCACTCATGAAAATTGCTAACGATATCCGTTTCTTGGGATCTGGTCCTCGTAGTGGTTTGGGAGAACTTCTTCTGCCTGAAAATGAACCTGGCAGTTCTATTATGCCTGGTAAAGTCAACCCAACTTAGTGTGAGTCCCTTACTATGTGCTGCGCATAAGTCATCGGAAACAACGTAGCTATCACCGTTGGAGGTGCAAATGGACATTTTGAGCTGAATGTCTTTAGACCAGTGATAATTAGAAACATCATCCACTCCATTAGATTGCTTGGAGAAGGTGCTAAGTCATTCACAAAGAACTGCGTTGTTGGAATTAAAGCTGACACTCACAGAATTGATCATTTAATGCAACAATCCCTCATGCTTGTTACTGCTCTCAACCCACATATCGGATATGAGAAATCAGCTAAAATTGCTAAAAACGCTCATAAGAAGAACCTCACTCTCTTGCAGTCTGGACTTGAACTTGGATATCTCACTGAAGCCCAATTCAAAGAATGGGTTAGACCTGAACATATGCTCGGACCTCATCCTTATGTCAAGAAGAATTGATGGGAATGTATTTTTCTTAACCTTTATTTTGTAGTTGAAAACAACTACTCACACACTAATAATCCTACTTATTTGCAAGTGCATGTGTTATTTGATACATGCTACATTACCCAATTCAATATCTCTCTCTTTCTCTCATTGATTTCTTCTTTCCAAGTATGTTAAAATGTAATTTGTAATAAGCAGCAAAAACAGTTAATGAAATGAAAATAAAATCAAAAGGATAACTTACCTCAATAAGGCAAAAAAACTAAAAAGATTTAAATTTCTAAAGTGATTGCTGGTTTCATTCACAAAATCAAGCAATTTTCTAAGCCACCAGCTGATTCGCTCGTTCAGATTGGAAAATAAAATTTGAAAAAAAATCAAAAAAATCTTAATTATTTTTCATAGAAATAAAGTAAAGATATATTGTTTTTTTAGCTGTTATCCAAGCTGGAAAAGACCGAAGAACTGCATAAATTAATAAAAATAGGACTTTAATTCATTATCGTTTGAAATAATATGAAGAAAACTGCTACAACCAGTAAAACTACTACACTAGCTTAGACACGTCCAAAGTCAGCGATTGCAGTAACAACATCGACTTCCCCTCTTAGCAAGATCGGAGTAATCGAACCATCTGCTATTGGACAAGATCCAGAACTGTCTCGCTCCTTCCGTGGACATGAAGATCAAATCGTATCTATTGATTTTGATCCTAAGACGTAAATAAACTTCCTAAATCAATTTATTCAACTCCATAAGCATTTTTCATTATGTTTGTTATGATTAAGCTGATGATTTCAGCTAAAATGATAATTTTCTTTATTTTAATTTACATATACATTTAATTCTCTTATGTTTATTCCATAATTTCGAACTTATTTTTTGAAATTTTATTACATCTTTCAGTCGATCTGTAGCCTCTGCTTCTAAGGACTCCATCGTGAATGTCTGGAACTTTAAGCCATCCATGCGTCCATTTAAATTCAGTGGACACAAAGGTGCTGTTCATTGCGTTAGATACAGTCCTGACGGTGAAACAATCGCATCTTCCAGCGCAGACAGAACAATAAAATTATGGTCAAATTCAGTCTAAGCAAAATGCTCCACAATCAAAGCACACGTAGGAGGGATCCGCAGTGTGGATTACTCCGCCGATGGAGCGTATTTACTTTCCTCCTCAGATGACAAGAGCAGTAAACTCTGGCGAATCAGTGACAAGAAATTCTTATTTGGACTCACTGGTCATAGTCACTGGGTAAGATCTGGTGTGATTTCACCTGACATGAGAATCATCGCCACTGGAAGTGAAGATAAATCATCCAAACTCTGGGATTTACACTCACAGGCATTGCTTAATACGTTTACGTAACATTCAGATGGAATTTCTTAAGTTCTCTTTCATCCGGATGGGACATGCTTGGCAACTGCTTCATTAGATCATCATGTCAATCTCACCGATATCAGATCGAATAAGTTAGTTTAACATTACGTTGCACATGACGGCCCTGTGAACAGCATAGCAATTCATCCTTCAGGGTACTTCCTAGCTTCTGCTGGAGGAGATTCTAAAATCAAAATGTGGGATCTTCGTCAAGGCAGATAAATCTACACTTTGTACTCCAATGATAAAGATGTCGGTGCAGTGTCTTTCAGTGCCTCAGGGGAGTACTTTGCAACGGGAGGCTCATAGAACCTGTGTATGGTGTGGAAGACGAATTTTGATTCAGAAGTTAAAGGTAACAAAGATTTAGAAAAAAAATAAAAAAGATAATTATTTTCTAACTTTTTTGCCCACAAAAATTCCTTAGACATAGATCAGATTCAGAGGAGGACAACCGTTGAATACAGCACTGGTGGACTCTACAAGACAACTAACTTCAAGACTAATAAAATTACTAATATCTCACCTGCTATTGCTGTAGATCAAGGCATATCTCGTTCTCGCCCAATCTTCGTGGAGACCTATGGCTAATCTTAAGATTAGGAGAATAAATAATCAAATTCACCTACGTTTTCCCAGCAGCAAGGGTAATCGAAACAGCAATCATTGAGAAAAGAACAAAAACCCTTGGAGTTCGAGTAATTACAATCCATACCATTCCATCCACAGCAATATCGCGTATCAAACAACATTAACAAAGAAGAAGGTACCTACTCAAGTTCATAACAATCATCGTAGTTTTAAGCCCACCCTGCTTAGGTTTTAGCTCCACCTCCTAAATCAATTGGATTTACATCAGTTACAGCATATCTCCCACCTGTACCTGAAGAAAATGTAAACTTTTATTTATTCAATGAATCTAAATATAACCATAAACCCATTTTATTTTTAGTTGATAAACGGAGCTCTAGCAGCTAGCCTCCAGTAGATTTACTCTAAGATCGATTCAATGGCTCACGTCATGGAGAGCATCGATCACAGAGTCTCTAAACAAGAGTAGATTCTTGGGAAAGAAACCACTCATGGCAATCAAGTAACATACCCTAACTACTAGTCAACCTTTCCAAATGAGGCTACTAATACCACTAAGAGGTAATCTGTGCGATTCGGAGAAGAATCATTGCTGTCTGCTAGCATCGTAGATAGAAACCCTTTGAACATCTTCTCAACTGGAGGGTTGGGTCATGCAACGAACTCGATTGAAGGTTCTCTTCTGAAAAAGCAGGCTGTCTGAAAAGAGAAACACTCGGTAAAGAGCGCAAGGGGAAAAAAGCAATAACTTTTTAAAAAAAACATACATTTCTCGATTGCAGTTTATGAAAGAAAAATAACGATAATCTATGTGTGCGTGCGTGTGTTGAGTATGTATTATTGCAGATTTTCGAAGAAATATCCCAACCACACTTGATTTTTTTAAAAAATATTGTTGGTTTTACAAGAAAAACCAAAGTTAAAGAATTAAAGCAAGAACTGCAAGGAAGTAAACACGTCAATACAAAGAGGAAAAGAGAGTTATTAGTATTATTATTCCCATTTCATCTTCAAAATTAGCCTATCAAAGATTAATTTTATTCCTGGGGAACTTCGCTAAAATCGAAGCCCTTGATCCGGAATGATAGTTCTTCAAGGAAATATCAGTATTGACATCTCTAATCGATTCGACGTACTATTGCTGCTCGTATTTCCTCATGTCCTTGTCGATTGTCTCGCAGATCATCTGCAATTTATCTTTTATTTTTGTTTTTTCAACAACGTATTCAGTGTGCTCGCTGTCAATATCATTTATGATCTTATCCAGTTTCTGCGATTAGAAGGTATCTTTCTGTTTCGAAGACGATGCAAACATTGATTTACTAGTTTCGTCATTCTTGGTCGATTCCCTCCTTGATCCGTCTAAATTTCCTTGATTTTTCGAGTTATTTACGTTGCTAACACTTAATCTGGAAGGGGAATGTAGCATGCTTAGCTTGTTCTTTTCTGGAAGATGGAGTTAATACAATGATTCTGATAGTCGATTCGAAGAATATGAGCTGTTGTGTGAAGTGTTGATTTAAGGTAATTTATTTGAATTATTCGATGTAACAGAAGGCAGTTTAGGCATGGAATTCTTTTTGCTATGGAATGCTGTTGATGGCATAATCGAATAGTTTGAAGACGAACGGCTATGCGAGACTTTTGGTAGTTTTGTGTTAATTAATGACGAAGCAGAGGCAGTAGTATCTGTAGCATTAGCGTTATTGCTCTCATTCTTTTCATGTGTTTCTTATATTTTGTTATTATTATTTCTTGTATTCTCTGCATCTTTGATCGAAGTTTAATGCTACGGCTGCGTAATGTACTCTCCATTTCCATAATCATCTTCTTGCTGGAATTCATGTGAAAGACCATCCTCTTGAAAATTATAACTATCTCGCTTTTTTGTGTTTACTTAAAACCCAGGAATCCCATTGTCTACACTGGATAACTCAGCGTTGCTGTTCATGTTGTTTGTCGTCATTGAAGGGAAGCTCTAAGGGTTCTAATTCACGACTGCTTCATTAGTAGTAAATTGCTATTGGTTTCCACTACTGCCATTGTTAATGTTGTCAATCTATAAAAGCGATTGAATTTATTGCTGTTGATAAATCGATTTGGAAGCAGATTTTCTGTTTGCTGATTTTTATCGACTATAAATCGATTTTCTCTGTATTTTCCCAGCTAAATTCATCTTTTCTTCCCTGGGTGATGCATTTTGATCATCTTCTTCTTCGATAGTAGGAATACCTGAGGTAACAGTCTGGGAATGGTGTTATTCTGAAAATACATGCATTTATTCATGCTAGAGCTTAGCTGCTAGGATCCGTTAGTTCATTCTACGGGAAGGATTGATTAGATCATCTGTTGTGCTGTGATTGTGTGTGTTCTCTCCATTCAGAGATATCCCTAGCTTTGAGAACAGTTCATTTCTTTCTCGTTGTCGTTCCATTTTACGTTTCATTTGTGAATTCGCCCATTTCTTTTGAAACAGTGCTTTATTCACTTTGTTCAAAGCTAAGCGAGCTTGCAACGCCTTTTCACGGAATCTAATGAAACACATATCATCAAGTTTTAGGAGAAAAGCAAAGAAAAGTATTGTCTTATTTTCGTTAATTTTTTATTTTTATTTTTTTGTTGTTGTTACTGCTGATGATACTGCTCTGTAGTGAGATTCTTCCCTGATTCAAAGGCTTCAATCATTTTTCCATCAGGTCCAATGAATCCTTTGAATTGTTTTTACCTCAACTCCTCAAGTTTCTTCTATCCAGCCTCTATGACTTCTTAAAAAGCACTTAACTCAGCTGCAACTTCTTCCTTGTAATTTATATCCATTTATGCTTTCCCTAGATATTTTCCAAGGTTTTCAAAGAATTGATTCTCGTCACTAGCTAAATCACGACCGTCTCTCTCCTGATAGAATTTATTGACTTTGGATTGATGAGTCTATTTAATAGGAGCCTATGAAGACGAAAGTTATGGCTATTGTGAAGCATTATTAGTATTCAATGCTGATTACTGATTGCTCTCCATTTATTGAATTTATTTCTCCAAAGATATTTTTGCATGGCTCAAGCTGTAAGAATCATCAGGGGCGAGTCCTAGTTCATCAATCAGCTTTGACATGATGCTATTATGCAGACTTCTAAAGGTATGCTTCGTGTTGCTATTCACGAGGGCTTCATTTGCTTTGTGGATTAAGGATTAAGCTGACTTGGCTTATTGCAGCTAAACTAACTGGACGTCCTTTTCAGTTAAATCCCTAGGCGTGCCTATTTATTCAAAGGTACTAAGACTGCGTTCTAGCTCTTCTTAATGCGCCATCTTATTGTAGGATTATTTTTATTTTGCCTACGCGATGGATTTCTCAATGTCATTGACTTAAACCAAGTAGTTGTTACTGTTGTGGATGTTCATTTTCTCAAGGAAAGGTCGTATTTCAATGTAAGTTTCAGTCTTCTTGAAGACCTACATGGAATCATCGAATTTATCTTGTTTTGATTTCTATGATATCCTGAGTTTTTTGTTCATCTCAGCTAAGATCTTAGCAGTCTATTACCTCCGTTTGTTCAATTCTATCTTATTGCTACTGCCTCCACCGCTAGCACTGTCGAGATCATCGCCTACTAATTCAGAATAAGGCGATCCTAGTAACTGCTATGCTAATAATTAGTCTTTATTTTTCTTCGAATGGCTGTTAAACTCTTTGATTAGATCGAGGTCACCAAGTGATAGATTCCTTTGCGATTTTTTCATGCCGATGTAATTGCGAAATCCATCCATGAATCCTTTCTTCCATTGGTCATCTGGTTCGAGAGATTAATCTTTAGCTTCTTCAGCAGCAAACGATCCATTCTTCATGGTTATTGCGCTAAGTTGTTTTTGGCTTCTTAATCTACGAAGGGTTTGTTTTTCTTTGATTGTTTCGTTGATGTCGATGTCACCATCGTCAATGCTAAGATCCAAGTAACTAGTATTCTTATCTTAAGCTTGATGCTCGGAGACTCTTGATTTTTATCTGTCAAGAATCATTGATTTAGAGTTTTGTCTGGAGATCTTCATTTAGGCTTTGCTTTTTATTGTTTAAGGTAAGCTAAGTAATAAAGATCAGATGATAAAGCTGGTTTTGGTATATTCGCTATGATTCATTTAGATTTTAGTTTGATAGAGGGGTTCTTGTAAATATGCAAATCAACTCCCCAGCTTAAATATAAATTGATTAGATTCATTTTTCTTCTTCTCTTCAGAATTACCCTTTCCTAATTAAGAATAATGTCATGATTATTTCATTTTATAAGTTCATACATTATGCTTCTTTGAATGTTAAAAGCAAGCAACATCGAGGAATTGAAACTTTATTTTCTTTATTTATTTTTCTTCAATTATTTTCTCTATTCTATCTGAGTATCACCTGAAATGCTCAGATAGTACCAAGGGAAAATATTCTTTTTTCTAATCTTCTGAAAAACAAAAACATCTACAAGATTAAATCTACTTTTTCTTTAATAATTTTTCTAAAAGAATGATAAATTAGACCTAACTTATAAATTGGGTAACTTTAAATTCTCGATTAATTATCAAGTCAGCTTTCTGAGTTAATCTGTCAACTCTAATTGAATCTAACCACTTTGTTGTCTATTTATTCGATCTTTTGATCAGGAATAATACAACAGAAAAAAAAATTACTCCAATCTTACCAAATACTTTATTTTTGAAGTTCGTTATTGGAAAAAAATATTTCATCATAAAAATTATCTCTTTTGAGCTACCTTTGAACAGAAGCAATAGAAGATGAACAAGGTAACTAAGATACATTAGGTTCTTTTAGAATTAGGCGAGAAATACGAGAAAGGGATGAGCCTTTATTTGAAGGAGGAGGTACTTTCGCTGCCAAAGCAGGTGTTAAGATTGTGATACAATGCAAGAGAACAAGTAATTTCTTGTTCATTTTCAAAGTATTTCTAATACAACTTCTGTAATTTAAATAATAAAATTTTTATGAATAGGAAGAAAGACTTTTTAAATTATTGACGAGCTGTATATTTTCAATGAAAGAATGAACAGGAAAGAGCTAGACAATCAGACAACTTTGATGCTCCTGTCTGATGTGAAAACTAAGAAAATTTGATGATGTGCACCGAATGACACTTTAATACTGGTCATTTACTGACAAAACCTAATGTGATATGAAAGATCACCTCTTACAATTGATGACGAACTTACTGTACTTCAACTAAGAATGATAAAGGAGCACTAGTCTCTAAGGTTACTGAGACATTAGAGGAACTTATGATTAAGCTTTTCCATAATGATAAGCGAATGATGAAAATATCCTTATTGCAATGCTTGAAGACCTATGAAACGATGATCACAGGAACCAAGCACTTAGCATCCTTGAATAAGAGATGAATTTTATTCATTATCACTTTAGATACTTTGTTATTAATATGACATGTAATAATAAATAATCACTTACCACCCCTGAGTTCAACTGCTATGCATACATATTCACTGATATGTTCACCCCACATGAACATAAACTCTTGTAAGAGTACTTCGATAGCATGAAGGCAGTACAGTTTTAAAAAAAGCCATATGGAAATGGGCTGAAGATTTAAAGAAGAGACATGAAATCTAAATCCATTTTATAAGATATCAAGGAATTAGAGATGCTTCTTGTATCTTATGATAAGGACGCTAACTTTAATGATCAAGATCCTGTAATTGAGAGTCCCCCTTAACTGAGCAAAAATCAGAGACAGTGCTTGAAGAAGAGATTTTCAAAAAATAAGTTTCAATCTTTTTGAAGATGGAAAATGACGATGAACCATGGATCGTTGAACTCTGATGATATTCATTCTGTCTGTTAATATTTAGTTAAAATCGTTTGGTAGTCTTGTTGAAAGAAAAACACTTAACATTGGTTTCTTATGGCCTTAAGTATTGTAAAATTTAGAGCGACTGCTCAAACCAGAGTTTTACTTTCCTTAGGTTTAGAAGGCCAAACATAAATCTTGTTACTTATTAATTCGGTAAGCCTTTCTTTAAGCGTGGCAAGATTTTTGAGATAGAATAATCTAGGGGTAGTTTTATTGTAATATTTCAAAAAAGACTTGGGTGTTTGCTTGAACTCATAAATTATCAAACTGCATTAATTTGTCTCCCCTTTCCCCACCTTTTCTTTCACCCAACCATAATTAAACAACAATAATATTTGCCTCCTTCTCTGCTGCCTTTGTTAATCACACACCAGAAGAAAAAGAAGAAAGTATTGGAAGCTCATTTTTTTGAAACTGTATAGTTTTAATATAAAAACAATTGACAAAATTACATGAATGTAAATCAAGAATCTCTTCCATCATTTATTTTTTCTATGTATCTTTGAAGCCAAAAACACAGTCTAGGAGGGTAGGTGTTGCAAGTCATAAACACATTAATCGAGAACAGTAAGATATTATTTTTGCATAGATTTAAAAAATAGATTAGATGAATCACCCTAGAGATTTGCAATGCAGGTGGCAAATGATTGGAAAGTTTTAATGATATTTTTAGGGGTATTAGTGTTGCGATTAAGAAAAGGACAGCTCCCTTGGAAGAGTTGCTTCACTTATTATTGCTTAGTATTTTCATTAGAGTAGTTTTAGGAATATTTTGTGTAAAAGATATCTTATGAAGTCATGGGAGTTGGAGAAGAGTTTTAGCAGACACAAGTTTGATCGACACCTTTAGCTGAAAGAAGAGGAGGAGGGGTTGAAGGAATCTTTTTAGCCAAAGCAGGTGTTACAATTGCAAGACAAAGCAAAAGAGAAATTAATTTCTTGTTCATTTTCAGAGGGTTATTTGTTTCTGTGTTTTATTAATAATAAACTATATGGTAAGGGACAAAGTTGTTTTAAATGGGGACAGCAATTTTTGATAATTATCCAATCAAAAATAATAATAATCTCCTGTCATCGAGATAAAAAGTTGTTACTTTTTTTAAAAAAGATTTGTTTTGAATTCTAAAAATAAATCTACTAATTGTCAGCAATCTGTAAGGATTAGTAACAGAAATTCTGTTAAAATGAAACATAAACACCTAGTTTTTTAAAGGCAGACCTAATGTGTTAGGGGAGGCTCTGGTTAATTAAATATTTCAAGGGGAGTAAAAAATAAATGCGTTATGAAATTATTTTTTACTTTTCAAAGTAATTTCTCCTAGAAAACTTTTGTTTTGTTTATTCATTAAAATGCTGAATAAAACGTATGTTTCGCTTTTATTAATGTATTATTTCTGCGGATAAGAAGAACATTGTCTGGATAGCTTGATTCCAATCATTTGATTCATTTATCTTTTGAGTTGCTTGCTTCAAAAATTTTTTTCAACTCAACGGAGGATTTTGCTTTAAGAAATTTTTATATAATTCATCTTCTAAAAAAGATTATGAGCATATCTTTTAAACTCATCCAATTCATGTGGATCTATTTACTTGGCCAATTAAATTACAAAGGCAACAATCTTTCCTCAGTTTTGGCTTAATTTCAAGCAGTTTACTATCTTCGAATCACTCCCAAGAAGAATTTCACCACTCAAAATCTTTAGAAGGGATGCACAAATGATATGTTTCATCTTTATTCAGCTTTTTGTTTTTAACTTGCAAATATTATTATTTTTAGCATTCAAAAACAATATCATTTTCAAGAAAGATTTAGATAATTCTGGCCTTAAAAATGCATGTGTTGCTTCGCTTTTAAAAAACTAAAGAGATTTATTTAAAAGAATTTGTGGATTCGACGTATTTTTTGTAAATCAAAAGTAGTTCCTCGCTTTTCTTTTTCGTTTTAATTATTCTTTTTCTCTCTCTCTCTCTGCTGGGGGCAGTTTTGTGACATTAGTTCCTTATTTAAGGTTTCTAATTGTTGGGTGGCTCTTACTTATTTAGATAGATATTGAAACTAGAAATTGAAGGCAATGCTTTACAGGTTGTTTTTTTAAAACAAGTTCAAAATCATTATTATTTTTAACAAAGTAATAATCACAAATATCTTGGAGGGATTTCCTTAAGAGAATTACTATCTTAAATAAGTTTTTTATTGTTTTAACTTGAATCATCAAAAACACCATGGTATTAAATGGAACCAGGAAACAAATTTGAAAATATTTTCTGAGAAGATGGGAATGATTTCTTCCTTTCTTGTTTCGTTACATATTTAAATAACGCTAATTTAAAAAATTGTAATTATACTTCTTTGAAATTTTTTTGCAAGCAACAAACACCTCGGAATTGAAACTTTAATTTCTTTATTTTATTTGAGGGACCCAGAAAACATGTAGTTAACCAAAAATGTAAAAATAATAATACAAAATTTTACATAAAAGTACAAATTAATCAAGATGTTCAATATTCACCTTGTTCATTTATTATTGCTTTTAAATCATTTTATAATAAAATTATCAAAATTCTTTTGTTATTTTATTTTTTTTATTATTGTTTATTTTTTTTAATTAAAAAGTTATTGAAAAACATCAAATAAGTCTGGGAAGCAGCCAAAAAACAGCCTTTCGAGAAATTCTTAAACGATGTCACAGAGAAACTTGTGAAATGCATAAGCAGATTAAATGATTTCGTTTCGTTTTGGCGAAAAGGGTGTAAAACCCTTGCTAAATCGATTCTAAGTAGGTATGACATGTCTGACTAATCAATAACTGAAGATGATTGTACTTAATTGATCCACCTAGAAATTGATCCTTTTTGTAATTTCTTGTAAGAACGTATCAAACGAAGCCTAGATCCTTAACTAGGCATAGTATTAAACGCTTTAGAAGAGAAAGTACGGGAGTGTTGTGTTGCTTTATGTGTATTTGCTTGTGAAGGAGTAGTAGAAACGATAAATTTCTCCAATTTCGAGAAAGAACTCAGTAACTTAGAAACATGTCTCATGAATAGAGAAGATATGTTGAGTCTTAGAAACGTAGATGCACTAA
>Ga0302271_10003261_pt1 | contig 13858 bp, 8 predicted proteins | sample III_Bog_N1_1_FD_198767 | JGI IMG/M metagenome (GOLD analysis project Ga0302271, IMG submission 198767) | Peat permafrost microbial communities from Stordalen Mire near Abisko, Sweden - III_Bog_N1_1 | ecosystem: Environmental > Terrestrial > Soil > Wetlands > Peat | place: Sweden: Abisko... | reverse complement strand
TCCTAGGGACATGAACTAGATCCTTGCAGATCCAGTTCATACAATCTTCTATGTGGTTATCATTCTCACATTTTGCGGAGTTATTTCTCGCTATTGGATTGAATTCAGTGACGAATCAACTACCAGCATACTCAAGAAATTCGTCGAAGAAAAATTTGAACTGCCAGGATACAGACAAGAATCCATGTTTAAGATACTAGATAGGATCATTCCAACTGCTGCAACACTTGGTGGTGTGTGTGTAGGTGTTCTGACTATTGTTGCTGACTTCCTTGGAGCTATTGGATCAGGTATTTTTAAAATTAGCAGATATCTTCAAGTTTTTCTTGATTTATTCTTTAATTTCAAATGAATTAATTAATTCACCATTTTCTTATGCTTTAGTTAATATTTCAATTGTATTTTCTCCCCTCTAGGAACTGGTATCTTGCTAGCAGTCAACATTATTTATGGTTATTTCGAGCAGGTCAAGAAAGAAAATAAATTCAGAAAATCTGGTAATGTCAATCAGCAGCAGTGAAGATTCTCCCATCTTTCCATCCTTTTTATGTTAAGTTTCTCCCCACAGTGATTGATATGTTTTTACAATAATTCAAGAGTATTCTTAGCGTTTAGCAATTAAAGATTATTTAACACTTTGCTTACAATTTACAAATTAATTCACATCATTTCATCTCTCAAATTTTACAGAATTCCTTAATTCAAATGAGTTCCATTAATTCTTCTTTTTCCAAAGCAAAACAATTTTTCAACATGCATCTGAGCAAAAGAATCTGTAATCTTTATTTCAAAATGTAAATACTTTAGACTCTCAACTAAGAAAACAAGTATCGCTAATTAAAATGAGATTAATCTCCCACAAGAAAAGTGAAATAGCAAAAATCACTTGCTAATCTTGATATTTTCATGAATATTTTTATATTCCCTCCCCTTCACTTTTAAAGAGAAACTAATTCTGCTACAATTTTTATCCAGAATAGAAAAAAGAAAGTATGCAATTTTTAATGTGTGAGATCTTATTAGATCAAATTTACAAACTATCCTAAGAGAAAAAAAAGAGCTGACAAAATAGCAGAATTATATCTAGATTGTGACATCTATCCTCTTTGAGAATGGATGCCAATGAAAGAGTTGGAAAATCTCCATTTCTCGATAAAGGTGAATATGAAACATAAACAGATTCACGCCCTCCATCACATTTCGACGAATCTAAACCTAAAAAGCCAAACATATTCTAATATCTTTTCGGATGCTGTTTGGAACGAGAAGCATTGAATGGATAAGAATAAGCTGGAGAAGAAAATTACCAACAATCCGTTGCAAGTGGGAAAAGTGTAATGCATCCTCCATATACTGATTCGAATGGAAAACAAACAGAATCAGCAGATCGCTTGTAATTTAACCATAGACAAAGTAAAAATAGTCTTTTTGCATTTTGCATGATAAAACCATTATTTTTTTGTTGACTTTCTTATTCAATTCTTTTAGAAGAATCTGAATAGTAATCAGACAGCGGACATAAGAAAAATTAAGAAGAAGCTAGAATGAACATAAATGGCGAGGTCTTCACATTTTCACAGGCCAGTCTAACAAGTGGAGTCTATCAATAATCTCATATCGATGCGAGAAGTAGCACACTTTCTCTGAAAACTCATAATTATGATTTTGATGTGTCCAATTATCTAATCAATTAGCTCTTTCTTTGCGGAAAGATTCTACAAATAATAACTTTAGTCAAAGAAGTTAGAAATACAATTGATTATACTGCACTCCTTTTGCCTGATGATTTCAGACCAATTTCCAATTTGACATCATCCTCGTGTTCTACATCTTAAGAATATATCTGCTCTTCATATTAATTTCATCTGGATACAATAAAATATTACCGTCGCAGATAGGTTTACTCTAGTAAACACTGTTCAAGTATCGTAGTGGACTCAAGATGCTGGTAATATCTCGTTCCTGAATGCATTGTAGAGCATATTGCTAGTAGAATAGCTGTTTCTTCAAAAAGAGAATCAATCATTGATGCCTTCTCTGGAAGTAGTCAATTCTCGATTGCGTTTGCAGCTCAGATTAACACGGTCATAGCAATTGAAACTGACCCTGCATTATTAGTATGTGCTAGATAAAATTCAACAACATACAATGTGCCACATTTTACGTATGGCTAATCAAACCGGCTATCTCTGACTGAAGGGATTCTCTTCTTCGAAGAAGGGGATTTTCTAAGTGACATTTTTTCCAACGAAGCAAACCTCACCGATTGTGTATTTTTAGGTGAGAATTTTACTTTATTTCAAAGTATTATTCGATGAGATATTGATAACAGCCTTTCTTTAATTTAAACAGCTCCTTAGCTTTCGCTTAACAATCTGAATGCGATTCCTTCAAGAGAAGACAGCTATTATTCTTCGGCAGAATTTTACAAAGATTTACGAAAATATTTAAGTAAGGCATTTAAACTAGCTCCTTAAGTTGTTCTCTTCACTCCGAGGACAATCAAAGTCGTTGAAATCATTGATTGTTTCACTGATGCTCTGAAGGAGAACCCAAAGTAGGTTTTGGCTTTATTTATTATGTGGTTTAATTGATTTTTTTAACTTTGTACTGTGATTGATCTGTTAGTACAGCTAAACGATGCAGCATTGAGATTGAAAAGCATTTCATAAACAACCATCTGAAGTATGTGTGTTTCTATTTTGGAGACTTTAATAAGGTAATAAAGGGAGATATTATTGTCTAAACGTAGATCTAACTTTTATTTAAAATGGTCAATAACAACAATCTTTTGGTTTCTTTGCTAACAGACTTAGCTTTCAGCAAAAGAAGAGTTCCATTACATTAACTTGCAGTTAGAAAAGTGTTAACCTCCAGTTCGACAAGGGAATATCGTTCGTAGGAAGCCTGTACGGATTCATCAGTGGGTGTATAATGAGCTTGGGAAATTTTAACTTCTGAATGTTGTCTGTAAATTCAACTTTCACATAAAACTCGAGAAACCACTGAGAGAGGATAATTCCCTGCTTTCTCTTTTTTACGCGTACTTGGTAAGCCATGGATTTTTGACATAAGAGAGAGTGTAGTATATTCTATCCAGAAGCCGAAATGGAAATTCAACAATCAGCAGCAGCACAAACATGAATTTAAATACAATAATGGAGGAGATCAAACCTAATAATAATTACATAGAAGATAACAGAATTTCTTAGGACGACAAACCGTCACAAAATATCCCAAAAGATCCTGGATTATCCTTAATTAAAGTACCAAATAGAGGCTCTAAGAGACAAGACAATAATCGATAAAGTTGCGGTATTGAAGGGGAAGATTAGACTTTATCAAGAATCAGCAGGATCACAACAGGCGAAAGAAGAAAGAAAAGTTGGAGAAGAAAAAGAGAATCTTCAGAGAATTAGCGTTAACAAAGGGCCTACTCTGAAGGAGAAAATAATGAAGAGTGTAAGGAAGAAGATTAATTATATTCTGAGACGGAAACAGGCAGTGTCTATGATCAGTATGAAAATGACTCAAGTTTCTCGAAAACACCTTTAAACATTTCAACTAACACTAATCAAATAAGTTTTCTTCATCAGACACAACGAATTTACGAATCTAAGCTCGAAGACAACACTGCAGATAGAACGAGAGGAGCGTAAAAGTCATAACTTAGTAATTGGAGCCATCCCACAGCTGTAGGCGATCAAGATTAGTTGATTATCTTCAATTAGCAATTTTTCTTCGATCCACTAAAAAAAGAGAATTCTTCTTATAAATCCTTTAACTTTTTGAACTCCAGTGAGCTTAAAGACAACAATACTAAATTTAACTCATTTCATCCATCAACATACAGCAATCAAAGTAAATTACCAAGTAGAGCGCCCAGCAACAGGACGCAGAGTAACCGCACTGCTAGTAATATTCCAAGTAGAGGATCGAGTAGTTTAGCGAGTAGGAATGGCAGTAGTCAAACGAATATACCCTTGAATGTTGCTCTTTAGACATACAAAGATAAATAAATGTGAAATTAGTTAAGATTATCTTTGTTTCAAAGAAAAAAATTAAAAGAAATTGCAGAAAAAATGAAAAGTACTAATTTTTTAATTATTAGTAAGTATCACAATCTTTTGAATTCTGCGTTGTGTTGAAAAGTGTTTTAATCTGTTAATTTGATGATTATGCTGGATTCATCAGGTCTTTAGTTTGACTTATGTTAATTCTTAAAAATGTAAACTACTTTTTGTTTTGAAAAATCAATCAATTAATTAAATGGTAGTCAATCATTTTATCAATAATATTTCAGGGTAATTGCGTGGGGATACAAAGTTATTACTTTCCCCACACAATATTCTCTCAAATAACTATTTTGAAACATATTGGCTGAGTACTCAAAAGTATTAAACAAATTATTTTACCTGCAATTCTCATAAAAATTCGGTTTCTCTTTGTATTATTTGCTCCAAAGATTTTTACAAAAAGTAAGTTGCTTTACTAATTCCCTTGCTGCCTCAAATGAACCCTCAATTATTGTAAAAGCAGCCAATATCTCAGAAGAAAGTTAGAATCACTACATAAAGCTAGCTCTTCAATCTCACAATCCCAGAAGCATCAGAACTTGATGAGCTCAATCTAAATCCAATCTATGAGTAGCTAATAACAGCCTCCACTGATACTGGTTAGTATGCTTTCCCTGAATTAAAAAGTGAGCTTGAGAAAAACGTAGCCTAATATGAAGGAGGTACTCCTGCTGAAGTTGATGCATCTTTGTTTAAACATCTTGACAGATGGAAGAAAGATCAAGTTCTTGTGAATTCTAAGAATTCTAACGAAATTAAAGTTTTGAGAAATAAGCATAAAAGTTCTCTTCAGCAAGGCGACGATTTCCCAAACGTTAACTTAGACATACTCGATTCAATTTTGCGAATTCCATCTGATGATTCTATTCATGGGAATTCGAATAATCATCGCTCTAAAGTTGTGACAGAGAAGGGAAATAAAACGTAAAAGGATTTCCATAGAGAAGAGGCACATAAAAACAGTATAACTGAGATAAACTCTTCTTTAAGGACAATTAATTTATTGAGAAAGTAAAAATCAATAGCTTTTGATCCCCTGATAAAGAATCTGCATGACAAAGATGATAAAGGAAAAAAAGCAGAAACTACATCCATTTTTAAAGATAGCATCACATCAGATTCTCGATAACGTTTAGTCAACAAAAAACTAGTTAATAATCTAATTTTCGATAGGATCACGAAAACCTATGGATCTGGAGGGCTTGAAGCACATTCGGATAGAAGTTAATTCAACAATTATTCTGCTTAAAAAGCAGAAACATTGTTCTAAGAAGAAATCCACAGGTTTTCTCAGCATACATTAGCAAGTTTCAAATAATTGTTGCATACATTCGAGAAATCAAAACATATTATCGATTACGAAGGAATCAGACAGAAATTAATGGTTTTTATTAGGTCAACACCAAGCATATTAATAAATGAAAATGAGAATGAGGATCAAAGTAATGGATAATATATGGCACAGAAAAGAGGGAAAGAATAGAGATATCATTATAAAATGACTGAATAAGCACTGCTAAATAATTATAAATCAATTAGCAAAGAGATTGAAATGAAACATTTGAGAATCTAAGAGGGTAGAGGAGCAGCACATGAGTTGAGAAGTTAAATTAATGATCTTAAGAAGGAATAAAGTGAATTTGATGAAAAAGCTCAAAAAGAGATGACAGAAAAGAAATACAATCTTAACCGAGCATAGTTGAGTAAATCTCAGATGTTGATTTAATAAGCTCAAGACAACTAAAAGTCAGAGGAAGCAGCAATCAAGCAGAGAATAGAAACACAACAAAAAGCTATTCAAGTATTATCATAAACCTTTGACTTATTCTTTTTTAGAAATTACGAACAATTTGTTTTTTGTTATTTTACAGGATGCTTTCCAATAAAGTAAAGTGAAAATAGAGAGAGAAGTTGAGAAATAGGGAAATTAGATTGACGACGATTAGAAAGAAGTAAAGATGCTAAAATAAAAGAGGGAAATAACTCGTTCTCTGTTAAAAGAACTTTATTATGAATACATGAAAGATCAGGAGAACACGAAAGGTTAAAGCTTAACATGGATAGCAAAAGCAATGCTAGGAGTTGAAATCGATTTGGTGACTTCGGAATTATTCCCTCCCTTCTTGGATACAAGTTCTATTCAGTTTTTATCTGAATTTGCAACATTAGACAATACATTAGATTAATTACAAGAATAAATGAAAAAAAAAGCAATCGAGAATAACAAAGTTAAAGATGGAAAATACGATGATTTTGAGAAGAATTATTTGGCTGCTTAGCATTCATAAAGGATCCTAGATGTCAAGACCAAAGTATGTCATATTACTTTAGCAATTAGTTCGTTTATATTTTGAATTAATACAAAGTTAAACTGCTTTTTCACAACTTTTGATCAAATAGATTAAGAGAATTGCAATGTCTGACATGTTGAAAGTTCGGAAACCTATTTTCCTTGCTTCCTAAGGGAAATCAGCAGAACTGATTTTTGAGGAGATTTAAGAACCTAAAGAAAATGAAAATATTACTTTTTCACTGTCTAAAGCTCCAGTTCAGAAGTTAAATTAGATTCGCTAGAATTAAACTGTAAGGGAAGAAATAGCTGCTATTTAGGCAAGATAGTAAGCTATAAAAGAAAAAGAAGTTCAGAGACTATTCGAGAAATGGTTGTCGATGAAAAATGAATCCAAAAATGATGTAAGAAATAGTGATAGATAAAGAAAGAAAAAAAGATCATTCTAATATTTTAAGTTTCAATCATTATTTACTATGATTATTATGTCATTTATTTCTTTAAAGTCCGATTTAAAGGTAGTATTGATAGCATTAATGGGATAAACTGAAGCTGAGGAATAAATAAAGGTTTATCGTTAGACTTTTGCTGGTAAGTAAGCTAATGTGGAGAAAAACAAGACTTTCATTTTTTCAAGAGCAACATTAATAAAAAACCATATTCATAGAGATGATGGCAGCGAAAAGAACAAAAACAAATCTGTTTTCTTCTTGAATTAACAAAATTCAACCATTACAAGTGAACAAAATGGGTATTCAGATCAAAAAACAACTTCTGAATCTTCATAAGGATCTTATTTTCTCAAATAATCAATTTATCCACAACGAAATTCAAATTAGTAATGTTTCTCTATTCCTGCTCCAATGGTAAGGAGAATCAAAGAAATCAAACAAAACAGCTACCATTCAGATAGAGATAGTAATTTAAATTATCAATCAAATAAAACACTTTTTAATAACAGCAGCACTTCACAATAAAAGTAGAAACACAGCATATCTAGCAACTTGTATCTCAGCTAACGGTTTCATTAATCTTAGTCATATGCTCCTGAATTTTTAACTTTCAATCTCACTGCTTAGGATATCAGTCCTCCTTAAAGTGAACGAAGCTGCAATTAAATGAATTTTAAGTCTCCAAGGCATGATTTGTTCCAAGCCAAAATACAGTGAAGAGTTCAAAATTCATTTATAATTAATTTAGGATTCACAAATATTGTTCTTTTTTCTTAATTTCTTCTCCTTCTTCTTCTTTTGATAAATCTCACTCTAATTAACCAACTTTCTTATCATTTTATTTATCCTAAAGATAAGTTTGGAACTAAAATAAACGCTCTTGGGATGTTTTACTGATTAAACTTGTGGACTATCATTTCTTTTTTATTTTTATGTCATTTCAAACAAGTAGATAGATCATTTCGGGAACCTATTTAATTTAGATTTCCCCTTAATAATAGTTTCAAAGATTTGCAATAAATCTTTTGAGTCATCGTGCTTTTTCGATAACTCTACTTAAATATATCTAAAAAATGTAGCTTTTGTTTATTATCATCAACAGTTTCCCTCTTGATTAGAAAGAAAACGATAGAATTGTTCACCATAAACTGATTTTATTCTATTCAGATAGCTAATGAGTTACTATTTTAACAATAAACTATTTTCTTATTGTTGGTCTTCTCAAATTTCTGAGAAAATCAGATATTTAACATCTGTTTTTCTTCTCCTTTAATGAATGAAATATATTGATTTTTCCTTCTGAAATTACTTTATCGGATTTTTAAACTTTTTAAGCAAAACTCTTAGACTTATTCACCGTATTTTTAGAATTTACTTTTGACTAACACATGGAAAAATAATAATTTATGGTATTTATCTAGTGCTGAACTCAATAAAGATATCACTAGAAGCAAAGTATAAATATTTTATGATCTTAAGGTAAAAAATATCATAAAAAAATAATCGAAAATGTTGTTTTTTCTATTATTTGATCAATCTAAATTATCTTGGATTGGATGTAGGCCAGAGAGAAAAGGATGACCAAAAGAACTAAAAAAAAGAGGAAATTGTTTACGTAATTGCAGCTAAAGTAAGTATTATTAGGGGGCTTCTAGCCAGGTCTGAAATCTATTCAATTAGAAGCATCGATTAAGAAATATCAGATAAATAAAATAAAAAACAAATTACGAATAATTTAAACAAATTTCCTCTTATTTTAGATCATGCTGGCAAACAACAAGCTTTTAAAAAGAGCATCGAATTACTTAGCCCTCTCCTTGAGATGTTCTCTGTCGACTCTCTCCAAATCTAAGAAGATAGCCCTCAGAACTCCATTTGCTCCTCAGCTTGCTTTCTCTCATAAAACTCTCTACACACAAACTAGAGCCAGTTTTGCAAGTAATTATCAAGATCTGATTTTCTTGCATTTTAAAAATCTAATTCTTATTTTCTTTCAAAGGTTTCCCTAAGCACACTCTCATTCTGTAAAACAAATAAATCCATTGATTTTCAATTTCTTAAGCGTATCATTTGTAGACTCCCTGCGCTTTCTCCAACAATGACTGAAGGCAGAATCGCAGCCTGGCACATCAAGGTTGGTTAGAAAATCAACGAAGGTGACAATATCTTCGATGTCTAGACAGACAAAGATTCAGTTCCTAATGTCTGTAAGAACTTTCTTAGACCTTGTGCAGTTTAAAAATAATTTTCCGTTTTTAGATCAAGAAGACGCTGGATTTGTTGCTAAGATTCTTGTTAAGGAAGGAGAAATGGTGCCAACAAATGCTGTAAATAATTGCTTGTTTTAAATATTTGATTTAAATATGTTTATGATAAATATAGCCAGTTGTTGTAGTTGTCAAGAACCAAGCTGATATTCCCGCATTCGCTGATTTCACAGCAACCAATGCTACTGCAGCTACTACTTCAGCACCTCCTCCAGCTGCTGAATCTAAGAAAGTAGCCACACCCCCTCCTCAAGCAGCTGCTCCTCCAAAGGCTGCAACTTCATGTAAATAATCTTATGGTTTTTGAGATATTAACTGACTTGATTTTTTTAAAAAACAGCTTACCCTAAATACTCTTCTGTCCTGTAAGAATTAACATGATAACTTGAGCGAATAAAATAAACAATTATTTGTATTATTAATCTAGCCTCCCTGCTCTTTCTCCAACAATGACTGAAGGAAAGATCGCTGCGTTCCACGTTAAGGTTGGTGATAAGATCAACGAAGGTGATAATATCTTCGATGTTCAGACTGATAAGGATTCCGTTCCTAACATGTGTAAGTGAATTATTTTAAAAATTAAATTGTATTTTTAATATTTTTTGTTCATTTTTGTTGTTTCCAAATTTAGACTAGGAATCTCCAGGATTTGTCGCTAAGATTCTGGTTAAGGAAGGAGAAGTTATCCCTACCAATCAAGTAATTATATAGAAATATTTTTATAATTTTAAATTCATGTACTTTTCTCATTTTTTATAGCCAGTCTTGATCATCGTATCAAAGAAAGATGATGTTGCTAAATTCGCAAACTTCACAGCAAACGATATTGTTAGTGCTTCATCTTCTGCTTAGGCTTCTTCCACTGAGGCTCCAGCTCAAACTACTGCTTCTGCTCCTTAAGCTTGTAAAATAATAAAAGAAAAAAATATTTTTTATTAATTTATTTCTTATGTCATTTTTCCTTGAAGAATCTTCAGCCCCTTCTAAATCTTCTGACAGCAGAGTTGTGGCTAGTCCTTACGCCAAGACAATTGCTAATGAAAAGGGTGTTTCACTTGACTAAATTCAAGGATCTGGACCTAACGGCAGAATTATTGCTAAGGATGTTGTAGCTGCTTCTATTAAGCCTGCTCCCTAGGCTGTCCAATCCCCTAAGGAAACCCCTAAGGAAGCTTCTGCTAAGACCACTGAAAAACCTAAATCCGCTCCTGTCACTCAAGTCACAGCAAGTGGTGCTGAGTACGTATAAATCCCTCTCACTCCTATGAGAAGAGTCATTGCAGAGCGTCTTGTCAATTCAAAGTAGACTGTTCCTCACTTCTACTTGACAGTTGAAATCCAAATGGATGAAGTCCTGCATCTTCGTAAGGTTCTCAATGAATCTTCTGCAACCAAAATCTCAGTCAACGATCTCATCGTCAAGGTAAAAAATTATTAATTTAGATATTTTCTTCACGAAATTCTTCAAACTATTTTATCTCTAATTGACTTTCTTTTTTACTAATAGGCTTCTTCTCTTGCATTGAGAGACATGCCAGGCGTTAATTCCCAATGGCATGGTGACCATATCAAGCAATTCAAGCATTCTGATGTTGCAGTTGCTGTTTCCACTAAAACTGGACTCCTAACTCCAATTGTCTTCAAGGCTGAGCAATTAGGTCTTTCTCAAATCGCTGCTAAAACTAAAGAAGTTGCTGAAAAGGCAAGAAACGGACATTTGCTTCCTGCTGAATATCAAGTATGATCGATCATCATATTAATACTCCAAAACTTTTAGTTAAAATCTAATTTCCTTTATTTTTAACTCCTAGGGTGGTACCTTCACTATTTCCAACTTGGGTATGTTCGGTGTTAGTAGTTTCTCTGCTATCATTAACCCTCCTCATGGAACCATTCTTGCTGTTGGAGCAACTGCTGAGAAGGTTGTCCCTGACCATGCTAAAGATGCTAAATTCCCATACAAGTAAGAAAAAGAAGAAAAAAAACAGTTTTTCACTTAAACTTTTTTTAAACCCTAATTTGTGATGCTATTTTAGGACTATCTAATCGATGAGTGTAACTCTTAGTTGCGATCACAGAGTCGTCGATGGTGCTCTCGGCGCTGAATGGTTACAGAAATTCAAGGGATATCTTGAGAAACCTCTTACAATGCTACTTTGAGCAAATTGACATTGGAAGATGTTTAACTGGAAGAGAAGCATAAATAAAATAGAATTATGTTATTTTGATGTTTCTCTTTAAACTTGTATGGCAATTGATCTTTAAGTTTCATTAACTTAATCTTGAAATTAAGTTTTAGTATTTATTGTTTTTAAATATACATTTAAAAAGCAAATAAAGCCTTCATCTTTATCAATTTCTTCATAATTTGTGCTGATTTTTAAAAAGCAAATCAAAGTCTACAATATAGCTATTTTTTTTGTTATTCCTAATCAACTAACTCTGCAATAATCAAGCATAAACTTCACTCTGAAAATGAAAATATTCAATGAGAGAAAAATAAAGCAACCAATATGAATATCTATTATATCTATGCACAATATTTTCATCAACTTGAAAGATAAATTTAATATTCACTTGATTTAAGCTCGAAATCAGTTCCATCCTAACATTAACAATAAAACTGTAAAAAGTTTGTTTTTTTATAAATCTCGAAGGATATTGAAAATCAACCTTCATATCATATCAATAATTCCTTCCTTGTGATGATAAATGGGTCAAAGACAATATTTCTTATTGCTTCTTGTGAGATAGTCTGGGTAGAGATTACTGATATTATTTCTTTTTTAGAAAAATCTGAGCAGAAACAAAAAAACAGACAAAGAAGCGCATTAGGAAATTTTAGATCATCTAAACTTAAAAAACAATTGCTTCTTATGGGTAAACCATTTGATATTTGCTGCTATGTTGGGAGGCTACAGATTATGATTGCCTGCTGAAAGAAGCAAAGAGTTGAAGCAGTTCTAAGTTATCGATGAACTCACTTTTTATTTATCTTAGTCAGTCAATTGACCTGTCCTGATCAAGTAATAATCTTCCAACCTCAAAAGAAGAACTGATAACTTTTAGAACCCTTTGCAGAAGATGATACTTGTGCTCATAAGCGTGACTTGCGAAGATGTGCTTCCATTTGCATCTGCTAGTTGGGATTTTGTAAGCTCGTACTTCCCGCGTTAAGATCCAATCAAAGGAACAGGATTGTTATTATTGTTCATCATCACTCCGTTATTGATGCCTCCACCGTATTACCCGTTGTTGTTGTTGTTGAAGAGAGTATTATTGTTAGTGTTCATGCCATTGTTGTTGTTAGTGAAGATGGAATTCATGTTCCCATTGTTGGCGTTTGCTTGATTTTATTGGAAGATATTCCCACCAACAACAGGGTTGGTTGTGTTTTGATTATTAGGGTATCCTCCATATTAGCTATTAGTATTATTCTACTGGAAGACTTGATTGTTAACATTACGATTGAAGACACTGTTTTGCATTGTATTGGTATTTTACTGATAGGATCCACCTTAGAAGGGGTTATTCTAACCTTATGCAAAAATATTGTTGCTCTAATTCATCAAAGAGACGATTTCAAATGTGATAAATCAAAAGTGCAGCTTTAGCAGCAAACAAAAGTGAGTATACAATCCAAAAGAATAGGTTGGTACTAATGTAGACACACACACACTTCTTGTCTGTCGTCTGTGCGAAATTCTAAATTCCAGTTTTAAAATTAATTTCTCAAATATGTTCATTCATCTGAGCAGAAGCACAGAGACAGCAATAAGACAAAGTGATAAGATAATCAAACAGACAAATAATTCGGAAGCAATTTCAAAAAAATTCCCCTCTTTTTTTCAAAATGAAATTAAATATATTAGCTATCTAATTGCCAAAAATAAAGGATCTATTAAACCAAGTAATTCATGTTTTAACATACAATATTGATTGAAGGTTATTTTTATAATCAAAACTCAAACAATAAATATTTTGGTTTAAAGCATTTTCCTAATAATAATCATTTGACAATTAATCCCTCAAAAGCTGAAAGCAACATTATCCTTAATTCTTAAATATTTTACTTGTTAAAAATCTCAAAAAAATGTTTAATTTCAGTCACAGGGAATATTAGCCTTAATTTCAGGTAAAATTATTTCTAAATATGTAAGAAAAAAAAGAACATTACGCCTCTTGTTTTGGTGCCTACGATCACAAAGAGATTGAATGTAGAGAGGGGAGTTTTTAATTAAAAATTAAAATTGCCAGCACAATTTTGAGGATTAGTTAATATCTCAAATACGAGTGCGAAGAAAGAAAAATAGGAGATTGAGGTAGGTACTTATATATGGACTTTAACAGCTTTCTTTAACCTCCGGTTTTGATAAGACACTAACTCAAGAGCACGCTCAGAAAAACTCCTTAAGATGACAGGAATAAAGTAAGTTCAGTCATGAATCTGAAAAGCCCTCAAAGTAACTATCTCGTCAAGAATACCTTCAATTCATCTGATAAAAACAATCTGAAAGCTCGAATTGAAAGTCAAATTAGCTCATCATCTTCATCTTCTAACTTAAGAGAAGAACAGCAGACAGCAGCTGATGGAATGTCTAAGCCTATTTCCTTCAGAAGTCTCAGCAGAGGAGGACTTGCTTCAGAGAGAAGCAAGAGCAGAACATCATAAATCAAAACTGTAACTGATGGAAATGAGAACTATAAAGAAAGAAAAGAAATTTTTCCTTTTAGTAATCCAAATAGTAAAACCCTGCGAGGAGTTAAAAGTGA
>Ga0302271_10003259_pt1 | contig 13862 bp, 5 predicted proteins | sample III_Bog_N1_1_FD_198767 | JGI IMG/M metagenome (GOLD analysis project Ga0302271, IMG submission 198767) | Peat permafrost microbial communities from Stordalen Mire near Abisko, Sweden - III_Bog_N1_1 | ecosystem: Environmental > Terrestrial > Soil > Wetlands > Peat | place: Sweden: Abisko... | reverse complement strand
TAATGCTCTTTAATAATTATTTCTTTGGGTTTTTTTTTTTTATTTTTTTCTTTCCTTCCTTTTTTTTCACTTCTCCCCACCCCCCCCCCCCCCCCCCAAGTCTTCCAATCCCTCACTCTTCTATATAAATAAAATCTGCCATACGAAATGCTGTTTCTTTTTTGTTAACAAAAATATTATTTTTCTGTTTCATAAATATCAACCTGTTGTTTTTGTTTTTACTTGCCATATGAAATTTGTTGCTTACTTTAAACATTGTCATACAAATCATTGAAAATGATAATAGGAACACAAAGCTCATGTCTTGAATCGATTATTATGTTTTTGTTGTTAAAATTGCAAGTACCTAGCATAATCTAAAAGTTTACTTATTTAAGCTAAAAGCCAACTTTTCTTTAAAACTTAAGCAGAAAATTAGCAATTAATACACTTTCAAAGAATTCCTTTCTTTTTCTTTTTCAAAAATAATCTTTATTGTCTGTTAACTAACTTATTTTTTCTTCCCTTAATTTCTATTTCTATTTACAGATGGTATCAATAATACTGTGTCTTTCTTTCCCTTAAAAAAGCCTCCACCATTAACTTAATTTTGCATATTTTATTTAAAGTCAAGAGCGTTGGTTGTTGCTTGATTTTAAACAAAATGTACCGATTGCTGTAAGAATTACTCTCTCTCTTCTTTTATTCATTAACGAGTATATAAACACATACAAAGAAACAGCAAGAATGATCAAATATACTCTTCTTCTCAGACTCTCAACTGTTTTCTTAGTTCTTCATTGAAATCATCGTTAATATCCTCATCCTCCCAGTCCTCTCTCCTATTTTAAACCACAAGAATTCAATATTTGCTAAGAAATAAGCCATAGCAAATGGATTATTGTTTTTAAATAATGGCTATCATCAATATGAAATAACAGTCTAAATATAATCAAAATTGTACCATTATTTGATATTGATCTGTTCATCAACTTGGAAATTGTTTTAGTCTAGACAATAAAAAACAAACAATTTAAATTCTCATTCATATTGACTGCTATTTTGATCTCAGATAGACTAGCTTTGAAATGAATGCTTTATTGCTAAATTAATCAATCAATTATGCATTTTGTAAAATAATAACTCTAACCTTCTTATTAAAATTCTGCGAAATCATCATCTTCCTCTTAGAGAAACTTTTCAACTTCTTCGCTGAATTTCTATTGAGGCTGCTCTTTAGGCTACTCCTTTGATGCTTCTTTCTTAGATTATGGGTTAGTTGATGCCATTTATTTGTTTCTACTTTATTTAAAATTAATTTTGTAATTTTTTGTTTGTTTGGGAACTTTGATTTTTTGTTATTTTAAATGCATATGTGTGTGTGTATGCTGTAATGAATATATCTAAAAATTCTGATCTTTCTGTCTGCTCTTTCTTTCTAAACTTTTCTCTATCAAAGCTTAAACAGAAACATATCGATTAATTACAATCAGCATAAAACCAGTGTGAACTAAAATTAATAATTCTGATATTATGTTTAAGCTCATTAACTCGACACTTCTTTTTTCGGATTCTTTTTTATTAGATTTACGGATGAAGTATCCAATCTATCAAACAATTAATTGACAAAAAATATAACTAAACATTAACTCAATCTCTCTCTCTCTCTTTATTTGCAAAGTAATATCAAAAATAGAGAGAAAAAAAAATGGAACCTGTAACATCAGCCGAAATTGAAAAGGAAGCCGCCAGCTTGATAAAAGACACTATCGAGAGTGTTCATATGGATGATGGTAAACTTAAAGAAGAAGATGAAGAAGAAGAGAAAGCAAGCGATTCAATTAGTACTGCTTCCTTCACAGCTGCAGAGAAAGGCTTGTTGAAAACCCAATTCAATCTTGATAAAAAACCTGAAACTTGGGAGTAGAATTTATCCGAAGAAGTCAAAGAACTCAAATGTCATATTAGAGAGAAATTTGATCTCAATAAATCAGGCAAACCAACAATGCCTGTACTCTTCTATTCTTGGTAAATATCTTAATAATTTCATACAATTAACCCATCCTAATAAAACCTGTAATGAATAGGAATTCAGAACTTGAAGAGAAAGCAAAAATAATGGTGGACGATGATTCTGAAGCTCTAGGAGATGAAACCTACTTAAAATATGAAACAACTGCAAGTTCTCAATGGGATAAATTCTACAAAAACCATAAACTTGGATTTTTCCATAATAGACATTATCTTTACAAGGAAATACCTGAGCTAGTAGCAATGAATGCACCAGAGAACGCTACTAACTCTTATATAATGTGTGAACTTGGCTGCGGTGTTGGAGACACTATCTATCCGTTAATGCAACTGTATCCTACAATAAAAAAGTATTATGTTTCTGATTTTTCATCAAAAGCAATAGAATGGGTAAAAAAAGCTGAACCATATGATCCTACAAAAGTCATTGCAGAAGTATAAGACCTTGTGAAAGATCCCATGCCAGAATCGTTTAACCCACCTGCAGATATTGTCACATTGATTTTTGTATTGAGTGCTATCAGTCCAGAATCACATTAACTTGTAATATAAAAGATCTACGATTGGATGAAACCTGGAAGTATTATTTACTTTAGAGATTACGGAAGGTATGACTTTGCATAATTGAACTTTTCTAGAAAGAAAGGAAGAAAGCTTAAAGATCATTTTTATGTTAAGCATGATGGGACAAGAGTTTACTACTTCCCAGTAGAAGAACTGTCAATGTTGTTCAAAAATGCAGGTTTTGAAGAATTAGAAAACGGAGCACATTATAGATTCTTGGAAAACAGAAAAACTGGACTTTAGATGTATAGGGTATGGATTTAAGGGAGATTTATTAAAAGAGCAGGATTGAAAAAGGAAATTGAAGATGGCGGTGGGGCTGTTGGAGAACTTAAAAATGATGACACAATGACATCTGGGACTGAATCAGAAAGTAAATGATTCTTTTTAATTGTGAAAAATATGTATGAGCATGTTCATATTGAAAGCATTAAAATCAAGAATAATAAATATATTTCCCTTAAAACTCTGAGAGACTTGAAATTAATATAATTTAGAAAGATATTGGGGGAGATATCGAAATTATGTGAGGATAAATAAATGCTTGATTAAGAGGTAAAATGAGATGATAAGCGGAATTAAGAGAGGATAAAAGGTAAGATTATTAAATTCAAACAAATTGATAGCAGCAAACAGATTAAAACAAAAAATCAGAAATGGCATTCAGAAAGAAAACAAAGTAGGTCAAGAAGGTCGACCTCGGATTCCACATCGACTGCACTCAACCAGTTGAAGATAAGGTCCTCGTCATTACCGACTTCGCTGAATTCCTCAAGACCAAGATCAAGATTGCTGGTTCCACTGGTAACCTCGGCGAAAACTTGACCGTCTCCAACAACGACAAGAAGATCACCGTTAACTCCAAGATCCCCTTCTCCAAGAGATACCTTAAGTACCTCACAAAGAAGTACCTCAAGAAGCAAGATCTCAGAAACTATCTCTACGTCACCTCCTCCGACAAGAACTCTTATCAACTCAGATACTTCAACATCCAATAGGACAACGCTGAAGAATGAGAGACAGATTTTTTGAGTTAGAGATTCGATAATATATTAAAAAAATTATCGATCTCTTATTTAACACGCATTTAATGTAGTCACCTTCTACATTTATTTGTCGTCCCAGCGTGTGCTACCAGCTATATTATTTAAATTCCAATTTTTCTCTTTCCCTGCAGGTTTCTACCTGTAGTTTTTATTTATTTTTACCATCTCTTCGTGTCTTTACTCTAAAATACTACCCTCACTACTGCAATAGTGATCATGAATTCATTTACTTTTTTCATGAGAAAAACTGTTGGGAGAAAGAAAGAAACAAGGAGTCTTTCATACTTCGAAGGGTTTAGTTAAGTTGGTTAAGATACATTTACTTTTGTTAAATCTTTCAAGTTGTTATTGTTAAGGTTATTGCCATTGATGGAATTTAAATAAATGATGAGAAAATGTTGGAACATTTGTCACTATTTCTGTTGAAAAAATATCAGATTTGTTGAGAATTTTTGCTGATAATAAGTATTATTATTATTCTTTCTAGTAAATTAGTTAGCAATGGAGGTTACAAACTAAAAAAAGGAAAATAGAAAAATTATGACTTATATATTTATTAGACACATGCGCATATATTAGATAAATGCTGCAGGAATTCTTTTATGGGAATGAAAATTAACAATTGAGGTGATAATTAGTTGGTAGTGATAGGCTAATTACAAAAGCGTCAATATCATAAGCTGACTTATTTATCTCCAGGTAACAAAGAAAGTCAATTTCGCTGAGTAATTTAGCTATCAAGCAAAATAATTGAGAAAATGTACTAATAGAGGTTAATATTAAAAATTATTTTTGCGTAGCCTACTATTTGAAGGATTAAAAATGAAACTAAAACAAAAATAAATGAAATAATAATATTTTTAAAGCTGGTTAGAGTGAAGATAAACTCAATAACTAAATCCAGATTATACCTAGTACATCCACTGACGCTTTGAGATAATTTGATAAGCAGATGCTACTCAATAAAGTAAATAATCTTCAAATTAAAAAATCAGTAAACACCCCCAATAATAGTATCATATCATTTCAAGCACCTATTTAAACCACTTCAGGGCCAACATTTCTCTCTTGTTGTCATAAATCTTTGAACTATTGAATAGAACCAAAAGCACTAGATACTTAAAAATCTAAATACCCTTTTGGATTCATTTTTTTCTATTTTAAAATGCAGTTTTTTAAAACCAATCAATTGAAATCAAACCCTTCTCCCCCCTCCTTCGATATTAAGCTCTCTAACTCTTATTAAGTTGATTTCTTTTTATTCACATCCTCCCCATACTATTATAGTTCATTAGATCTGTAAAACTTAATTGTCTGAGATTATTAAACAAAACTTAAAAGGTGGGATAGAAAAATAATCTGAAGATATCAATTATTTGGGGTATTTCTCTTTCTTAGAATATTTTACCAGATCAAGGAATCTGTAGAAAAGAGTCTATGAGAAGGGAAATCGAAAGGTTTAGCGCAATTAACAATAATAATTACTCACTTCTCACAAAGAAAAGATAAACGATGTTAAGTAATAATAAATCCATTTTTTTCTCAAATCTAGAATTCTAAATGAACCAATTTCCTGGTCATTGTAGAAATCCCTTTAAAGAGCAGGAGTTAGCATTCTCTCATGATCCCTTTCAGTGTTTTAGTTAGAATGGAAGCACATCGTCAAACGATCTCGACAGTAAAACCTATGAATCATACAATTAGAAGAAATAATCTTGTTTAACCCCATCCATACCCGAATTCAGCTCGATTTCAAATGATTTCTACGGTCAGTTTAATTCTTATGAGAATCTCGATCAAGATGATTCTATGGAAATATAACTGAGGAGCTTTAAACATCGCGAAGAAACAAAAGAGTAGATTTCTGTAGTGTTAAGTAGAGTCATCGAAAATGGAGTTGTACTCTATAAAGTCTTGATGAGCGATAGTAAAATAGAATATCTTAGCTCTTTGTAGCTTGAAAAAGAAACCCCTCAACTCAAAGATACTTTTGACAATGAATTACAAAAAAATATCAGAGATACTCAAATGGAACTAATCAATACGAAACATTCATTTGCAAATTTCGAAATTCGCAACAAGAAGAAAACTAAAGGGAGTAAAATAATTGTGAAGATATTAGAAAGCAGCAAATCTATTCCAAGTTGTTCGAATAGTGAAGAAAAAATCAAAAGGAGATAACCCTCAATTGCAAAGAAATGTTCAATGAATCTTAGAAATTAAAGAAAATCATCCTATTCAACTTCAACAGTTCCTTCTTTAAGCTTACTTTCGGAGTCTTCAAAGATCATCAATAATAACCTAGAAAGCATCCCTGAAACTGTGTTATCAGCAGAATCCTTGGTCATTTAAAAGGAAGAAAACAACGAACAATCATGCTACATTTAATCAGAAACAACCCTAGAAAAGAAAGAGAAGCAGCCAGACACAATAATTGAAAGCATCGAAACTGAAATATCTAAAGAAGACGTCGATGAATATTTTGAATGCGAAATTGAGTTAAACCCAACTCTATTTGAGATCGAAGGCAATCCAAACGATTTCACTCCTCTCCGCATAATAAAGGAAATTACTAAACGCAATCCATAAAGGAGTACAAGATCATCTTCTTAGAAATAATAGTCTGATAGATTATTTTTAATCGAATGGTAACAGTGCAACGAAATCACTGTATTGGAGAGCGGAGTACAAGAGAAAATAATGCGAGAAAAGTTCCCTGAGATTCTAAACACATTTCTAAAAACTCACTCATTGCCTTGAGTTTTTCCTTAATAAACAGCATTCACTGATGTGAATCTGAAAATTTTAATTGGCTAAAATAAAAAAATACCCCCGCAAATTAATAAACTCCTTTGCACCTCCAAAATCTAAATTATCCTCAAATGGCTCCAAAAGCAGCAAGCTGTATTCTGCGCAGCTTAAAAAGGATATTTGTTTCATAATTTAGTTAATCTCCCTCCCCAGAAAAGGAAAAGGGCTAAATTATTAGTATAATTTTTTTGTTATTCACATTGTTTTTCAATATTATTTTTCTTTATTATTATTAAGAAAAAATCATCAATATTTTTATAATTCTGTCTACCAAAAAAGTTCTATCATTTCTATTCTATTTTTAGATTTCAAGAATTACCAATTTGAATTCATTAATCAAAAAATCATTCAAAAAATTGCAAAGCATAAAACAGAAATAATTATTTTAGAAATGTATAATATTCTTCATTTTTTGTTTAATTTAAAAATATTATAAAATGAATAATGACTAAAAAAGAAACAGATTAGCAAAAATTAATTTTAGAAAATTTATTCAAACCAGCAAAGAATATTTTTGTTTTTTTAAAACATGATCTTGACGATAAGATTAGATTCAGGATTTTAGTTATTAAATGTTGAAGGAAGAAGTTAAGTTTTTGAAATGAAATGCTTTTTTGGAAAATAATCCCAACGAAAATTATAAAGGATATTGTTAGTGAAAGTAAATGAAAAGCCAAATAAAATAACTTATTTGATTTAATTTTATTATCTATTTTGAGAATTCTTTCTTCAAAAAAATAATGTAGAGTAAGTCCAAGAAAATTTATCTAAAAAACTGACAGATATTGAACTAAACAAAAATAATGAAGAGAATTATCCTCCATTAAAAATATCAACACAGTATAAGAGAGGCTTATGCCTCTAGACATATCTTGATCTCTCTTTTTGTGGATTCTTTATGTCTCTTGTTCATTATTTTTATTAAGAAGCAAGTTTGCTGCGTTCAATATCTATCTCAACTGGACATCTCTGAAGAAAATCAATGTAGTCCTTCTAATGAGTCGAAGCAAACTACCCTTTGTAAGAAGGTGCTCCAGTAGCCAACTCATCAGAAGCTTTATATCTCACTGCTCTATCGTTGTCCTTGTAAGGCTTGAAGAACTCCTAGCTTGTAGTGATCCCTAAGAATGGAAGAGGAGATTTCACCATAGTTGACCTGGAATTATTGTTGTGTGGCTCTCGAGGACAATTCATCAGATGATAGTCTTTAGTGTAGGTAGTTAATCCATGGAAAGGCATAGCATCAATAGTCGTGCGTTGATTTTAACCTCTAATAGGTTGATAAGGCACACAGCCCCACTCTAGATAATCTCGTTTGTAATGGGATCTACCAGCTTAAGGAGGATTCACTTCATAGTGACTTTCAGGCTTAAAACTTGGGTTAGCTCCGTAGAATCGTTGATCTGGTTTCGTGAAGTCAGTATGATTAACAGATCTAGTATCGATCGTATTCGTGTTGTTCTTCATGTTTTCATACATTCCATAATCGAAATCAACTCCTTTTAATCCTGTCTTTGGGACATAGTTTAGTTTGTAAATCGACTATTACTGTGGTTGATTGAATGGCTGTTTTAAATGAGCGTTCTTCGCCCAAGCACATCGATGTTTTCCGCAAGTGCAGCGATAACACACGCAAAGACCTATTAAAAAAGATCATTTAATTTATTTTAATTGAAAAAAAGTAACTGATTTGATTTTATATGGCCCCACCTAAAAGGAACGATTAAAAAAAGGGGGGTATTTAAAGCGTTCTAGAGATTTTAACATGTCTTTTGTGATAAATGAAAGAATTTGTTGCATACCTTTGATGTGCTTGTAGTAGATGTCATTCATGTTGATATAAGAGTCAACTTAGTTTTCCATCTCACTTTTTCCTGCCTCACAAGAATGTTCGTCTCCTTTTCTCACACTTGAGGCGAATTTATTCGGTGCAGTACCAATATCTCGTCTTGCAAATGAGTCTGCTTCATTTGGAACAGAGATGTTACTCTTGTTTGCGCTAGGATTAACGTAGCGCCCTTGTGGACCAGCTTGTTAACCTTCATATTACTCCGCAGGAATGATTTTACCATTTCCAACTTTTAACATTTTTCTAAATGTACCCCTACCTGGCTGTTGAGGACCAAACATAACAGATGGATGTTCTTAGGAGCTGTTGTGAAAGTTGTTTTAGGAGTTGCGTGGTTGGAATGGATTCGCTTAGGAGTTGTTTCGAAGGCTTTACTGGCTGACAGGTTTACGGAGATTTCCTTGTTAACTTTTGTTCATATTTGATATTCTGAATATGCTGTGAGTTATGTAATTTATGTTGTTTTATATTTTATTTTCGTGTATTTCTGGTTTGATTGATTGCTTTTATTGAGTCTTTCAGAACTTTTTTTCCTTCTTCCGCTTTGATAAGCTTTGATGGGAGATTATTATCTCTACAAGAAAAGCATAATATATTCAAGGCGAATGACTCATTCATGCCTATCAGTTCTAATCTCTTGAATTGATCTTTTCCAGTGAATGTTAGGTTTGTCTGTTTCTTATGTAATATTTTTTATTATTATCACAGTTGTCATATTCTTAAATTAATTCATTGTAATTTTTTACTTGGAATTTGTTATTATTTCTTTTATTTTTGTTTATTTCAAGATTAGGATTTCAAACTGCTTTAGACAGTTATGCTTTTATAAAGTTATCCATTTTCTTTTTTGTTTTATTTTATTTTTATTTAGCAGTTCACTTGCTGTTTTCTTTTTCTTCCTAGAATTAAAGGCATTTTATATTTGATTTTAAGTAACAAAAATACGTTTGTTTTAGGTTGAATTTTTAAGAATATTGCTTAAACGCATTTCTTAAGTTGTTTTCATGACTGCTTTGATAATTATTTAAACCTTTAAAGCGAAATTTTCAATTAGAAAGTTAATATTTGAATTGCTATTTTTTGGGAATTTCACATCACTGGAAAGGTATCTATTTTAATAAATTGGCTTTTTAGAAGTTCTTAACACACCTTTGTTTAGTCTATTTAGAAAGGGTCATTCAAATTGAATTATTTTCTATCAACCTACCTACTCAATTTATCAAAAAGCTAAAATGCATGTCTAAAAAGATTAGAGAAATCTTTTAACTAAACTAAATCTAAGTAAAAAATTTTCAATTTGTAATATGCTCTAATTAACATCACAAAAGTAGTTTATAAAGTACATAAACGATACACAATGAACTTAGCTGCATACCCCTAAAGTTATTCAACCTTTTGGTATGTAAATTGTATCTATTTACATATAATAATTTGAGATAAATACATTTTTTTCAATTCATAATTGCTGTATTGGACTGAATCTTATCTAACTAACTTCTTAGCATTTCGCATTCCCTGAAATGCAACTACTACATCTCAAGACTTAATGAAAATTTTCATAACTCTATTTATATATCATCTACCCATCCGCTAGTAGCATTGAAATCATGTTCTTCTCCTAATCTGTTCAAGAAATACAAGTTTAGCAATACAATTATTATTTTTCCTCTGTGATTTATTTGTTTTATTGTGTTTGGTTTAGTTTTCACAGTTTTGAAATTATTTTCACTTACTTTTCAAACCTGCCTTGTTCCGCTTCATCATTATTCTCCCTATTCTTGTTTAAATAGTTCCCATGGAATATTTAAGCTGCTACTTCTGGCTAAGCATTCATGCTCTCCATAGTAGTAAAATAATCTGGATCTTATTCCAACATTTCCTATTGGATGAATAAAGATAACCAAAATAATACAATCACTCTAGCTGATTCAAAAGAAATTATTTATTGTGTTTACTTGCTATTTGGTTTTCCCTATTTCTTCATCAAATACTCCTATTTTAACTATTTTCTGCTATTTCCCTTCTGATTTTTGAGATAACTTTTGAGAAACAGCATGGACATCTTCAATCTAATTCTAGTTATTGTAATTACAATCTTTGATTCCATTGTTTTCTTTTTAGACAGCTGTCCATTCAGCTGAAAATTAACTGTCATCTTCTTACTCCAAATTATCATCCACATCGATTGTACCTACTCATTTAAAAAAGATAATCATAATTAAAAACACTCTTATCTTTATTAATTTATTTATTCATACAAGCCATTTTATTCCTTTCTTCATCTTAAGGTTGTATGCTCTATTTCTAGTTCAAGATGCTTATTTCTTAAGAGTCAGATTTAAGTCCAAAGCATCTTCTCACTGTTTCTTAGCAGAAACGACGCAAAGACTGACCCATATGCTTTTTTAATTTTTCTTAATTTTTTTTAATCTTCAAAATTCTGATATTGATCAGTTTTAAGCAAAAACACACTGGAGAAAAAATGTTCTTCAGCGATCACAAAAAAAACAAATAGATAAATTAGTACTTATTCTCTGCTAATTGTTAAGTTCAATTATTTTACAATATTTAATTTAAACAAGCAAAGAAACCAAATTTTTCTGCAGAGAATAAAAATGAATTCCAATTATTTTAATCTTTTAATCGTTTAAATTAAACACTTTTAATTTAAGAAATTAAGTATCATGAAGGATTATGCCTTCCTAACCATTTCTAACACCCTCACTACAATTTGGATTATCAGATAAATCATATTTATTGTCACATGTTTTTAATAAACATTTAAATTTATCAGACAAAAAACAATTATTTAAAATCAATATCTTCTTTATAATAACGTTCATTAATAATATGAGCTTTGCAGAGTTATAAAAGAAAAAGACTTTCTTTTATATTAAAATTGTGCTCTGACAGTCAGTAAGCAACTCCTTTAAAAAGAAGAAATCCAGAGAATTATGATGAATTAAGTTCTTGCATCATATTGAATGTAGTGGCAGAGAAGATAGCTTAGCTTTAATTTTATCATGCTAGATTGAAAGTTTCTTGGGAAAAACATAATTAATCAAATTTGATGTTCACAAAAATTACAAAAATACACAAGAATCAGGGAAGAACTTGATATTGAAAGAAGAGGGGAGGGACTACAGAATTTCAGAAGTAAAGGATATGTCCACAATATTCGATGGTACTACAACTGAGAAATAGCTGCCATCTTTCTAAGATGATGACGTGAATGGCTACTGCTAGTTTGAAGATGCTTGGTGCTGGCTAGCTTTGTTCTCTAATCTTTTCCCTTCGATATTCATATTCATTCTATTCTTCCGTCATCCTAGCACTATTTAATCTACAACTGCTGTTGCGAGCAGCAACACTCTACGCAACAATAACTTTAATATCGGTGCTCACTAAGATTCCAAATCGAAGGAGATTCTTCTTCCTTGCATTTTCTCATTTGGAAGTAAGATTATGCTATGCTGTCTCTGCTGTGTTTAGTCTTTATTTCAAGTGATAGAATCAATCATTCTTTCCCATTCTTCTGGTTGGACTGTTTCGCTGTAGACTAACATTGCAAATTGTATCTGGACGATGTTTGTATTCATATTACTTCGGAGAGATCGAAAATAAGCTAAAGCAACTTAACCACCAACATAAGCTGCTGTAGCTCTGCTATCGTTATCTCAAGCGGCTACCATTATTCTTATGAAAATTAGTCCTTCAGTTAATCTCACTTAAATTCTATTCATACCATCTTGCTTTTAGCTTTTCTTATTCTTGTTTCTTCTCGTATTCTTACTTCTTACGCCAGCAGATTATATGATTATCGCATTAGGCAATAAATCGTTTTCCATTAAAAAATAGAGAACTCTTCAAAATGATTGTATCAATCCATTCAGCAGTGAGAGCGATTCACCAATTAATCAGACAGTTTCTAGAGACTATGAGAAAGCATAAACAACAGAAAATACTAACAATCTTAATAACAGAACTAATTCTTAAAATAAACTAACGAGATTTATTGATGACACGGCAGGCAATTCAAAACTAAACCCTAATGAGAATCTTATTCTCACAGCTGACTTGGGTTCTTTCAATGAAAACAACTAACCTTTAGGATCAAAAGATCACAATGTCTCAATGCAACAAAAAAATATTCTGAATTAGTAGTCTAAAAATACATAAAAAATGATTTTTAAAGAAGAAAATCCAAGATTGGATGCTTAAAATATGCAGCAGCAACAACAAAAACAATAACATCAATTTGGATCTTCTTGTATTCTCCTGCAAGACCCCTAATCACAGCAATAATTCAAATAATTAAACGTAAACCTTAAAACTAGCGATAATTCACAAGATTTAGAACCCTAAAAAAGCAAATTAATATCTCCAAGCAATATCACTTCCAATAATGATAAATAGCTCAGGAATACATCCAAAAAGTTATCATATTAATCTTCTTCAAGCTTTCGATCAGTTGCAACACAACCATAGCATCGATCATCTTCTGCTCTTCTTCCATCAAGAGAAGTACCACTTTTAATTAATTAACCAGAAAATACTATTGAACACCTTTAATATTCAGCATATCCAGGACTCTGCATATCTTCATTCTTTCGGGAAGAGAGATTCTGTAAGCGCACAGTGCTGTTCACTGTGGAGTACACTTCACCCCAAACATCTAAAAAAATAACTGTCCTTCGTAGCTACAGGGAATTCTCTGATCTTCGCAAGAGTCTAGAAGCCTAATGCAGCGATCTCACATTTGCTCAATTTCCTAAGAAACTTTAGAAACAGCAGCTATCTTAGAACGATTTAATCGAAAGGGCATGTCTCTTCTAGGAGTATCTTCGGTCTGTGGTCGCTTAATTAAATCCTCCCCTCCCGATATTGGTGTCTTTTCTCTCCCCTTCGAAAGATATTTTTTCTTCCAAATCTTCAAAGAAATGTAACTTTACAAAATTTATGCCTGAGGCGATATTGGAAGATTCGAATGACTGCTCTTGCTCAGCATCTTAGCCATCGTACAAGCTTGAATAGTGAAGTATTCAAATATCTGAAAAAGAAGAAGATGAAAAACAACAACTTTTTATCATTTTATTATAGTAACAAATATATTAAGATCTTTTTGCCTAACTGCATATTTATTATTAGTATTTATAACAAATTCAAATCCATTGAAACATACCAAACATCAACAATTTCAGACATATACTGTATTTAAAAAATATTAATTACAATGCCTAAACTAATTTATTCTATTATGATTTACAAGTATTTAATAAATAAATTTCAGATCTAAAATAAAAATCATTTATTCTTTTCATATTATGATTTCCACTTTATAAAAATTATGTTAGCTAAAACAATACATAAACATCAGGGAAATTGAGTAATTTAAGTATGCTACCTTCCCTCCTTAGCTAACATTTCGAATTTAGTTGAAAGACTATCAGAAGTCGCTTTTTGATTTTTGTCATAGATGAGGAAGATAATTATCCCCAAATTCCTAAGCGAAAGAAAATTAAATTATTTTTCGAATTTTTTGATATTTTCTTGGTTACCTTCAAAAATAATGAATAAATTAG
>Ga0302271_10003255_pt1 | contig 13865 bp, 11 predicted proteins | sample III_Bog_N1_1_FD_198767 | JGI IMG/M metagenome (GOLD analysis project Ga0302271, IMG submission 198767) | Peat permafrost microbial communities from Stordalen Mire near Abisko, Sweden - III_Bog_N1_1 | ecosystem: Environmental > Terrestrial > Soil > Wetlands > Peat | place: Sweden: Abisko... | reverse complement strand
CTTGTGAGCTGCTCATAGGAGAAAGACCAGCAGTTTGTTGTCTTGGAAAAGATGTTTGTTTGTGAAATTTAGAAGTTCCAATCGATGTCTTGGTGTTTTTGTTGTTGTTTTTGAGTTTATTCATTGAAGCAATGCTAGCTGTATTCTAACGATTGCTGAAATAATTCAGTGAGAGCATGTTCTTAGCGTTGCTAGTTGCAAAGGTTCCTGTAGCTTGGTTGGTTGATATTGAGTTGATTTCACTGCTAAATGCATAATCACTAACTTTTCCTTTTTTCATGAAAGCTGCATTCTACGAAGATCCATTAGGTTTAGGTGCTATTTTCCTGAGATTCATCTATTTGTCTGGATCGCAAAGATCCTTATTCTCACTGTCTTTGTTACTACTTTGTTCACTTGGCTCAACTGCTGCAAAAATATTCGATTCCTTGGAAAGTTCTTCGTTTTTATCATTCAAAGGTGAAATACTATTATCGTTGCCTTCAAGGATCTAGCCAGCTTATTCGCTAGTAATATGAACCTCCGCATCAGTAGTTATTCCCTGTTCTAAGAGCTAAACCTATTTCTATTCCTTTTCTTATCCTTACTATCCTTCAATTTCCTGATCAATAGCATCATCGGCATTACATTCATCTAGTTCTTCTTCGTTCCTTGAGCTTGTCATGGATCTGCTTCTAAAACTTTACTGACTCGGCATTTTTAAATCCCCAAAATCACTATTGTTAAGATTCAATATTCTACTATTCTCATCATCTTTCTCATCTCCTTCTTCATCGCCTCTTTCAGTGATACCCCCTTAGCTCAAAATGCTCAGCTGTGATAAGCTCATTAAGCTGTCTGCATCAATGCTGACTCTCTCTCCAAAATTCTAATATGCTTATTTTGCACAAGAAGAAATGTAATTCACTTTAGTTCTCCATCTTTTTTTCTTAGCTTCTCGTTGGAAACTCCCTCGCTTCTGTTGCTCCTTGCAAGCTGCGAGATACCGATTACTGTCACTCTAAATACAAAAAATCAAGTATTGCCACATTGAAATTTTGCCTTTTTTTACCTTGAGTGAGTAATATGGCATGACAAGTGGACATTCTGAGATGGAATGATTTATAGGAGTTTAGTCCTTTTTCTTAGCACAATTTTCACAAATCGGATTTAAAGTGCTGTAATCTTGAGAAATATCCTACTTGGTTTCCAGTTTCTCCTTGATTTCACAGTATATTTCCTAAAGCAATGTTCAAACGATTATTTGTCTAATTTTCCATAAAACACAACTAAGTAATCTTCTTGTTTGTTTGTTGTTCTTACGTAATCATCTGGGAACTTTCTTATCGTTTCCAGGAACTTCTTCCTAGAAATCTTATAAATCGTTGTGAACTCAACACTCTTCACTGAGAAATCTATCGCATTGCTCGATGAAAAAATACTTGTTTCCCCGAAATACTGCTGCTTCAAGAGATCCCTTAGAAATATATCCTTCTTCAGATGGACAGAGTTAGACATCTTCGATCGCTAGGAGTTTTTCAGAGGATCTTTGCCGTACCCATTGTCTCTGAGAATCCGATGTTCAAAGACAATATCTTGCTGGAGTCCTTCACTGTAGGGGATATAACACTCAGCCTTCCCTTCTTTCAAGAAATATAACCCTTGAGAACTTGTCTCATCCTCGTCGTCTATGCCCATCTAAAAAGAGATTTAATAAGGAAATAAGTTTAAAAGACAAGTTTTATCATCTCCCTACTTGATAAATGATTTCTTTCTCTGAATAATTGTATTCTTCGATGGAGAAAGCCAAGGATTTGATGAATTCCGCTGAGAAGTACTTCATCCAAGGTATGGAGTCGAATAAGCTAGCATGCGCTTCGTAGATCAATTCTTCACGGAGATTCGGTGCTAGCTTCATGATGATACCCTGCTCAAGAGATTCATCACGGGAACGCTGTCTCTTGTATTGATACTCGATGTATGCACCGATGCGACGCTGCAAGGAAGAATTCACTTTCTTATCACGCATATACCGATTTATCGCGTTTATTATCTCCCTTTTATTGAGTCAAACATAAAACAAAAATGGTTTCAAAACTAATCCAAAACATCAAGAGATATTCAAGATCTTTCATTCTTTTCCCTCCTTATTTCGATCCTTACAGATACTTAGCCTCCTTGGAGTTGAGTTCTTGCAGTATTTCCCAGATGGAATTAATGCAATATGCGAAGATAATGCATGACACGAGCATACAGACAATCGTAATGAACACTTCATTCGGTGCTTGCGGTGTGATATCACCATACCCTACCGTTAAAATCGTCGTCACAGCCCAGTAAAATGCCCATTCGAATTACACTGCAAACCTAGAATTTGTTATGTTAAAATCCCCTCTTTTCATCCAAGACACATCTCCAATAGAATTCTAATACTTCCCAATTGTCAAATAAAGACAAGCTGCTATATGACAGAGAAACATGATCCCTAGTGTCAATCTCAGCAGCAAATACGTAGCTTTAATCCTCCTCATGAGTTAGATGATTTTGAGTATTTTCTTATTGAACTTTCGCAAAGATATGATCTTCAAATAAAATGCTAATAGGAAGTATGGAATCAGCTCTGATTAGGAATAACTAATGTTCAATGACACCAACATTATGCACAAAGCATCTATAAAGATCTACCCTGACCGGAAGCGCTTGGTGAATATCACAGAACGCTCGCCGATTAGTTCTCCGCGCATGTAGATGTTTGTATTGAGCGCTTAGAGCATAGCTAAGACAAGTAATGCTAAGAGGACGATTTCACTGATTTAGAGTAATTTCAAGCCATCAATCACACCGTCAAAGCAGATATTCATAGGGATAATGAAGAAATACATGCAGAGATATACACAAACGAGGAACTCCCATGTCATCACGCCAAGACTCTCACATTCAAATACAGGGATCCATTGTGACAAGGAATGGATAATCTCAGAGATAGTGAGAGAAGTCTTTTCTTTACTGTTATGGCTGTCATTGCTGGAGAGGCTTTTTCTAGTTAAGCCGGAGTTAGAAGGAGGTTATTGTTGCTTTTGTGACTGCTTCTGAAGGTGGGACTTTCCTATTTACAGAATATCAAAAACACAATCATGAATGAAGAAGGAATTTTATACAAATCTAATCATGCTATGTGTATGACGTAATTACCTTTAGGTTCTGGTCCAATCAACCCTGCCGACAGATCTTGAACGATTTAATTGAAGAAATGTTAGTTGTTTTTAATGTCAAACTGTTCTCCCTCGTTTTTAGATCGAAAGAATCCAAATAACCTTTTCCTCCAGTTAGACTTCTTCGATTGCCTTGTACCAGCAAAAGTCATGTCTTTGCCATCAGGATCACAACTGCTAGAGGGGTGAAATAGCAAGGGAGCATGCAGACCTTGGTAAGTATTAATGCTAGAGGTATCTCGAAGGATCGACGCGGAATAACCAGATTAATTTTACTGGATGTATTGCACACGATTTCGAAATGTCTAAGAGGATTCTTCGTCTTCAGAGTGCTGAATAGATATTTCATTGATACCTAAGGACAATACAATTTTAGAAGAGAAAAAGCGAAAAGGAAAAAATGAGAGGAGATATAACTCATCGAGACAATAATATATTTAAAGTATTTATGTGGGTTTGGCTACTCTGCAGATTGGTGTCTGTGTTCATTTGGGATATATATTTTGATTTGCAATAATTGTTGCTTTGAGACAATTATTCTGTATTTTTCTTGTAATATATCTTCTTGAGATATTTAGCAGGATATTGGGATTCTAAAAATAGAATAAGTATTTTTGCAAGTAATTATTTTCTCCATGTTAAAGTCGTTTTTTAAGGTAAAGGAAAAAAACAAAGATTACTCGGAAAAGAATGATTAAGGGACTTAACATTTACAATTTATTGTTATTGTGTTGGTGCTCTTTGCTGAAATTTGTTTGTCTTTTAAATACCAAAATGATTGAGAAATTATAAAAGAAATACAACACAAAGTTCAAATATTACTATTTATGAAGCGAAGAATCCAAAAATGGGCTAACAAAATTAAAAGGATTTTATTATCACAGTTATGATTTGATTATTCTCAAAAGATAGATGAAAACTAGCAGATTAAACTCGTCTGAAACTTGCAACCTACTCACAGCAAATCCTCATCCATCTGTTATCCATCTGTCTTGTAATATCTAGCAACCAAAAACAATACAATTAAAGCTCAAGCAATGTCAATAAGAAAAACAATATTTTTGTTATTCAAGATATCCCCTCCGTTATTTTAAATATTCTTCTACCTCTCTGGCTGTTGGTCGTTCATTTGGATTCTATCTGAGCAACTTATGGATCAACGCTGCAGCTGAAGGACTTGCACCGGAGGAGACTCGATATTCTCCGCTTTAGATTTTCTTAAATAACTCTGCATCATCTTTACCTGTTAGGGAATACAAAATAACAATATGGAGAAGTTTTCAATGGTAAGTTAAGAAATAAATAATCCTCTTTTTGTGTGTGAATAAACTTACCTTTGAAGGGGAATCTCCCACAGATCATCACAAAGAGTACAACACCTAGACTCCATATATCCGCTTTAATTGGTGAATGCTACTTTTTCTCTGTGATTTCTGGGGACATATATGCAGGTGTTCCACAGATACTTGTTACCAGCGGGTTTGACAATCCAACTCTCACCGAAAATCCAAAATCTATGAGTTTCACAGTTAACCCATGGGATATATTGTATGTATTGTCAAATTAATCCCTAAAAAAGCCTGAGCTGCTTCCGATTCTGCTGGGATTAACGTTCTAGTTATTTTAGCCTATCCTAGATACTTGCACAACAACATTATCAAGCTTCAAATCTCTGTGTGCGATGTTTTTCGAATGACAATAATCCAGTGCTTACAGGAGCTAAACAAACACCTTTTTGATGAATACTTAAGTCAAGTAGTGTTTTTAGGTATTCATAACTTCCAACAGCGATATCCCTTTAGCGTATTCTAAGAGAAGATTAATCGATTAGCGATCGCAGACAACTTTAGCTAATCGGATGATGTTATCATGGTCTAGCATCGAGAGAATCTAGATTTCTCTATGCAGATTCTATTTTTGCGAAGAATTGGATAGCTTACTACGGGAATACGTCTTCACAGCGAGGAGCTTATTGGTGTGTTTTTCTTAAAGGAGTCGCACACTGCCATTAGATCCACGCCCTAGAGTTTGTATTGTGTCAAAGTTATCTTACCAGTTTGCGTTGAAGGATTCAGGAGGAAAGAGGAGAGCTTTTGATGAATTAGTTGTAGCTGTAGTGATAGAAGAAGATAAACGAGATAGAGAAGATGAAGGAGTAGGGAGTTTCATTTGTGATTAATTAGATAGTATGCTGCATGCTGGATTGGTTTAAGAATGTGTTAAAGATGTGTTTCTTCGAGCAATAATGCTATTTTTATGATTGTATCGAGAGTGTTTCTCAGTAATTTCATTAGTTTTTCGTAAAGGAGAGACTGATTGTTAGTGCTGCTATTGATCTTAGCTTAAAATGTGTTTTTGCTTCAGGAAAGCTGTTGAGGTTCTGAAAAGATTTGTTTGCTCTTCTTGTTTTGGACTAAAAGGATTGAAAAGTAGTGATGATGATGATGAAATTGAAGAAAAAGAAGGTCTCAAGCAGTTAGGCTCTAAGGAGATACCTTGCTTCTGTTGATATTAATGATCTTGCAATAATGTTTGATCGCTTTTGATCTCAGATAAGAGATAAGAGTGGTTCTTTAATTCATAGCAAGGGATAAGTGATCGAAGTTGCTTTTTCACCTCATTTTTAAAGCAATTTTTACTGCTGCTGCTGTCTTCTGACAATATATTACTATGGTTGCTAGTGTTCCTGTTTCTTAAACAAGACTTCTAATCCGATTTTTTATCTTTAAGATCACTGAATAAACTGCTCGATTTACTCATGAACAGATGAGAATTCAAAATACCAGATGTTTTTCCAACTGTTCTTTCCATCACATCTGCAGCTCCATTATCTTCTTTAGCTCTGCTATCATCGTTCTTCATTAAACTGTCCTTACTCTTGCATGTTCGATTTTCATCATTTCCATGCAGTTTCTTTTATCTTATGAACTTTCCAGGGTTAATATGTGCTTTGCTATTTTTATTGTTGAACTGAATCCGACTAACAATATCCTCACAATCCTTGACAATTTCATTCAGCATTTAACTCTGCTACTGTCGCTTCATTCTAAGTAGATCACTAGATTGATTAGGCTATGCTGTTCCATTAGTATTCCTAGGATCATTTAATGGAGGTACTCTATTGAAATTACTTCGCTGTGTCTGCTGGACTTGCAATGAAATTGTTGATATCTCCCTGCCAAACAAACAACAATAACAAAAATAAGTAAAAACTCTACAAATCGCTATTATATTCTCCCTCCCACTCACACACACATACTGTCAGCTTCAGCTTCTTCGGACTATTCAGTTGTCTGCTTCATATATTTATCCAAAAAAAAAGAATTTCAAGAAAGAGACAATTACAGATAGATCGTACAATTAATTTAATTCTTTCTCTTTATCTCTCTTAACCAATAATCTCAGTATTCCTGTCTATGTAACGTTATGTTTGATTGCTAAATTAGCAAACATACAGCTACTGATTGAAAAAAGTAATTAAATATTTTATCAGTGTCTCAATAAGCTTGATCTACTTTTGTCTGCTAACTTTCTGGACAAAAAGACAGGATATTGTTTGCGTCTTTGTAAGGTAATGTAAGTTTATTATGGGATCCACAAAAGATTTAGATACCTTGGATTGCAGTGTGTATGCTAATGAGCTGACTCTTTCTCAAAATCAAAATTTGTTTATTTCAAAATAAGAGTCTTTTTACAGCATTTAATTAACATTAAATTAAGATGCAAATGGTTTGTGATATATTTCTCAAATCGATTCATATCTTTTTCAAAATGCATATCCTTCTATGATGTTCTATTTCTCTGGCTGTTTTCATTCATTTTGATTAATATTTAAAATGTTCTGGAGTTATGTCCTCCACAAAGATGATGCAAATAAACCACGATATGAATACAAGAATACGTATTTTCTTTTGTTTATTCTTCCATATTCCTTTAGCTCTTATATTCTCTCTCTTTGTCATATTTATTCTCCCTTCACTGTTGCGCCTTCACTTTATTCTAACCCCTTCCCTATATCGAATCGATATCTGCTTGAATTCTTGTGAATGGTATTTCCCTCGGGTAATAGCACACAACCTATCCCGCTTGATTCACTAGAAACTTCGAGAAATCTTCTGTTATCTTCCCCGCATTCAGCAATTTTAAGTTGAACAACTCTGAGTGTCTCTTCAGGAATTTATACAATGGATGCGTGAATTGCCCATTGACTTCGAGCTTCTGCAAAACAGGGAACTATGCTGCTTGCGAGTATTACTTCGAAGTTGTCTTGTAGTCAAAAGGTTCATTGTGGAATTGATTGCAGGGGAAAGCAAGGATCTCAAGGCCATTGGAGGAATTCTAAGCCTTAAGCGCGTTGAGTTATGCTATCTAGTCTTAGAACATAGGATTCTAAGATCCAGTGTTCACAATCAATGTCATTTTATCTTATGAATAAGCCCCAAGCTAGATTTCCTCCTTGTTGAGTCCTAGAACCTTGATCTCATGGATGCTTTTGTACTGCGATTCTACAATGTCTCCAGGGAAGAACAGCTTCCTCAAACCAGAATTGCCCATGAAAGGAATAGTAAGTGCCTATCTATATTAATTTAATTTTGATTCTTTTTGGAAAGTGAGTGAAAAAGTGAGAGTCTGATTACTACTCCACACACAAACGAATGAATATACAATTAATTGAAATCCTTAAGAACATTCTTATGATATTATCCTTGTTCTTTAGCTAATTAACTTAATAATATCTTCATGGATTGTATGTCTTCATCCTATTAAAAACCAGCTACTTTTTACTTGAATCCCATGCAGAATTATACAGCGAAGTGCTGTTGATTCGCTACAAATTAATATGCTAATACGGCTTAGTGATATCACTGATACCACTGCTATTACTTCCATCGATCCCTCCATTGAACGAATCTTAATAATTCCTGGAATGATGCTAGCCAGTACTTGTGTGATTCATCAATTATGACTACCTCATAACCTATGAATTGCTGTTTTTAAACGAGTTTGATTCCCTAAGATAATGACCACCATGCTAAATCCTACGCTAGTCAAAATTCAATTAGCTAGTTGATTCGCTCATAACTAGCTGTCTAAGATACTCGCTATTCTACTTTCTACTGATACCTCTTTTCCAGATTACCTAACCCCTTGTCAAAGAATGCGCTGTCTAAGGATGAAGATTATTCTCCCTCAACGTCTGTTAAGGCACTAAGAACTCTTTAAGTTTATCATCATCATCATTATCCTTCCCTTCATCTGTCTTCCTCTTATCCTTACTCATTATTATCTCCTGCTTCTTGAGTGTTTCCCTCATGAACACATTATGCTAACATTTCTTTTTCAATTCCTCCAAAGCAATCTATCTCTTCGAATTCGTCTACAGTCTATTCACCTTATCTTTCTCGTTCTACTACAACTTAGCTAGAATCGCTAGACTCTTCGCAGATGCTGACTGAACACCCTATTAATCGTATTATTACCTATTATTCTAACTTATCAACGAATCTTATTCATGATATCTATCATTATCCTCTTCCTCTTGCACTTCCTACTAAATCTCTTCATCTTCCTTGTTTCCCATAAACACAATCCCAAACTTCCTTCGTTGTTTCATACCTTAGAAGTTAAAGCTACTCGCATTGCATCCAGTTGGATCTGATTTCTATTAGAAAATCTACGCGTTACTCTACTGCAGCTAATACAAATGTGATATCACTGATTATCTATCATCGATGTCTATTTCCATTTTATACATCTATCCATCTCGTTTCTATTATGCTTTCTTTTCCTTTTCGATGCACGAATCAGCATAGATACGCTTCTTAGAAAGGAGACTCTATTATCTATGCAATTAAGCTGTCTACTCACCGAACTTCTGGATAAGATTCATTTTGCTTTTTTAAGTCGACTCCACGACAAGTTTTCTTGCTTTTGCAGAATGCGATTCTAAGTAGTTCATTTCGACGAGCTGATATTTCGCAGCGCATGCATTCATTGCATCGAGGAATTGCTTTTCTTAAGCTACCGAATATTGTTGTGCTTCCTCAGTGGTAGCGGTGGTGGTGAGAATTGTGCCAGCAGGGGATTAAGAACCAGCTAATAAAGAATGTTACTTGAAATATGAAGAATGTTGATGCTGCTGTTATTTTGGTTATTATTACATTGAAACCTACCTATGCAGCTTCACAGTGTCAGTTTACTTCGAGGAGAGTTTCTCCTCCATGTCTATGATATACTCATTCCCATCGGATGATCGATTGCTGCTGAGATTCTCAGTACTAAAGGGAGATTTACTGTGATTCTAATGATTATTATTATTTTCATTTTTATCTCGCAGAGCCTTGAGAAACTGTTTTTAATCTAAAACTATTCGTTTCTTAGGCGTATTCGACATTAATCCTTAGGAAGGCTTGCTAAATACTGAAGGCTACAACTATTATTGCTATTACAAGCCTACTTTAGCTTTCCCATTATTATTATTATTATTATTATTATTATTATTCTTATTATTACTGCTACTATTATTCTACAAAACTCCCTGCTATTATTGCTATATCCCTCCTTGCTTATCCTAGCTACTCACTGTTTATGCTTATGGTGAGTTCATATTTGACGGTGTATGTATCCCGATGCGTTTAAGTTGCTCATGAATATGCTGCAAATCCGAAGAAATCGTAGTCGATTGCTATTAGGATTTCGCAAAGATTAAACTTATCGGTAAGTTCTTCAGTTCGTAATATTCCTTGAGTGCTTTCTCATCCGCTTCAGCTGTTGTGTCTCTATGGTCGGAATCAGTCTAAAGCTAATGATTCTACATCCCATTGTGTTGTTATCTTAGTTTGGTAGTATTATTATTTGTGAAGTTCAACTTGACTTTGTTTTCCAGCCTAAACCCATATGAAGCAGGAAGTTATGGTGGTTCTTAGACGGAGTTATATTAATCTACAGTGGAATTGTGATTGAAATAGCCTGAAGAAGACGAATGATTGATGTTCATGTAGTTTTACTATGAGAATTATGTTGGCAAATAATATTGTTGCTGTTGAATTATATTTTGATCTTTAGAGGATTATTACTTTAACTAATGTCCATCACGTTCTTAACTTGATGCTGCTTTACCCTATTACTCCTATGTTTCTCGTAATTCCCCGTTGACTCCTTTATCCTTGATTTCCAATGCCTTTTCGATTCTAGCACATTCTCTGCTGAAATCACTTTCTTCTACTCTTTTTGTCACAAACGAACTCTTCCCTTGATCAGCTAGTAGATTCTTCCCATTGCTACTTGGACTCTTACCACCCAAGGTACAATTCTGGTTATATTTAGATATTATATTATCACTGCTACTATTATCCTGCTTCTTAGTGAATAATTATTACAACTACTCTTCCTGTTGTTATTGTTGTTATCCACCATTGTCACTACGGCGTGTAGTCTACTTCTTATTACTCCTCGGTGTATTATTGTTACTGCTGTCATCACTGATAGTCTTCTTCCTCTTCATATTCATATTTGAATTCAAGCTTTGTAGCATAAGTATCCCAGGAGAACCACTTGAGCTACTAGTCTTAGCTTTTTTCTCACCATATTATTATTATTTTTATCTTTTTCCATTCTTGGTTTTTTCATGATCCTCTTCATCATTATCACTGTCATCCGAGCCTTCTCTTTTGTCAATCTACCCATCTTATGATCCTCGATGTGTCCCAAACAACCCAGCAGCGAAAGCACTTGTAAAACTAGCTGTTTTCGCTGAGAATTAATTATGTGCAGCTCGAAGTTTCAGCTGATTCGGGGAATCACCACCACCACCACCGCCATTACTACCTCCTCCACCAGTTATTCCTCCGATACCTGCTGTAGAAACTAGCATTGAAATAGCCTTCAATGGTGAATTTCTTCCTTCTTTTCGTTTCTAATAAAAATGATTGTTAATCATGCTACTGAGTGTCTCATCTTCAGTGATCCTCTTTTCCTTTAAGAACTTACTTCTCATCTCATTAAACCTCTCTAACCGCCATTTACGCTTCTACTGTAGACCCTCTACAAGCTCTTCCATCGCAGTTGGCTTCGAGAACTTCAGTTATTTTGACTTCAATTCTTCTGTCTACTCTCCAAAAAAGACAAAGCAACCTTTTTAACACTTCAAATCTGAAATAAATATCTTTTCATGACTTACTGGCTATATCCCTGCAGCCTCGAAGCTCATATAGAATGCTTCTAGATCTTATTTACTGATCTTTAGCACCCTGCTATCTAGCGTATTACATTTCACTGAGAACACTCTCTTCGCATTCTACCCATCGAGTACGCATTCCTCCCCAAAGAATTCACCTGGGAAGGACGCACATATCTGCAAATTCTCCTTAACTTTGACAATCCTATTCGGATCCAGATTCTACACCTTGCTCATGTCAAAAGAGCACTCACGCATTATCACAAACTCACCTAACACACAAATCAAAACAATCAAACAAATAATCCTAACAAATATTCTTAAATCCTCCCTACCATTCTACGCTATAAACAGATGATCAGCAGATGTATTCTCTTTAAATAGAAAAGCATTCTTCGCAACACTCTACTCCGTGAAAGCAAATGATAACTACCTTAATTACTGCTTATTATATCCTTAAAACACTTGCAATGTGCTCAGAAAATCAATTATTTTATCATGCTTCTCTTCATCCTCATTTAACACCGCTACCACCGTTTGATAACTCTCCATAGTCAACACAGCAAACTCACATCGTCTATCGGTAATCACAGTATCACTGTAATACACTGTTCGTTTGTATAATGTCGATTATAATTACCCAAATATCTCACCTCGTGATAAATACTCTCGAGTATTGAGACCCTCTTAATCAGCAGGAACACTATTATTGAAACCCTTTTCAGCAACAGCATTACGATTATCTTTATCTCCTGGAGTGCCATTTGAAGAAGCACTAAGATTCTTAACATTAGGAGTTAGATTATTATTGCTCTTCGGATTAAGTCTATTAATCGGCGTATTGAATATCGACAAAGGCGATAAAGCTGATGGGGATTATTGTAACCGCTAGAAGAATCCTGATTTGATCTTGTAAGCACTCATTTAGCGGCTACTAACACTAGATTGATTGCAGCTCTCACTGCTATCATCTATCTAGTCGATACCTTCGATTCTTAAGCAATCACTTGGAACCTTCTGTTGTTGTGAGGGGAGATTGTTGTTGTTATTGTTATCGGTGTAACTGAAGAACTAAGCTGATTTACTCGGACTTAATCTCTTCTAAGGGCTAATACTTCGGTTTATGTCTGTGTTCACACCCATCAGACATATCTATGGCTATTCTTATTGTTATTTTTGTCTTTATGTATTGATCTCTGATGATTGCATCACAGAAAATCTACGATTACTATTATTATTATTCTAAAATTCAACTTTTCCCACAGTTGTTTCCGATTTAGGCAGAACAACTATTCTCTCGCTCGCTTAACAATCAATGACTCTCTCACTGCTTACAGTTAAAATTGCGCTTATCTTCGCTGAGTTATCCTATCCTTGTAGCAATATCTCCTTCTTCTTATTCTACTTTCCCTCTCTTGCTTCGCTCTCTCCAATCGAGGAACCAGATGATTGTTTCTTCACTGCTGGATTCGAAGACACAATTTACTAACTTATACTACCATTCCTTTCCCCATCTCGATTGTCCTTAACCTTATATGCTGTTCCCCCCAGAAGTATGAATAACTTATCTGCAGGTTCATTCTTCCTGATGATAACTTTCTTCTATGGAAAACTAACAAACTACAGAACCTTTAACACCTTCCTTAGAGTAGGTCGACCGTATTGATTCTCAATTATCGTTAGATAACTGCTACTGTTACTGCCTCCAGGGGCGAAGGTGCTCATTAATAAATCGATATCTTCCTCAGATTTATCTTCCTTCTAAACAATCGCTTTGATCTACTTGTATTTCTTGTCTTCTTGCTGCTCTTGAAACCCGTTAGGGATAGCTTTCCTGAACAGCTGGAGCATTCTATTTCTAATACTATTCCCCAATGGTTTTGAAACTTCTTCTTATGACAACGAAGCCTACTATGATTCATCGATCAGTCTAGTAGAATGCATCCTCTAGAGTACATTATTAGGTGACTATTCCTATAATTTCGACGGGATAATTTGCATTGAATTCGAATGCCTAATCACCATCGGCCTAGTTGCTGGTAGTATTGCCTTATTAGTATTAACTTCCTCCCCCTCAGTATTAATATTCTTATATTCCCTATTGATCCTCTCTAGAACTTTATCCATTTCTAATTACTTATTCTGTTAGATTTCCTAGTCACTTTAACGAGAAGTGATTTCCGCTGAGGACGGGTCAGAAGAAGGGGAATAGTAATTCTTGAGGACGATGCGCTTCATGATATGCTTACGTAAGTCATTCCCATGAGGACTGACTTTCATTATTAGTTGGTGTGTTAGTACTTTTGTGTTTTCTAAGAATAACTAAATAGTAGTTATCTAAAGGGAAGTAGACAAGTTGAAAAAGAATAAACTATTTGATTCTTTTTTGAAAGCTCTTTTTTGTGGGGGAGAGACTAAGGTCAATTAAAGCTTAGAATTGAGTTTGGTAATGATGATAATAAGCCACAAATAATAATAGTTAAAGTGCTGGTAGTGCT
>Ga0302271_10003253_pt1 | contig 13875 bp, 12 predicted proteins | sample III_Bog_N1_1_FD_198767 | JGI IMG/M metagenome (GOLD analysis project Ga0302271, IMG submission 198767) | Peat permafrost microbial communities from Stordalen Mire near Abisko, Sweden - III_Bog_N1_1 | ecosystem: Environmental > Terrestrial > Soil > Wetlands > Peat | place: Sweden: Abisko... | reverse complement strand
TTAATAATTGTCTATCCTCTAGTAGTAGAGTGACGTAGTATCAAAGGAGGCAAATAACAGATGAGGATATTCCCGATTTATCTGTTTCAGCTAATAGCTTGAGTTGAAAAGGAAGTCTATCTTTGATTTGTAGCAAATCACTGCTGGAATAAAAGAAAAAATCTAAAGCAGAAATAATTGCAAGATGAACAAAGTTGAACAGACATTTGGAAAATACCGCTTAGGCAAAACACTTGGAAAAGGCTATCAGGCTAAAGTAAAAATATCCTTAATTTATCTTTCTCAAGTCCGTAGTAATCTCAAATAATTCCATTTTCTAGGTGAAAGTATGCTATTCTCCTGATGACAAGGTCTATGCAGTCAAGATCTTCAAGAGAACACATACAGAGGAAAAAAATCAAAAAGCCTTAGTCCAAGAGGCAGGCCATCTAGCTTAACTGAAATAAGAGAACTTAGTTAATCTCATCGAGATCCTCAAGCGAGATCTCTACGTGAAAAAGAACGGGGAGACTTACTACACAGTGGGAATCGTTCTGGAGTATTGCACAAGGGGTGAATTATTTGATTATCTTCTCCACTCTGGCAAGTTTACCGAAGAATAAACGAGATTTTACTTCCGCTAGCTTGTTAAGGGTCTCTAATACCTTCACTTGAATAACGTGTGCCATCGAGATTTAAAGCCAGAGAACATTCTTTTAGATGAAAACTATAATCTTAAAATCGCAGATTTCGGGTTTTCAGCACATCTCGATGGGAAAGATGGCACAGGATTTCTCAAATCCAGTCTTGGCACTGAAGGATACATGGCGCCAGAAATTAATGAAAAGAAAACTTATATTGGATCAGGCGTTGATCTTTTTTCAGCTGGGATTATTCTCTTCATTATGCTCACGGGGCACCCACCTTTCCACAAGGCAATCGAATCTGATCCTTACTATAAATTAATCATGACAGATAGGAATTCAACGTTCTGGGAAGCCCACTAGCGCAATAAAGAAAAGGGTTTCTTCTCTCCAGATTTCATCAACCTCATGAATGCAATCCTCGCGTATGATCCTCAGAATCGAATTGATCTTGCAGAGTTGATTAACCATCCTTGGTTGAAAAACGGCAAATGCTCTTCTAACTCAGAAATCAAAGCAGCTTTCTCCCAGCGCTAAAAAGCAGTTGTAGAAAAAATGGAAGAAGAGAAGAAGAAACAAAAGGCTTAGAAGCTCAAAGAAAAGGAAGAACCCGCCACAGAAGAAACTAAGGATGGTCAAAATGCAGAAAAAAGTAAAATAATTTTTTCTAAGTTCTTAAAAAAATACAATTAATCATAAATATTTGAACAGCAAATCCTGAAGGTAACGATATTATTTATGCAGCAAAAAATAAATTCCGCTCAGATGGGGTTTAAGGCCCAGAGGCTGCGTTAATCTCAGAGTAATATAACTTGAAGGCAGAGAGAAAACTAGCCAGCTATGACGAGGAGGTTGATTTCAAGCAAAATGATCTTTTCTTGAGCACACCACCTGATTAGATCTTACTCACACTCTTGCAACACTAAAGTCAATACTGTTAAAAATTAACTCTCTCTCCAACGGAATACAAGATCAAATGCGCCCTTACAAACGAAGATGGCGAGCCTCTGCAATTCTCTATTGAAGTCAAATATAATGAAGCTTCTTCTGTCTCAGTGCTCAGTTTCATTAAGAAAGAAGGAGCTTTTTTGGAGTATCAATAGTAGATTCAGAAGATTCATAAGTTCTTTGCAGCTTGATATCTGTTTGTTTCACTCTATTTTTTTGTTCTAAATTATGTTTATGGAGTTTTTTCTCTTTTTGTCAGGAATATCAGTAAAATCATTAATTTCAAGTTATTTCTCAATAACTCTTTCCCAATTAATTGTGGAATCCCACCCAAGAGGACGAAGGATGACTACTCTCTCTCTGCAAAAAAGCCCAAACAAAAGAAATATCCTAGTTATTAATTGAATTTGTTAGAAGAGTTACATTTTTTTTTTAAATACACACAAAAATGGATGTACATAAATGAATAAAACTACAATGAAAAATGTTAATAAATTAAGAGAGAGGGTAAAGGATAAATAAATTAATTAGCTACATACGGGCAAACGTAGTATTTTTATAGGAAATGAGAAGATGATAAAGTACGGATAGTCAAACAGCAAGAAGGAGAATAACTAGATGAAATAAACTCTCTGATTCTTTGATAGGCGATCAGTTAATGAGTAACTAAGCATCTTGTCTAAAGAGAATGAAGTATTTTTCATCATTTTCTGAGTGATTTCATATCACTCTCAGTTTCATTCATATGATTCTTAGTAGTATTTTAAGAAATAAACGCATAATGATATCACTTTTATATGATAATTCGATCTTTGAAGGGCTTCACTTACTGATTAATGTGGTGAGTTACATATGAGGAAATCATTTAGAAGGAGAATGAAATTAAGTTGTTTGGATAGAAGATATTTTAGTTAGTTGCTTTTTATGGAAAACTTAATTTTCTTTAAAAAGAGTCTATGTTGGGTTTCTTGCAGTTAGTCTTGCTTTGGTTATTTCATAATATTTAGAGATATGGTCATTTGTGTTGTTGTGGGTTTTCTTTTAATCCTGTTTGTTATTGGTATTGGAATCGCTTTTCAAAGAATATTTCTGATCTAATACAGATGAATCTATTATGCTTTCTAAAGAACTTGCAAGTGTTTCTTGATCGCTCTCAAGGAAATCAAAAAAATGTGATTCACTTGGAAGATAATGACTCATGGAAGTAGCTGAATTCATGTTTAAATCAGTGGAAAAATATGAAATATCTTTGAAGTTATGATGTTTTTGTTTATTTTATTCGTTAGCTAAGTCAGAAGGTATTCCAGCCTTGGGTAAGCTCATTTCTAAGACAAACCTTTCATAAGAAAGATCATCTTTATCTGGTGTTTAGCTTTCACTGAAGCTTGTGGTTTTATTCAATGGATTTCTTGTTAAATATCTGTTTTCTGAATCACTTTATTTCTCTTCAAAATACAACAATCGACCACATAAATTAGTTTTTTGCACACTAGCTTTTGATTTCTTTGAAACAGGCGTCTCGAACTAAGAGATCTCCTGAGATTATTGCTTCGTACATTTTGAATTAGGTGACAACCAAGAAGAATATTTAGAATCAGCTAATTATAAAGTTCTTTTGTGTCGTCGATTAAGACTTTGTTCAATAACAGAACTAAAATCAGTGCTGCTGAATTATTACTGTTAATCGTTTTGATCATCATCTTCTTCTGCGAAAGCTTTAGGAGTAACCAAAGAATAGTTAATACTATTACTATTTCCTCCAGTAAATTTGGTATGTTTAGATAACTCAGAAGAAATGCAGATTTGTTTAACTAAATTCACCTTGATTCCATTAGATTAGCAATTTCTGCTCTTTTTCTTATTAAGACTCTACTGTTTAGGACTCTAGTAGTCTACTTCCTTTATTTGACTGTGACAGTTACCTTAAGTAGAGGATAATTCCTTGGAATTAATTTTGTGAGTCTAATCAAAGTTAGATTACTTTTCTTAATGCTACCCTTCAAGATGCAGCTCAATTTACTCCACTAAAAAAGGTGAAAACGGCTGAAGTTACACCTCGATCTATTGGAGATCATGCAATATGATAATCTCAGATTATTTGCATTCTGTATCCATCTCTCTACCAAGAACTTTAATTGACTTAAACAAGATGTAATTTGCTAGTTCATCAACGAAATGCAAAGGTATTTCAGCCTATTCTGAGGATGCTTTTTCTCGCTGACTTTCAATATGATGTTAAATATTAATATTCCCTGCCTTCATGCCATTCTTCCACATTATATCCAAACAATAATGATCTTAATGATGCGGTTAAGCTAACACAAATTCCTAAGAAAACGATCCCAACAATTATGTAGCGAATTCTTTCTGATTGCAAAGCTAAGCAGCGATAGACACTGCGAGCTTGTAGACAAGGACATGAAGAGAAACTTCTATTTCTTTTCTTTGGTTTAATATTTTATTGCTACTGCTGCATTATGGTAGGATGCTGATCAATAGCTTCTCAGTGCAATGTGGAAAACGAACAACCACTCTAATAGATTTCTTAGACCCTAAGAGTGATAACATTTTGTTCTATTTTCCTAAGCACTCCCTAGCAATACTGTTCTTTCCCTAGGTAATTATTCTACCTAGGTTCTTTTATATAATTCCAACGACCCCTTTCATTAATTTATTGATAATTACTCAGTTTTTGTGTAGAGATAAGTTGTAATTTTTTTGTTATTATGACTTTTTCTTTTGATTCTATTCAAAACACAATCAAAAAAAGATTAGAAATGCAATAGTTTTTCTTCTTATTCCTTGCACTTTTGGTGATTTTTGTTAACTCCATCGAAGCTGTTAGAAATACTTTGAATACTCCTAGAATATTTCCAGATCAGAGGGGGGGGGTCATTTTAGTTTTTACAAAAAAACATTGAGTTACAAAGGAGTGTTCTAGTTTTATCCTCGAATATCTTTGTGCCTTCTTGGATAAAATAGCAACAGGTTTTATTAGAATAATCATTTTTTATATTATTTTCTGCTTGATTCATAGAACTAAGTGATTAATATCACTTTGCAAAATTTATTTACATCCCAAAACAGTAAACCCACAAACATTATTGTCTTTTGGAATTTAATTATTATTGAATTATATTATTTTTTTTAAAAATCCAATAATTTATTAATAACTTCAAGAATCATATTGGTCTAATGATACATACTATCATATCACTTTATTTTTTGTAAATTGTTTGATGAGTAATACACAAAACAAGTGAAATAAACCTACCATTACTTCTAAGTTATTCTAATATTTTATCATATTTTACTATCAAGCCCAACAAACATCTGAGAGATACTCATTCTAAGCTAATTCTCTCTTCCATCACTGCAAAACACTTTTAATGTATCTCACTATGTCTCTGCTTATTCCAGCCAATCGTAACCTTTCAAGTTTTGTCTTCATATTATTTTATTCTTCCTTTCATAAAACGTCTTCCAGTCAATATTCAACTCTATCTTCGTGAAGGCTATCACCGCAATAATCTAAATCCCAGTGAATATCAAGAACAGCATATTCCATCCAATAATCAACTGTATATTTCTAACCAAGAAGAACTACGTCCATCCAGCTAGCGTAAACCCCGTAAAAGTTATGCCATACACGCTCGTCCCTACTTTATTCCCAAATATCCTAGCTACCACTGCTGGCAAGACTGCATACCATCCTCCATATGTGAAATACACACATATCATCCAAATAAAGAAACAAATAGAGTATTTCACAGCTAATCCCATTGTAGCACTGACTAATATCTGGATCCCTAGATTTATGTAGAGTATTTGCTTGAATGTCAGATGCTCGTTGAGAGTACCCCAAAGCAGACGAGACAACCCATTCATGATACTTCCAATTGTAGCGATGATTGTCAAGTAGCTGTCACTGTATCCATATGATTAAGCATATGGCTTGAAATTCGCTATCATCATGATCCCGAAGCAGCAGAACATCAGCGCCATTGCAATCGTCTTGTAGAGCATACTCGTTGAGAGACTATCGATAGTGCTTTGACATTCAAAGTAGTATTATTCGTTGCAAGGGTGAGCAGATAATACAGCACCGTTAGTAAGTGTATCTACTTGGATATGCGGATGTTGTTGAGGATGTGAATGTTAGACTTACCATGGCTATCCAGTATCGGAATCCGAATCATCATCATTGTCATCTGCATTTTTCTATCCGTTATTATTTTTGTTGTTCTCATAAGCATATTCCAGCAGTGGTGTAGCTACTAGATTACTTTGATAGTACTACTAAGACTGTTAGTTATTCTTATTCTACTGATTATGATGTTACTATTAGTGCCTTGTGATTTCAGCTAATTCCATCTCATTTGGTCGTTCAATCAGCAGTGCGCCTACAAAGGATATTCCCAAATACATCCAACCTAGAGTGAACAGCGTGCCTGGCAGATGATCCGTAACTTCCTTTGAGAAATACCCAGTTTATAGATTGACTCTCTAATCCGTTGGATTGACCATGTAATACACGATCCAAAGGAATAACGTGGCACCAAAACCAAACCCAGCTGATATGACACCACTAACAAATCCTTTACGATGCGGGTAATATCTGTAAATAGCAACAAAAGCAAAACACACAATATTTCAAATTAAAACGATTCTAATTTGTGTTGAATAGTTAAGTTAACCTTACAGATAGCTCGTATTGAATGGTATCATGTAGACAAGTCCTGATGCGAATCCAAATATAAACCCATAGAACAGAGCAAACAATCCAAAGCTATCCACAAAATAGGAGCTTAGTACAATGGAGAATCCTAGCACGAGACTGCAGATCACTGCGAGCATACGAAAACCTATTCTCTCTGCTAATGGCACACCAAGTGGATTGCAGATATTTATCGCGAGCATCATAAAGGGAAACACTGCGTTGACTTAGGAGTTTCTGTAGGTTTACCCGTTGTTGTTGAGATACGATGTGACATAGATGTTGAGAGTGCTCCAGAGGTAGAATGTACCTAGAATTAAATGAATGAGAAACCCACCGCAGAGGGATAAATAGCCTCGAGTCGATTTAGAGAGGTTTGCTAAAGGGCTAGGGGATGAATGCAGAGAGGAAAGGAGTCCTCGAAGGTTGAGCATAAAAGACTCTCAATGTCGAAGTTGAAGTTTTGTTGATAATTATTCTAACTTTCAGTTTTGAAAAGTGGGTGTGTGTTTGTTATTTCACAGTGGATATCTATTGTAGGAAGAAGAAAGAGTACTTCTTTATTGCTAATTTATGTATATTGGGGGGGGGGGGGGGAAGAAATCAAATGAATGTGTAGTAGCGAGAGAAAAGATACAAATGACAAATTAAGAAAACATTTCTACATCGAAATGAAAGATATTTAAATGGTAATACTGTTTGATTTTTTGCTTTTAAAAATATACAGATGCAAACATGCATATATTTGTAATTGATAATTCCTTTGTTAATAATAATATTCATAAAAGAAGAGTATTTCTTTAATAAATTCTGTCAGTCTTATTCTTCTGTGTTACTGGATTGGGATATTTCTATGCTGTATATTAAAATGATAATAAACATACTTCTTGGATGATTTCAAGTAATCAAAAATAATCTGCTGTTATTGTTCATTTTAGTGTGTAACTCTCACTTAGAATAACGATGCTTCATTGTTAATGCTCGATATTCAGCTTAAATCTCTGTTTTTTATTAGTTTTCAGCTTAGATTTTTTATCTTTTTAATAATTATTCAGTAATATTTCTATCTGATATTAATTACTGTTGAACGTAGAAAGAAGAAGGTTAATTATTGATGACGGAAATGTATTTGGTAAAGATATTATGAGAATGAATATTATATAAACAGCTAACTCAATTGAGATAATTAACTTGCGATTATTGCCCTGAGTTGAATGCATTAGCTGAGTTACAGTATCAATTAAAAACAACCAATAAATAGAGATATCTGCTAATAATTAAGACCAAAGAAAGAGTTACTTAGATAGATACTAATAATAATAATCATAATCATAATAATAATAATAATGATAAATTCTATGGAGACAATGATTAATGCTACAGAAAAGAAGGATACGAAGAAGGAAAAGGAGATAATATGGTCGAATTAAGGTATCAACAAAGATCATATCCTGCCAGTTCATAAGCTGATTTAAATGAGCAATATTCTAGCGTCGAATGAGAAAGATGTTCTTTTACCTGATCTTCCTCTAAAAGATGCAGGGTTATCAGCAGATCTTAAGGACATCAGCGAGAATAATGTTCTCAACGAAATCGACTAGTTTTTCGATAGACTTCACGATAATCTGGAATTTGCTTTGAACACTGCAAGAATAAGAGCGAGAGAGTAGTTTCAAAAGTTTAAGACAGTTGAGCAACCCATTAATCAGGATTGTTCTAGGATTGATTCGACTGATAAGCTCATTTTCGATAAATCTGCAATTTAATCGGATAGTTGCATTGATAGCACAGGCATGAATATCCACTAGCAAGACAAACTCTATGATTTAATCGATTAATCTGCTAATGCATGGGAGTTATCCTTCGAAGAGCCTAACAAAATAGCGAAATAGCTTATCGAGAACATCTAGAACTTGAATTTCTTTGCAAGCAAATTATTTGAAACCATCAATCTTATCAAGTCGACTGTTGGAAATTCAGAGATGATGGAAATAAGCAGAATCAACAACAACAACAATGGCAGCCAATAGATATATCTTTAAGTCCTGAAAGCTGGAATAGAAGGTCATTGGGATTAAGTCTTCCTTGACCCTATCATCAATCCCAACCTGAAATACATCTTCCACATCGAAGTTGAAGTTGCTCCAGAAAATAAATTTAATTAATTTTTCTTTGGGATTGCGGAAGATGCTGGAATGAATCGAAGCTGTGCGTATTTCCAGTAAATGTGCTACTACGATTGCATGAGTGCATATGGAATCACTAAGAATGTGAAAGGACCTTAGATTTAATCGATGTAAAGAAAAGGTAAACATAGCTTTGAAGTGAGGATATATTTAGAAGGAAAGATATTGAGGGTAAGTGCATTGCCAGAATATGCAGCTGTTGTAGAACTTGATGATTGGAAGAAAGTAGATACTAAAGTGAATGCTTATAGAGTGTTTCTGTCAATGTATTGCAAAGGTGATATGATGAGAATCACCAAGGCGATGATTGTAGGAGAGTTCAATCAGGATATGTGAAGGAGAGGGGAGAGAGAGAGAGGATGATGATGATAGAAAGGGATGCTGTAATACTTTTGAGATGATGTATGTATCCTTATTTAGTGGAATGGATTTGAGATTATTGATTAATTTGAATTAGGAAATCAAAAACGATAAATCTTATGATATTTCTGATCACATTCAAGGCACTAGCAGTGGGTGGGTGGGGAGGGAAGGTTAACAAGAGGATGTATTGTTTACATGTATTCTTAACAAATAAGATAGATTAAGGGCTTATAATAAAAGAAGAAAACATAATGTGCGGTGAGAGAGGATGAAGATGAGTGGCTGGAATAAATCAAACTCAAAATGCTATTAAAAAATAGCTTTGCTCTCAGCAAAAAAAAAGCAAAACAAAAACAAATTCAGTAGAATTCTGAGTAATCCTCCTCCTCTCCTAGAAATAAGGTGACAAAAGAAGGCTTCTCAGTGTCAACAATCAACCCTAACAACATCACCATACGAATAACTCCAACATTCATTGCTCTAAGAATGCTTCCTCAAATCTTGTCGATCTTGCAGTGGGCTAGTCTATGTGTATTCTTGTGTATAAATCTCCCTCTCTCTTCAGATGGCAACACGAATGGATAGGCAAATTACAATGATATCGTAGTGAGCGTATTCATTTTGAATTTAGAATGCTACCTTCTAGCAGCATGCAAGAAGATGTATCAAGATGAGCACATCAGGAAGAACCCGAGTGATTTGTTCTTGAGTTCAAACTATGTACTGAACTAGTTTCATATGCACTACTTTGTTAATGTTGCTGTGAACATCGCAGTGATCATCGGGAATCTACACCTCAACAAGGATAGCACTGGCAATTAGGATAGTGGTGGTGTTGAAAGTAGCAGCGATGACAACGACGATCCAAGTACATTTGATTCTCTTGTGCAGCTTCGTTATTCTCTGGTATCATTTGCTGCAGCATATTTCCATTATTCCCTGCACTGCTGCATCATGCGCTACACATAGTTCATGCCTTAGAACTCCCCCTTATCTGCTATTATTCAGTTTATCCATCACACTACTGCATATGTTTCATTCATTTCGTATTTACTTATGAATTAATCTTCAAGGAACGACTCGATTCTGGAGAAGCTACTGTTTTTCATGATATTCTGCAAGTTCTTTGAGATCTTGAAGATGGAGTTGGTGAATCATCTAGGAAGGATATGCTATTCGATTATTGTACTCTTGGAGATCAAGCGAAGAATCGATAGGAATCTGTTAGAGATCAAGGTAGTTACAAAGATCAACGAAGAGATTGGAAGGAGGAGGAGAAGTCATGAGAATAGTGATAATAATACTAATACTGCCAGGGGTAATGATAGTGTGGAGGATAGCCCTGATTAATCGGATTAGAACAACAGCAATGATAGCCCTGAAGTTGGTAGCTCTAAGAACAGGCTCTCAAAATCTGAGACATAAATCTATGGGCTATTGGTATTGTGTTTTCTGACTCTTTGCATACTCGCTTACTCCATCGTTAAAGTGTATAAATTCTGGAAGTAAATCGGCTAGGATAATGTCTCCATCGATACACTTGTCAATAGGCATTCTCGTGCTATAATAAATGGTAGTCATTCTTCTAACTTAGGAGAGGAGGACGATAACGATGATGACGATGAACTCAGGCAGAGATAGGAGATATCTGCAAGAAGGCTGAACACAAGTGATGGATTAAGCGCTGTGGAGTTGCAAACCTTAAAAGATACCAACAAAGAACGATTAAAGATATCCATCGAACCAGCTGAGAAAAACAAGCATACAACGACTACAGCAATATGCTCGATTTGCTATGTTGATCTTAATCTCTCAGAGTAGATCTATTAGCTGCCATGCAATCACATGTTCCATTAAGATTGTCTGGATGTTTGGCTGAAGAAGAAGAATACTTGTCCGAATTGCAGGCAGCATGTTGTATAAAGAGACAAGCGCATGATGATTAGGACACTTGAAGATGAAGATATTGATAGGGATAGAGGATATGCAGGAGATGATGCTATTATGCATGGATTGAATGAGATATTTGGAAATAGGAGTAATCAGCAGGAGTAATATTAAGAATATTAATTGAATTAAGAACTACAATGGTAGTAGATATTGGAGTAAATATCACAGCAAGAAGAAGAACAAAGATAGTAGTAATAGTAATAATAATATCAAGAACATTTATAGAATGGATTAGTGGGAGAGTCAAACGAAGGACAATAAGAATAATAATAGTATCATAATTTGTCTTTCAATGAATCTAATCTACATAGGGATATTGATACATATTAAGATCATTTTGGATTGAGTAATGAGACACATACCATCAAAGACCAACATCATGAAATAGGTACTTCCTCTGAGGGGTTTATAAGTAGCTTGGTGCATTTAGAAGCAGAATAGCTGGAAAATGCAGGGAATAATAATAATAATAATAATAATTATGGGGAAGATACTGATAAATATGGTAATGATTAAAATAGTAGACAGAACACATAAGATTGCCTTAAGACATCTCCAGAATTAGCTGAACCATCATGAAATGAAGGGTCTGTGGTGATTTGGAGGCACTGAGAATAATGAGAATATCACATACACAAAGCACATATGTATTTACATAACACAGCTATTAGAGAACAATTAGATTTTTCACACTTCAGAATATCTATGGAGTTCCATAGAAAACAATCATTCAAGATACTAGCGTTTCTGATAGTATCCTCTTCTACTTTCTAACTCTCTTAATCCAACCTGAAGATATTTCTAATTGCTATTGGTTATTGAAAGAATATTTATGGATAGGAGACTCTCTAAACCCTGTTGTTTGTCTTGACTCCTTAATGTGTTGCAAAGTGTATTATTAATAGCATACCATATTAGTACTTTTTGTTTTTCCTGTTTATCTTTCTAAACCTTTCTTTACTCTTTTAAAATAACCCTCAAAATATCATACAATTATCCTTCTAACTAGTAGTAGTAGTTACAACTTTATTATTATCTTATTTTCTATTATTATTATCACTACCATCTTCATTCTAATCTTATTTCTATTCCTCTTCATCTTCCTCCTCTTCTTCATCCTCTCCTCTTCTCCTTCTTCTCTTGCTATCATTCTTCTTCTTGTAATACCCTTAAACTTCTTTACACATAGCTTCTTCTTCTTTATCAGTTACAACCTTTCTGTTGAAGTGCTTATTGAAATGTATATGACTAGCTAACTCTGCAGGAATAAGTGGCTTCGATTACGCATTGAACAGAAAGCTCGATAAGAAATTGATCTACGCTGTGCTGATTTACTCGCTGATTGTCATCACAAGCTAGTTCTTAACTAACAGGTTGAGAAATGGCTACTTACCATTCACGGAGATGTCATTCAGAAGAATCTTATCGCATATCCGACTGTCACAAGAAGAAGGAGGATTAGGTAGCTGCTATGTTTGTTAATATTGAGTTGGTTTATCTGAGATATTCCCTGAAACACCACGAGGAGATGGCAATGAACTACTCAATCTGCTAGCGTCTTGCTATGCCTATTCTATTTCACTTGAAGCTGTAGAATCAGCAGCAGTAGTTATGCCATTTTTAGATTCTTTGTTCCTTGAAATCAACTGCGCTGGAGCTGATGCATAAAGCTATTATTACTACTACTACTGCCCTGCATATTCATCTTTGCTATTCATGAGCAAGACAAGCAGCACATTCCCTTATGTATTATTGAAGCACTATTAGAACACATGATTGTACATTCCATTATGATCAAACAGCAATAACCTCCCTTGCTCTTTGTGCACAATCAACGCTAGATCATATGTGAATTGCAGTTTGAATGACTTCAGATCAGATTTACTAACTTAAAACTAGTGAATAGTAACTGATATACTGAGTACTTCATTGAGCTTCCCTATGACTGCTTCCATCTCACTGCATAACTCACCTTTCAAGCTGATTAATGCTGCTGTCAGCATGCGATTCTTCTCGTAGACCATATCACGGAAGATACGGTATTGTGATTGCTATTATGTAGTATTAGAAGTAGAATTATTCTTGAGATATCTAATTCCTAGCTCAGACTTACAGCCTACGCAGATGACTCTCAGCCATGGTTAATCAGGATCACCATTGTAATTCTCATCGTCATCATCATAGCTTGAATCCTAATCAATAGTGTAATTAATCAACCCAGTCATGTGGAGTAATTCTTCGTCTTTCAGTTGGATCATGCATTTATATCCTAACAATATCTCACAGGATCTGCAGACTAGGACATTTCCTTGAAGAGATTCACTGAGATGCTTCTCATAGTTGCTATTAGATTCATTAAGTGTAAAGTAAGTGTTCTAGGTGTAGCTAAAGGAAGAAGAAGCAGATGAAGATGGGATAGTGTTGTTGTTGGGTGTGTCTTTATGTTGCTTGGATTCTTTAGAGAAGCTCCACATTTTAAGATGATTTGTTTGTTGTGCTTAAAGCACAGAAAAAGAGAATGAGTGTGTGTGTGTTGGTTTGTCTGCTTTTTGTTATCCTTGAGATTAGAAAATTAGTTTGAAATATATTAGCCAAAAGAAGAAGGAACTATTCAAAAATCGAACAGACAGAAAACACACACGCACAGACACACATAAATAGATAAATATAAGAATACCATTGTTCAACCACAGCAAAGTATTCTGTGCTACTATCAAATGATATCTTACTAATATTGTGTTTTTAATATCATAATGATATTGGATTCATTCAAAGATATTAGGCTTTTGATTTGTTTATTTCAGAAACCAAATTGGATAACAACAGCAACTTAGGGATTAGGCTATTGTTAGAAACACTCCATTCATAAAATAGACTATCGAGAAAATACAAGAATGAATACATTTGATTGTGCTATGTTTGTGACTTGCTTTTGAATCCATACTAAATGCAATTTAAATTATTGTCTATCCTTTTTGTAATGAAATGACGTAGTATCAAAGAGGCAAATGAGGGTGGCGATTGCGATTCTTCGATTCCAGAGGATTAATTGCATCAAAAGGAGTTCTCTCTTTGGATTGTGTAAAAT
>Ga0302271_10003252_pt1 | contig 13881 bp, 4 predicted proteins | sample III_Bog_N1_1_FD_198767 | JGI IMG/M metagenome (GOLD analysis project Ga0302271, IMG submission 198767) | Peat permafrost microbial communities from Stordalen Mire near Abisko, Sweden - III_Bog_N1_1 | ecosystem: Environmental > Terrestrial > Soil > Wetlands > Peat | place: Sweden: Abisko... | reverse complement strand
ACAACATTGGATTTAAAGGATTGAGATTTTAGCATTAATAGAATCTTTGGATTAATTAAGTAGAAGGATTATGGGGCCTTCTTCGTAAGAACTCGCTGTTAAGTCTCCGAATCAACAGAATCGATTTAAAGGATACTGAGTAGGTTTTTCTATTTTTTGAGAATCTATTCACGGGGAATAAGACAATCTAATCTGTGGATTTATCGTTTGCTTTGTAATATAAATCAGATTCTTTGTCTCTTGCTTCGTTAACTGCACCAGCTTCTCTTTTGCATCTTTCTATGAACATTACACCTTCTGTATCTAGCTTATTAAATCTAGACTCGTTTCTATTTCCAGTTAAAGACTCTCTTTTATCACTTGACATCTCTCAATTACCTATTTTACAATCTCTACCATATCTTTCAAAGTGCAATTCTTTAGTATTTCAGCCAGTTTTAAGTAGCTAGTTATGTGAAATCTTGGTAGTTTTACAGTAAATGAGGGAATTAAAGAATCTTGAGATTAATGGAATATAATTATTTAATAATGCAGAATTACTCAGAAAACAACTATTGAAACTCCCAACAATAGAAAATAACTAATAACCTGAAATTGAAGCTTAAAAGTGCAACGAACAGGATAATCTAAGAATAGATAAATTAGAATAGACGAAAAAGTAGTTCTCCTTAATCCCTCAATCATCAAAAGTTGTGTTGCTTACTTTGGATATTTCTTCCAATTCTTTCTTAGACGAACCATCTCAAATCAGCCATGGAAATATGTTCTCTCAAGCGATAGTCTATTTAATAAATTACTTCGAATCAACATATTTTACTTGCCAGGTTTAATCATCTACAACGCCTTTAGCTGCTTATCTTGCTTTTAAATTAATCATGTTTCCTTGCAGCATCCGTTTCAATTAATTATCTCCAGATTCCTTAGCGTAGAAAATAAATATAGACAAAGCAATTGCTATGACATAAATTGCAGCTTTTAACAAAACTATTTCTTAATATTTAGATTTTTCACCAGCGTAAACACTGTTAGACTTTTATTTCTGATTGTATTTGCATAGTTTTCAAACATTTTTTGATGGAAATAGAAATAAAAAGTAAACTGTAAGCTGAGTATTATGCTTGTTACCGATTAAAAATAAAAATCAGGCAAAAAATGAGATAGAGGTTGGGGGAAGGTAATCATACGTTCTAAATGCTAAAACAGCCAAAAATAATAATATCTAATATCTAAGGCGTTAAAACCTAACATTTTGTGTTGTCCAGACAATCAAAATGAAAAAAGACTTTCCCCTTTAAAAACAGCAACAATTCTTTCAATTGAGAGATCAATTTAAATGTATTACTTCAAACCGATCACTTAAAAGACTCTAATTTTTGTATTCTTTCTTGTTTTCCAATAGGTTTTTTTGTTCTTCACTAATCTCTAAAAACCAAGCTTGAATTATCTTTCGATTACCAACTTGTTTGTCTTTTCTACTAATCCAACAGTTATACAGTTATTTTCTAGACTCCCTTTCCTTCAGGACTAAAATCATTCACTTATCTTTTAATTGTTATCTCCAAATAGACAACATTATGCGTTAGAAACAAAAATAAGTAGGAGAATCAAAAGCATATTTTTGTTATGGAAAGTAAGCTTTAATTAGAAGAAGAATTGCCTGAAATTAATTACAAGTTTTGCAAAAAAACTCCCAATGAACAATGAAGGATTGTATCAAGAATTTATTTGTATTTATTCAAAATGTAATCCAAACCCCACTCCAGAATCTGTTTTCACACTCCAATTTATTAACCTAGCAATATCTTAATTTCTATCATTAAGGCATTAATTTGCCTGAATTATTTTTTTCCGAACTGTGAGAAAAATCAGAGGAATTCAAAGATCATTCCAAGGTTAGGACTAAATAAATGAACATAAATTTTGCAACTGAAAAGAAACAAAATAAAAAAAGGCTTGTTTTTGTATGTAAAAATAATTGACTTTGCTATTATTATTATAAAGCTCACTCTTTCTTAGATGCTCCTTCTTTGGATTATTTCTTTTCTGCCTCTTCTTTCTTCTAAACCTTCTAAGCAGCCTGTTTTTTAAGGGATTAGATTTCAGCTGGAGTCTTCTTCTCAGCTGGGTGGAAGTTCTACATAATATCACAAGATAAAACGATGTTCTTAGCAAGAGCAGCTTTTCCAGTAGTGTCTGCATTCTTGACAATATCAGGAAGATCTTTAACAACGGATTTCACGTTTTCAACGGCTGAAGGAACTAATGGCACTAGATCTTTAAGCTTAGCAAGACCTTTAGTGAGCTTAGCTGTGTTTTTACCTATTTTTCCAAGAGCCTTTGCTTTTTCAGTCAGAGATAAGCCATCAAGAGCAGATTTAGCAGAATTTTTAAGTTCAGCTGCCTATTTGACTTCCTCAGTTAGTTCTTAGATAATAGCAGGGAGGTCTTTAACTCCAGTTGCACAAGTTGCAATGTATGTTCGGAGGGCATCTCTGAAGTCTTCTAGCTCTTTGAGAGCAGGCACCTTGTTTGGATTGGTGATTACGACTGTTAAGTAAGGGGATTAAGAATCAGCTGAAGGTTTGCACTTACTAATTTCACCTCCATTGTTAGCACTCAATGCCCAAACCCAAACTCTGACTGCATCGCTAAGGTTTCCAGGGACCTTCAAATAGTTCACAGCAGCAATCTCATACATTGTTTCAAGAGAATCTGCCCAACCACTGCGAAGTTCCTCAGCTTTCGAGAGGGTTTCTTCACAAGATTTAAAGAAAGAATTGAATTAACCAATTGGGATACCATCCATTTCATGTTCAATTTTGTTTTCCGAAGATGGTGAATCTGAAGAACTTGCACAGCCCATTTTGTTCTTGTTTCTTTTTTTGTAGTTTTTATTATTCCTTTAAATTAAGATTTTTTGTTTTGTAATTTATTTCGTACCAAATATTAAACCCAGTTTCTATTTGAAAGCCAATAATTCCCAGGACTTTCCTCGTCTATTTCAAACTATTCTGGCGGTTCATCAGATTTTATTGATTAAGAAAAACATCAAAGCAAGGGTTAGACTAAATGTAATTCCCATAAACTTAGAAACTTCTTTCTTGGTTTTTCTATTCTGAGTTTGAAGCAATAAAAGTTTATTGATGGCTTTATTTTTCAATTATTGTGTCAAAAAGATAGAAGAATTGAAATATTACAAAGATACTGGAAAGCATCTTTTATTACTTGAAAAAAACACTTTAACCAATAAAATAAGAAGTTCCTTAAACTTTTAAAGTGGTCTGATTACATTCTTAGCTTTACCATCATTTTATGATTTTTAGTCTATATTTGACAATAATTTTGTGTTTTTTTAGTAGAAGCATAAGAATTATTTATTGTAAGATGAGAATGATAATGAATTATTATGATTAAATTTATTTAAGTTTAAGGATTATAATACAGTAAAAAAGAGGCTGTAACGATTCATTCTACCACACAATAAGCAATTATTTCTCTCAAGATTGATTATCATTATCTTGCTTAAAATAAGGAATGGAAGGGGGAAAATTTCAATGGTCAGAAAATACCTTCCGTTGATCAATTAATACTTTTGATAAACTTGTGGGGGAGCTTACAAAAGTTAGATTAACCAAACACTACATTCATAGTGAGGATAGTTAATTTGGAGTGAATCTAATCAAATCCAGGTGGCTAGTAATTGCTAAAAGTTATTTGGGATCAAACTCGCCACTTTAATAATTTATCTATTATGTTTTATTGCGAAGCTCCCTCAAACAAGTAGTTTCTTGGTTTAGGAGGGTTGGGGAGTATCAAAATAAATTTTCATTTTGTTAAGAGAACATTCTGTGAATATTTTTGGGTATTTTATGAATATACTAATAAATTCTGAATCTTTCTGAGATTAAATGAGAAAGAATAACAACATGGCTCAAAGGAATCTACAGCAAGATAACAGGGATGGATTAGATGATAAAAAAGATGTCTGAAAAATACTAAATAAGAAGAAAAGAACCTTAATTGTTTTTCCAAAGAAGATATTTTATTAATAATTGAAAATGTCCATTTTTTCTTCTAACGATTTTGTGAATAATTGAGGTAAATAAATAGAAAAAATTCAAATAATTGTTTTATTTTTTTTTCTTCACGAAAACGTAAAAAATATCTCAAATTAAACTAAAATAATACTAAGTAAGGCTTCTATTCTCTTATGTAACCTTACTAAACTATCAAAAAGCATACTTCGTTTGGTTTTTACTTTTTGTTTCAGTTCCCTTAAATTAAGCTTCTGGGAGAGGCTTTTAATCACCTCGAATTTAGATATGTACCTAGAAAAAAAGTTAATTAACAAGCACACCTTTAGATGTCTGAAATTGCTTTCGAAGGTGGCGGAGTCTTGAAGATTTTTAATAGCTTTTTAGAATTGTTTGATCTTTGAAAAAAAAAGGAAATAATATGTGCAGTGGGAAGGGATTTCGAACGAAAAACTCAAATTACAGGTAGACTCTTTTTTTTAATCTTAAATACCTTCAAAGTTGCTTGTTACTTTGTTTCTCTTTCTTGAGGCTCTTTTTTGTGAAATAACTCATCATCACCATGCGGATTTCTTGTCTGTTTTTAGATGAGTTAAAAGCTTATCCAACACTTTTTTGTTATTCTTTAAATTTATAATAAGATATTTTTGAATTTGAATAAATGGAATAAAAAATCTTGTTAAGAATCATCTTTATTTAGTATTTAGGTTTTAACTTGATAATAACGTTGATGATAGGAAGGATAAATTTTAGCTTCTTTTGAAAAAATATCTTTGAATTGTGCAGTTAATATACAGAAATTGCAATAGAGTTTAAGCTCATTTATTAACAAATATTTTGAAATTGTTTGAAATTTACATGCATATTTATGATAAACACAGATAAAAATGAGTCTAATCAAATAAATATCGTCTTTTCTCTAAGTTTTGTGAAGAAAAACAAGCACATTTTAGTTTATTTGCTTTGATTATCAGATATTTTTTGAAAATGACTACAAAGAAATAGTAAATATGATTAAGTATCACTCTCCTATGTAATCCGATAAAGTTTTTTGGATAATCATACACTTTTAGACACTTTAAAAGAAATTAATTAATTGATTAATGTAGAAAATATTGTTTTTCTTTAGCTAATTGTTGAAAGTTAATCCAAAAAGAGTATGATAAAAAAATCTTCTAATATTTCATTTTTAAACTGAAAAAAAATGGACAAAATGAAATTATTTTTAAATTTAATGTAAAACCAATAAAAGGACATAAACAAATAGGAAAATAACAAAAGAAAAAAGATGAGTTGTAAGCAGGCAATAATTTTATTGTCTAAAAAAATAAAATGAAAAAAAACAAAAATAGAATGAGTTGGTACAAAACCCAAGAAATCACCTACTTTCTGTGATGACCATTGTTAATTTGAAAAAGCAAATAACAAGCAGTTTTAAAGCAACAAAAGAAGAAAAAGAGATAATAAACAAGAAATGATAAAAAGTAATAGAGAATATGATAATGAAAAATTATTAAAGAAAAAGATAAGATTTATTAATGATGATTTATTTTAACTCCTTAGTTTTTCTGACTTCGTTTTTCAGTGTCTCTCCTTTAAACTCTCCAATTAAACTCTCCAATTAAAAGAGTTGAAGAATTTAATGATTCTCCATTCCAATTTGTTTGTTGCTCCTGAGATTACAATTCTTAATATTACTATTCCTATTACTGTTTTTCTTTTTCAGCAGCTAATTTATGCCGAAATTGAGAGTTTCCCTGAAAAATTCATTTGAAGTAACCTTTTCAAAATGCTCCTTCCCTTAAATGTGCTTTCCAAATAAAAAATATCTCATCGCTAAAAATCAATTGATCTTCAATTACCTACCTCCAAATAGTCAGAAAAGTAACTTTTGCATGCACAGCAGAACTTCGATTTTCTTTTTTAAGCTCTAAGTAAGCATTGCTTCTTTATTATTCTAGCTGTCCATACAACAGATAAAAAACAACAATACCAAAAAACAAAAGATATTAACCACTAACATAATAAGCAGTAGTTTGATTTAACTTTTTAGCTTGGTCTAATGAAAGTTGGATTGAAAGATTTATCATCGCATAGCAATTCAATAGTACTCTCGCTGGAAATAGTTTGTTTCAAAAGATTAAAACAAAAAATGTCAAATAACTTAAAAGAACCAACAATTTGATACAGCACTAAATCAATATCCAGAGATAGATGGTTGTTGATTTTCGAGCAGCGACGATGACAACTGAAATGAAAGATCTTATGATTTTTGTTATTTTCATTCATGATTAGCTTATAAAAGCTAATTGTTATTTTTTTCTGGATTTATCACCAAAAATCAATTAAATTTTTGTGTAGATTGTTAACTCAAAAAACAAAAAATAATTCAGAGTGAAATTAACATCATTCAACCATTATCTTTGTATTGTCTTAATCGCTAATTCTTACCCTTTCGAACATAAACGATGGTAGATTCTACACAACTCAAAAGAATTCACCAGCATCCTACGAAATAGCACTCCTGAAGTTCGTTGGATATTGTGCAAATATAAATTTTTGGCTGGAGATGTTACAAATCTAATCGATGTATGCAAGCAAAGAATTAAAAATAATTGTGTCTATTAATGATTGCCTTGATTTTTCAGAAAGATCAGACAATTTGGTAAAAATCTTTCTGACTTTTCTATATTAATTTAATCGATTTATTTAACAATGCAGATTTACTCAGAAAAGAACTAGAAAAGTGCAACAAATAGGACACAATCTAAGAATATTTTGATTAAAATAGACAAAAAAGTATATAGTTCACTTTTACCCCTCAATCATCAGAAGTTGTGTTACTTACTTTGGATATTGCTTCAAATTCTTTCTTATAGATTAACCATCTCAAATCAGCCATGGAAATATGTTCTCTCAAGCGATAGTCTATTTTTTAATTTACTTCAATTCAACATATTTCACTTGTCAGGTTTAGTCGTAAACACAGTTAGACTTTTATTTCTTATTGTATTTGATTATTTTTACAACATTTTTAGATGAAATTCTAAAATAAAAGAAAACTGTAAGCTGAGTATTAGGTTTTTTTACAGATTAATAATAAAAAGCAGGCAAAGAGAGAGAGTGAGGAAGAGAAGCATGCGCTTTTAATTAAAAGAAACTAAAAATAATCTCTAATATCGAAGACATTAAACCTTAACTTTTTGTGTGGTTCAGAAAAGTAAATGAAAAAAGGTTTTCACATTAAAAAGCAGTAACAATCCGTTCATCTCAGAGATCAATTTAAATGCATTACTTCAAAACTATCACTTAAAAGACTCTAATTTTTGTATTTTTTTTCTTGTTTTTCAATTAGTTTTGATATTTTCACTAAGCTCTAATAAACTGAGCTCAAATAACCTAAAACAATTAACTTGTTTGTTATTCGAACTAGCGCAAAAGCTCTTTTGTAGACTCATTTTTTCTTCAGGACTAAAATTATTCGTATATCTTTTGATTGTTTTCTTCAAATAGACAAGGATAAGCGAGAGGAAAATAAGTAGGAGAATCAATCGCATATTTTTGTTACAGAAAGTAAGACATAAAGAGAAGAAGGAGCATATTAAGTATTGATTATTATTTATTCAAAATGTAATCCCCCTCTTCTCCTCTCTCTCCTTCCCTTTTCCTCTCCCCCCTCCAGAGTATACTTTCCCACTTTGATTTACCTTTCTTTTAATTACTGTCGTTAAGGCATTAATTAACCTGAATTATGGTTTTTAAAACTGTGAGAAAATCAGAATAATTCAAAGTTCATACGTACTAATAAGTAAGGTGTTACTAAATAAATATATACTTTGCATAATGAAAAGAAACAAAATATTTTTAGGTTTGTTTTTTATTGTAAAAATAATTGATTTTGTTAATAAATGAAAGCTCACTCTCTCTAAACTACTCCTTCTTTAGACTCTTTTTGGTTTTCTTCTTCTTTCTGCTAAGCCTTCTTAGCAGCCTGCTTTTTAAGAGATTAGATTTCATCTGGAGTCTTCTTCTCAGCTGGGTGGAAATGCTCCATAATATCGCAAGCGAAAACGATATTTTTACCAAGAGCAGCTTTTCCAACAGTGTCTGCATTCTTAACAATATCAGAAAATTCTTGAACAACAGATTTCACATTTCCGGCTGCGATGGAAACTAATGGCACTAGATTTTTAAGCTTAGAAACACCCTTATAGAGCTTAGCTGTGTTTTTACCAATTTTTCCAAGACTCTTTGCTTTATCCATCATTGCTAAGCCACCAAGAGCTGCTGAAGCTAACGTTTTAAGATCAGCTACCTCCTTGATTGCTTCGTATAACTCTAAGATAATAGCAGGGAGGTCTTTAACTCCACTTGCACATGTTGCAATGTATGTTCTGAGAGCATCTCTGAATTCTTCTAGCTCTTAGATAGCAGGCGAATTGTTTGGATTAGAGATTACGACTGTTAAGAAAGGGGATTCAGAATTAACCGAAGGTTTACAAGTTTTAATTTCACCTCCATTGTTAGCACTCAATGCCCAAACCCAAACTCTGACAGCATCACTGAGTTTTCCAGGGACCTCCAAGAAGTTCACAGCAGCAATATCATACATTGTTTCAAGAGTATCTTGCCAGCCACTACGAAGATCTTCAGCTTTCTTGAGAGTTTCTCCGCAAGATTGAAAGAAATTATCAAAATCACCAATTGGAACACTATCCATTTCATAGTCAATTTTGTTATTCTAAGGTGCTACAACTGAAGAACTTCCACAGCCCATTTTGTTCTTACAGTTATTGTTAATTTTTTTAATTTAAATTTTGTTTGTTTTGATATCTATTACTTACTAAATATTAAACCCAGTTTCTATTTGAAAGCTAATCATTCCCGGGGAGTTTAGGCGTCTATTTTAAACTACTGCGGTTTTTATCAGATTTTATTGATTTAGAAAATCATCAAAACAAGAGTTAAACTTAATATCATTCCATATTCGAAGTTTGAAGTAATAAAAAAAAAGGTTTTAAATAGCTTGATTATTTTCCAGTCATTGTATCAAAAAGATAGAGGAATTGAAATAATGCAATGATACTGAAAAACATTTTTTATTATTTGAAAAAAGTCACTTCAACCAATAAAATAAGATGGTCCTTAAATCATAAAATTGATCTGACTACATTTCTTAGCCTAATCATCATTAACATACTTTTTAGTCTTTATCTGACAATACTTGTTGGAATGATTTTGAAGAAGCAAAAGAATTATGTATTTTAAGATGAAGATGATAATCAATAATAATGATAAAATTTATTTAAGTTTAAGGATCATAATGCAGCAAAAAAGAGACTGTAAGGGTTCCTTCTACCACACATTAAGAAATTACTTACTTAAGATTGATTATCATCTTGTTTAAAATAAAGAATGCCTTCAAAATGGAAGTGAATGATTATTCCAATGGTTCTAAAGTATCTTCTGAAGATCAATTTATAATTTTGATTAACCTTGTGAGAAGCTTACAAAAGATAGATTAAAACCCAGAAGCTCTCGTAATTACTCAAATAAATTTGGAATCAAACTCACCAAATTTACTAATTAATCTATTTTTTCATACGAAGCATACCCCAAGCAATTAATCTCTTGATTTAGGAGGATTGCGGAGGTTCAAAATCAATTTTCATTTTGTTAAGAGAATATTCTTCGATTATTTTTAAATATTTGATAAATATGCTTAGAAATTATGAGATTTTCTGGGATTTTCTTTGGTGTTTACTAACAATGTAAATGGGAAAGAATAAAGTGTGGTTCAAAGGCACACCAAGATATATAGCATCGATAGATTAGATGATAAACAGAGATGTATGAAAAATCTTAAATAAGAAAAAAAACGAAGAACAATTGCTTTTTCCAAAGAAGAAATGAATAATAGTTATTTCTTCCAATGGTTTTGTGAAAAATAACAGCAAACAAATACAAGAGATTTAAATAACGTTTTGATTGCTTTTTTTTCTTTAACTAAGATTTAAATTTTTTCGTAAATAAAAAAAAAGAATGCAAAATCATGTAAAAATTATTGTTTTATGTAACCTTAGCAAACTATGACAGTAAATAATCGGTTTGATTAATGCTTTTAATTACAATTCCCTTAAATTAAGTTCCTTGGGATAAACTTTAATCACAAGATATGTAACAGAATAATAGAAGCTTATTATCAAGTTTTCCTTTTGATAACTGAAATTGCTTTCGAAGCAGTTTTAATCTTGAAGCTTTTTCATTCCTTTTTAGAATTGTTTGATCTTTGAAAAAAAGAAAATAATAAACGCAGTGGGAAGGGATTTCAGACGGAAAACTCGAATTACAGGTAGACACATTAAAATATCTTAAAAATTTTCAAGAAAAATTATTTCTTTGTCTCTCTCTCTTTCTCGAAACTCTTTTTTTAGAAATAACACTCATCTTCGCCATGTGTATTTCTTGTCTGTTTTTAGATGTATTAATAGTATCGCCAACACTTTTTTTGTTATTCTTTTAATGTATACTAAGAAATTTTTGAATTTAAATAAATCAAATAAAAATCCGATCAAGAATTAACTTTATTTAGTTGTAAGGTATTTCAACTAATTATAAAGATTGATGACAGGTAATTTATATGATCATTTTTTTTAAAAGATATCTATGAATTGAGCATTTAATACACAGAAATTGCAATAGAATTAAAGCTCATTTTGCAAAAAATATTTAGATTTTATTTGAAATTTACATGTATTTTAATGACATACGCATGTAAAAATGAATCTGTTAAATAAAATATAATCTTTTCTCTTAGTTTTGCAAAAGAAAGCAAGCATATGAAAATAGTTTATTTGCTTTTATTACTGTGATGGCCGAATACAGAAAATATTGTTTTTCTTTAGCTAATTATTGAAGATTAATTCAAAAAGAGTCTGATAAAAAGTCTTTTAAAATTTCATTTTTTAGTTGAAAAAAAAAGAACAACACAAAGAAATTAGTATTTAATTTGAATCTAATGCTAATAAAAAGATAATAACAAATAGGATAATAAAAAGAAATAATTATTCTTAATATTTTGCTATTTATTTTTTCCTTAAAAAATACATCGATTTTCATATCAAAGATACAATAATCTTCATTTATCATTTGCTTACAACTGAAACAAAAAGCCAACAAGAATGTAAATTAATACTATTTTGTTGATTATCTCTTTTCTTCGTCATTTATTTTTTGAATGCATTTTAACCTCAATAAGCAATAATTCCTTTTTAACAGATATTGTTTATCATAAAAAACGAAAAAACTTTCCATTATTCTTCTAAAAAGGATATTTTATTCAATAATATTCTTGAATGAAATTATTCTTCCAACTAGAAAAAAATAGCTATTCTAAACTAACAGTTTCTCATGATGTGCCTAATATCTTTTTAGTTTCTTGGAGAAAAATAATGGCTAGCTCAAGAACAACCTGTAAAATCAAAGAATAATCCAATAGCCAAAAATCAAAAACCAAAAAGTTCTTTTTTCTTTTAAAATAATAATTTTCATTTGATTTTTCCAGCTAACTTCAAAATCAAAAGAATCAGGCTTTACAAGAATATCAGCAGAAGGAAAAACAATAACAAAAAATTAAAGAAGTTAACAATATTTGCGCTTTTTTCTATTTATTAACATGGATACGATTAAAAATATGAACATATGGTACACTTTTTGCAGACATAGAAAAATGAGAAATTATCAAACTAAGTTGAATAAGAATCCCTCAGGAGCTGGAGAACTTTATTTAGGGCAAGCTTTCAAGCTGAAACCATATTATTTTTGCTTTTTTACAGCTATCCTCTCCATAGGTTCAGTTTAAACATAAATTCTAAGATTGCGACCTTCAAGCTCCTCAATGAGGGTGAGAAAGCGATATTCGCTGTCAATTTCAGACCCGTCTTCAAGAAATATTCTAACTTAGCAATATTCGTTAGATTTTAGAAACATAAACTATGCGATTGATTTGAGATGTTCAAGAGTACGAGGGTAATTTTGGAGAATATGTTCTTGGTCTTCTTTTCTCATAATAGTTTAGTGTGTACTCTAAATGATTAATGATTGAGGAGAGGTTGATGAAAGCTATTATTATTAAACTTGAAGGCTCATTGTGTGTAGTTAATTAAGATGTTAGAAGGTTAATGGAGAAATCAATTAACAAATCGATGAGTGAAAATGATTGTTTTTGAATAGGATTGCTTGTAAATTTTTGTATTTTTTTTTCTATTTAATTGCTGATTATTTAGTTTCGATCCACCGATCGATCGGTGCTTTTCCTTTTATGATCTGGCGCATTTTTAAATTTACTTCCCATCAGACAACTAAACCCAGTTATCAGCTGAATACAAAATTAATTATTCCTTTTCCTTCACATTCATTCAAGGAAATCAATTTCATTCTAGTCGTCTGTCTATTATCAAATTATTTTTAAGAGAAAATTAAAAATTGAACTTCATTTTGATCAGAATCTATGATGTTCTTTGCTCAAAATTTTAAAATATTTTCAATCTGAAAGAAAGAACATACATTTTTCATATCTCTATGCTTTTACTGAATTCATAATAATTTCATTTCTTTGCTTACTTAAGTCTACCTTCTTTTTTCTTTTTGCTTTTTTATGGTAAAAAATATTTGATGGGTTTAATTTTTGAAAAAAGTCAAAAATCTTAGCTGATTTAAAACTCAAATCTACTTAAAAAATGGCAATTTTGGGAGCCTATAAAGTGCGTCTTTCCTGCCTAAATAATAATAACATTAAATCATAATATTTTAGCTTAAAAATAAACAAAAAGAAAACTTCCAGATCAATGCTCTTTTCATTGTAATTATTATCTAATTTTCCCTATGAGATTCTCTACTCTTGATTAATTAGGTTTCTTCATAGAAATTAATTAAATAATCACAATTTTAAAAAGGGAATTGTTGGTTTGTTAATTTTCCCAGATTCAATTTAATCTATTAATAGATTTTTAAGAATATTTGAAACTTCTTATTTCCTCAAAAAAAACAAAAGAGCCATTAAAAGAAGGGGATCTTGTTTTATTTCAAAATTTTAGAATAATTTATATTTTCCTTTCAAATTTATTAGACAAAATTAGAGATAATAATAATATAAAATTTCAAGTCGCTAGCGTTTTCGTTTTAATTCAAATAAGATGATGTAATTCCCTTTTTTGATACTAATCTTGATCAACTTCTTCAAGGTGTAGATGAACTAAGCATTATCAAAATTCTTTTGTTATTTTATTTTTTTGATTATTGTTTATTTTTTTTTAATTAAAAAGTCCCTGAAAAACATCAAATAAGTCTGGGAATCAGCCAAAAAACAGCCTTTCGAGAAATTCTTAAACGATATCACAGAGAAACTTGTGAAATGCATAAGCGGATTAAATGATTTCGTTTCGTTTTGGCTAAAAGGGTGTAAAACCCTTGCTAAATCGATTCTAAGTCGGTATGACATGTCTGACTAATCAATAACTGAAGATGATTGTACTTAATTAATCCACCTAGAAATTGATCCTTTTTGTAATTTCTTGTAAGAACGTATCAAACGAAGCCTAGATCCTTAACTAGGCATAGTATTAAACGCTTTAGAAGATAAAATACGGGAGTTTTGTGTTGCTTTATGCGTATTTGCTTGTGAAGGAGTAGTAGAAACGATAAATTTCTCCAATTTCGAGAAAAAACTCAGTAACTTAGAAACATGTCTCATGAATAGAGAAGATATGTTGAGTCTCAGAAACGTAGATGCACTAAGGTAAATAGCAGCCTTTGCGGAATAAGAAGTTGTAGATGATGAAGTACTTAA